>OLFY01002884.1_pt1 | contig 15729 bp, 10 predicted proteins | sample 1605611 | NCBI WGS metagenome assembly OLFY01 (sample SAMEA3888923, study PRJEB22519) | human gut metagenome | biome: human gut; feature: human-associated habitat; material: faeces | place: Denmark | collected 2011
GTGGCCGCTTCCGGGTTGATCGTCGCGGTAGTTTTCGTGGAAGGCGCGGAGCCGCCGCTGCATACGGAGGATGCGGCGCATGATCTCGCTCATGCCGAAGTAGGCGGCGGAGAACAGCACGCTGCAAAAGAGCAGCAGGAACGTCCCGTAGATAAACAGCTTGTTGGTTTCCGCATCCGGGCTGTCCGTCTGCCAGAGAAGGACGAGAAAACCGATGGTCCCCACCAGCCAGAGCAGGTGGCCGCAGGCTTTCAGGAACGTCTCCATCGGCATCCGGGTATAGGGGTTGACCTCCACGAGGCCGATCCACTCTTCACTGCCGCATTCAGGGCAGCGGGCCAGATAGTCGGGGAAGATGGCCTTGCAGCGGGAGCACTGCAATTCGCGCTCGACTTTGACCTCGACGGAAGTGGAGGACGAAGAGCCGCGCGAGATCAAGCGCTTGCGGCGGAAAGGCGTTTTGGTCCTCATGCTGCGGCCTCCGTGGTCTGCGTGGTGCGGGCGTGCTGCATGTAGGCGAGCAGGCCCATGATGCCGATGCCGATGAGGTAACCCCAGTACCGCTGATCATGCGGCAGGAAGAAGCCCGTCAGTAGGGCCGGGTAGAGCATGATGATCGTGGAGCACGCGAGGAGCAGGGCGTCCGGCAGGGTGTTTTTGGCGATGAACCAGCCCTGCGTGAGCGAGGCGAAGGACATGCAGCCGAGCACCGTCATGAAGAACAGGAAGATTCCCTCGGGCACGCTGTCGACGCCCCACAGGATGATGTCATGGTTGAAGATGAACATCAGGGGCAGGATGGCCGTACGGATATCGTACAGGAAGCCCTGAATGCCCGTGGCGATGGGCGACGTGTCCGCAATGGCCGCAGCGGCGTAGGCGGCGAGGCCCACGGGCGGCGTGTCGTCCGCGAGGATGCCGAAGTAGAAGCAGTAGAGGTGCGCCGCTATCAGCGGGACGGCCAGCGCCACGCCGTGGACCACGATGCCGGAGGCGAGCTGCACCAGAATGGGCGCGGTCAGAGACGCCATGATGATGTAGTTCGCCGTGGTGGGCAGGCCCATGCCGAGGAGCAGGCTCGCCAGAGCGGTGATGAGCAGCAGCAGGAAGATGTTGCCGCCGGACAGGATCTCCACGAAGGACGTGATCTGCTGCCCGAGGCCGAGCGAGACGCAGCCGACGATGATGCCCGCCGAAGCCGTGGCCATGGCGACGCCCGCCATGTTGCTGCCGCCGGCGGACAGGGACAGGAGAAGCGTCTTGATGCCTTCCTTGAGGGCCTTGCGCTTGGACTTCTTGTGAACGAAGGCTTTCACGACGGGCTGGCCGAGCATGATGAGCGCGAGCACCACGATGGCGCGGAACACGGACATTTCGGCGGAATGCTGCATGATGATGAGCTCATACAGCAACATGCAGATGGGGATGAGGAAGTGCAGCCCCTCTTTGAGCGTGGTCCAGAAAGACGGCAGTTCGGATTTGGACAGGCCGCGCAGCCCGAGCTTGCAAGCTTCCACGTGGGTGATCCAGAGCAGGCCCGCATAGGCGGCGAAGGCCGGGATGGCGGCCGCCTTGGCGACTTCGATGTAGGGGACGTTGACGTATTCGGCGATGATGAACGCCGCCGCACCCATGACAGGCGGGGCAAGCTGGCCGTTGATGGACGAGGCCACTTCCACGGCCGCGGCCTTTTCGGGCGGATAGCCCACCTTCTTCATAAGCGGGATGGTAAAGGTCCCGGTCGTGACCACGTTGGCGATGCTCGAACCGGAAACCACGCCGGTGAGGGCGCTGCCGAGGACGGCGGCCTTGGCTGCACCGCCCCGGAAACGTCCGAGCCCGCTGATGGCGAGCTGGATGAAGAAATTGCCGCCTCCGGCCCGTTCGAGCATGGTCCCGAACAGCACGAAGAGGAAGACGACGGTGGCCGAAACGTGCAGCGGCACGCCGTAGATGCCTTCCGTATCCATCGTCATCTGGGAGATGAAGCGGGACAGGGATGCGCCCTTGAAGGCAAGGAAATCGGGCAGATGCGGCCCGGTAAACACGTACAGGATAAATATGCTGGCGATGATCGGCAGGGCGGGGCCGATGACCCGGCGGGTGGCCTCCAGCAGGAGGACGACCAGCATGAGGCCGAAGATGATGTCGCGTGTGGTGGGCACGCCCGCGCGCGAGGCGATGCCTTCGTAGTCAAGCACGATGTACAGCGCGGAGACGGCGGCTATGATCCCGAGCAGGTAGTCGAGGATCGTGACCCGGTTCATGGCGAGCAGGATGCGCAGATCCCAGCGCCATGAGGTTCCCGAGATTTTGATCATGGGGATATTGAAGTAGACGAGGCTGATGGCAAAGGCCAGATGGATGGCCCGGATATAGACGGTATCAAGGAGCAGGATGCTCGCCGAGGCGAGCTGAAACAGGGACCAGCAGAGAGCGAGGATCATCGTGATGATGCGGGTGATGCCTACCGTATCGCCGCGCAGGCCGTGCTCGGCGGCTACCAGCTTTTCCCTGTAGTCATCCCCGTTGGGGGACTGCTCGATGTGCTCTATCATTTTGTGGGGCATGTGACTCCCGGCGTGATCTGAGGTGACGGCGACGCGGGGCGCCGCCCGGATAAACTCGGGCTGATTGCAAGGATGCCGGGATTGGGCGATATGTCCAATCCCGGCCGAAAGGCTTCACGGTGAAGCGGAGGGAGGAACGGGGTGTTCCTCAGCCTACTTCATCAGGCCGGCTTCCTTGTAATACTTCAGGGCGCCGGGATGGATGGGGGCCGTCAGGCCTTCGAGCATGGTCTCGCGGGTCAGGCCTTCGAGGGCGGGATGGAGCTTCTTGAACTTGTCGAGGTTCTCAAAGACTTCCTTCGTAATGGCGTACACGACGTCGTCCGGCACCTTGGCTGAGGTCACGAAGGTGGCGAGCATACCCACGGTGGTGACCTTTTCATTGGCGTTGGTGGCTTCGGGATACTGGGCCATGTCGATGTTGGTCAGAGAATAGTAGGGGAACTTTTTGACCAGCGGCTCAATGTCGGTGATAGACACGATGCGGGTCTTGCGCTTCCCGGCGGTGGCTTCCTTGATATTCCCGTTGGGATGGCCCACGGTGTAGAAGAAGCCGTCGATACGGCCGTCCTGCAACATGCGGGGCGCGTCGGCGGCCTTGATGCTTTCGGCCTTGAGGTCTTTTTCGATATTGATGCCGGCGGCTTCGAAAACGTCAATGGCGTTCTGGCGGTTGCCGGAGCCGGGGTTGCCGATGTTGACGACCTTGCCCTTGGCATCCTTCAGGCTCTTGATGCCGGAATCTTCGGCGGCGACGAAAGTGACGGCTTCGGGAGCCAGCGCGAACACGGCGCGGAGATCCTTCTGGGGCTTGCCTTCCCATTCGGAAAGTCCGTTGTAGGCCTGATACTGGCGGTCGGCCTGCGCGATGCCGAATTCAAGATCGCCCGCCATGATGGCGTTGATGTTGAATACGGACGCGCCGGTGGATTCGACGGTGGCCCGGATGTCGTACTTGTCCTTCTTGGCGTTGACGATCTTGGCGATCGCGCCGCCGGTGGGGTAGTAGACGCCGGTGATGCCGCCGGTGCCGATGGTAACGAACGTCGTCTTGGCGTGGGCTTCAAGGGCGGAAGCGCCCGTCATGGCCACAGCAAGGCTGAGAACAGCCGCGAGCAAATGTTTGTGCATGTCGTTGTCTCCCTTTTGTCGACATTTTCTTGTCAATTATATGAAGAAGGGCTTCAAAGCAAGGGAGGTTTTCATGGTTTCAGGTATATTGGAAGTGTACATTTTTGTGAAGCGTGCCGTTTCCTTCCGGGATGGGAACCGTTTCGGGGATATGGGACAATGGTTCCGGGAAAATTGACAGGCTGTTTCCTTTGTCATAACACTTTGATATTCTATTACCATTTTTTGTTATAACCGTTAGGGGGCCGAGAAGTCCCGGTGAGGTAACGTCTATGTCGGTTTCCTCTTTGCCTTTTTTGCATGGCGCGCTTGCCGCTGTGTTCCCAAAGCTGGCGGCGTGGCGGCGCGATTTCCATGCCCATCCGGAAGCCGGCTGGACTGAATTCCGCACGGCGGCCTTGATCATCAGGCGATTGCGTGAGCTTGGGTACGCGATCCGCATGGGCGAAGCCGCTTGCGCCTCCGACCGGAGGATGGGCGTCCCTTCTTCCGCTGTCCTTGCGGCGGCGCGGGAGCGTGCGCTTGAGCATGGAGCCGATGCCGAGCTGGTTGCGGGCATGGGGGACGGCTATACGGGGTTCTGGGCGGATCTGGATTGCGGCCCCGGCCCCGTGACGGCGTTCCGGTTCGATATGGACTGCAACGAAGTCGCCGAGTGCGCGGAAGAGAGCCATAGGCCCGTGCGCGAGGGGTTCGCATCACGTTGGCCCGGTCTGATGCACGCGTGCGGACACGATGGGCACGCCGCCGTGGGGCTCGGCTTGGCTGAAGTGCTTGTTTCGATCCGGCGGCACCTGCGGGGGCGGATACGCCTGATCTTCCAGCCCGCCGAAGAGGGGGCGCGCGGGGCCCTCCCGATGTCGGAGGCCGGAGCCGTGGACGGCGTGGATGTGCTGTTCGGTTTCCATATCGGTTTCAAAGCCGAGGGGCCGGGCTCATTGATATGCGGCACGCAAGGATTCCTGGCCACCACCAAGCGCGATGTCCTTTTCTCCGGAGTGCCCGCCCATGCCGGGGCCGCGCCGGAGGAAGGGAAGGATGCCCTGCTGGCGGCCTGTTCGGCGGTGGTGAACCTGCACGCCATTTCCCGGAACGGCAAAGGCGGCACCCGTATCGCCGTGGGCAGGCTGGAAGGGGGAGAGGCCCGCAACGTCATCCCCGCTTCCGCGAGGCTGTTCATGGAAACGCGGGGAGAAACCACGGAACTGGACGCCTACATGACCGCCGAGTCCGAGCGTATCCTGCGCGCTTCAGCCGATCTGTGGGGCTGCGCTTGCGAGTGGCGGACTGTGGGGAACAGTGCCGGGGGAGGGAGCAGCCCGGAGCTTGCCCGCCTTATTGCTACGGTCGCGGAAGCGATGGGTGGCTGGAAGACGGTTATCCCGATGAGCGGTTTCGGGGCGACGGAAGATTTCGCTTGCCTGATGAGCAGGGTTCAGGCCTCGGGAGGGCTGGCTTCCTACCTGCAGGTCGGGACGGACAGGGCTGCGGGGCACCACAGCGACCGTTTTGATTTTGATGAAACGTGCCTCGGGCGGGCGCTGGAACTGCTGGCCCGGCTGGCCGTGCGCATGGCGGGCGGCGGACAGGAAGACACTGAAACGGAGACGGAGAGCGACATGGAATTTTTGGATGAGGTCGTAAGGCGCAAGGGCATCCACGTGCAGCTATGGCTGGAGGGCGAAGATGGGGAAGGCTTCGGCAGGGGGCGTGTGGAGCTTCTCCAGCTTGTCGACGAACTCGGATCGCTGAGCAAGGCCGCAAAACAGCTCGGCATGTCCTACCGCGGGGCGTGGGGCAAGATAAAGAAGGCCGAACGCATCGCGGGCGAGACGCTTGTCGACGCTTCGGGGACCAAGCGCGACGGTTACTCGCTGACTCCGGCGGGGCGGGAGCTGGTTCAGCGTTTTCAGCAATGGTATGCGGATGTCGAAAGTTTTGCCAAGAAACGTGCGGAAGCCTTGTTTAGTGATTTCGATAAGGAATGATGATTCATTGTTTGCCCAATCTATATTCATTGAGTAAACAATCTGTATATCGCTGATAGAGAAGAGTATTTTTATATGCAAAAAGGCTTGCACTGCTATCTTTTTTTGACTAACAATAAGCAAAGAGGGCTTTGCATGGATAAAAAGCCCGCAGGGGGAGTGGAAGAGAGTCACATATTGACGGTATTGGGACCCTCAATAGATGACAAGCATAGTATGTTTTATGGAAAGATGCTTTTGGGGAAGCTTTTTCCTTTAGTGAAACATATATCAAATGCTGTTTAAAGATGGACAGTAGTGCTTTCTTATGCTTATTAAAGCCTTTTCCATTTCTCCTGTTTCGCGATTGCTTTCGCCGTTTTCAGCGCAAACCATCATAGTGTCCTGCGCTGATGAGCAGCAATGCGAGTGACGTGCGGAAGCGTGCTTTCTAACGCTTTATCCTTATCAGGGGGAGAAATGGAAGCTTTCATGGCATGGCTGAAGTCAGTCAACGACGTGGTTTGGGGACCGGGGATGCTGGTATTGCTGGTCGGTACTGGCCTGTATCTGACTGTCGGCCTGAAATTTTTCACATTCCGCAATTTTTTTAGAGGGCTCAAAAACCTGTGGGCCGGGCGTTCCAATCAGTCCGAGCAGGGCGAAATCTCTCCGTTCAACGCGCTGATGACCGCGCTGGCCGCCGACATCGGGACCGGCAACATCGTGGGCGTGTCGACAGCCCTTTACATCGGCGGTCCCGGCGCGCTGTTCTGGATGTGGGTGACCGCCCTTGTGGGTATGGCCACCAAGTTCAGCGAAGTGCTCCTTTCCGTGCATTTCCGCGAAAAGACCCCCGCCGGAAACTGGGTGGGCGGTGCCATGTACTTCATCAAAAACGGGCTCGGACCCAAGTGGATGTGGCTCGGCTCGTGCTTTGCGCTGTTCGGCATCGTCGCCTGTATCGGTACGGGCGCTATGGTACAGGGCAACTCCATCGGTGAAGCCATACAGGCCAACCTCTCCATCCCGACGTGGTTTACCGCCATCGCCGTCTTCCTGCTGGCCGGAGCCGTCCTCATCGGCGGCGTGAAGCGCATCGGTGCCGTGGCCGGTAAGGTCGTGCCCGCCATGGCGGTGATATACGTCCTCATCTCCCTTATCGTCATCATCCTGCACATTGACCAGCTTCCCCGCGTTCTTGCTTGGGTTGTCGCCGAAGCGTTCACGCCTACGGCCGCCGAAGGCGGTTTTGCCGGTGCGACCGTGATGATGGCCATCCGAATGGGCATGGCCCGCGGCGTGTTCTCCAACGAAGCCGGACTCGGTACCGCGCCTATGGCTCACGCCGCCGCGACCAGCGCTTCACCGCTGGTGCAGGCTTCCATCGGTATGCTTGATACCTTCATTGATACGATCATCGTGTGCACCATGACCGGTTTCGCCATCCTTGTGACCGGCCAGTGGACCTCCGGCCTCACCGGGGCCGCCATGACCTCCGCCGCCTTCGAAACCTCGCTTCCCGGCATCGGCGGCATCGCGGTGACGATCTGCCTGACCTTCTTCGCCTTCACCACAGCCCTCGGCTGGTGCGTGTACGGCGAGCGCTGCGCCATCTATTTCTTCGGCGACAAGGCGCAGATCCCCTTCCGGATCGTCTACTGCATCGCCATCCCGGTGGGCGTGCTCACGCAGCTTGATGTGGTGTGGCTGCTTGCGGACACTTGCAACGCGCTCATGGCCATCCCGAACTTGATCGCCATCCTGCTGCTCAGCCCGGTGCTGTTCAAGCTGGTGAAGGAAGACGAATCCAAGGATTCCATCTTCAAGCACTAGTCTGCCGTTTTCGGCATAAGCGGGGAGGGGCCGAAAGGCCTCTCCTTTTTTCTGTGCGGCGATAGGGATGCGGCTTATCATAAGGGTAAAAAGGGTACGTCGCCTTTTTCAGATTGTTTCTCAAAGCCTTGAAGGTGGAAAAGGGGAGGTGAACACGCCGGAAACCGGAAAATATGGCCAAATCTATTCTCATCCCCTTGCCAAAAAAAGGAAGTTACGCTAGGAAAACGTCTGCGCCGCTTTCATGGCGCACGCCTGCCTTTTTCAATCACACATCTCCCCTATCTTAATCAGCGTTTGATGCGGCTGTGCCGTGTAATACCGTCTTGCCGTTCGGCAGGACTCATAACGTCCGGCGACACGCCGGGCGAACTTCCATTCACTCCCAAAACAAGTATCGGAACGTATGCGGAAGAAGAAAGTTGCCACGGAGGAGGTTCAGGAAGGCGCAACGATGAGCCTTACTGAACTGAAGAACATGAGCATGTCCGTGCTCATGGAGCTTGCGGAAAAGTACGAGATCGAAAACGCCAGTTCCATGCGGAAGCAGGAACTCATCTTTGCGATGTTGCAGGCTTGTGCGTCCCGGAGCGGTGCCATTTACGGCGACGGGGTGCTGGAAATCCTGCCTGACGGCTACGGTTTTTTGCGTTCCCCACTGTCGAGCTATATGCCCGGCCCGGACGATATTTATGTTTCCCCCTCTCAGATTCGGCGCTTTTATCTGCGCAAGGGTGATGTGGTTTCCGGGCAGATACGGCCTCCCAAGGAAGGGGAGCGTTATTTCGCCTTGCTCAAGGTGAAGGAAATCGGTTTTGAACCCCCGGAAAACGCCCGCCACGTCGTTCTTTTTGATAACCTCACGCCTATTTATCCCGATCGCAAGCTGATTATGGAAAACGGCGAGAAAAATTTGTCCTGCCGGGTCATCGATCTTATGTCGCCCATCGGGCGCGGCCAGCGCGGGGTCATCGTCGCGCCTCCCCGGACCGGTAAAACCATTCTGCTCCAGAGCATCGCGAATTCCATCAACGCGAACCATCCTGAAGTCTATCTCATCGTGCTGCTCATCGATGAACGTCCCGAAGAAGTGACGGATATGGAGCGCACGGTCAAGAATGCCGAAGTCATCAGCTCCACGTTTGACGAACCTCCGCAGCGCCATGTGCAGGTCTGCGAAATGGTGCTCGAAAAAGCCAAGCGCCTTGTCGAACGCAAGCGTGACGTGGTCATCCTGCTCGACTCCATCACCCGCCTTGGCCGCGCGTACAACGCCGTGACGCCTTCGTCCGGCCGCGTGCTTTCCGGTGGTCTGGATGCCAACGCCCTTCAGCGGCCCAAGCGCTTCTTCGGCGCGGCCCGCAACATCGAGGGCGGAGGCAGCCTGACCATCATCGCCACGGCGCTCATCGATACCGGCTCCCGCATGGATGAAGTGATCTTTGAAGAATTCAAAGGCACCGGCAACATGGAAATCTATCTTGATCGCCATCTCGCCGAAAAGCGCGTGTTCCCGGCCATCGACATCAACCGTACCGGAACCCGCAAGGAAGATCTCCTCCTCTCCGACGACGTACTCAAGCGCGTCTGGATCCTCCGCAAGATCCTTGCACCCATGTCTTCCATCGACAGCATGGAATTCCTGCTCGACAAGATGCGCGGCACCAAGTCGAACGAAGAATTCATCAATGCCATGAGCAAATAAGCAAGGGATGGGGAAAAGCTTTTCCAAAAGGGAAGTTTTCTCCAGATTCTTTAGCTGATTCTTCAAAAGAAAAACGCCGTTCCTCCACATGGAGGGACGGCGTTTTTCTATGGGACTCTGTAAGCGTTGTCTGGATGGGTCCGCTATTCCGCGGCTTCCTTCTGGAGGCGGAAAACGAGCTTGTCCATGTTGGCGATGCTGGTGACCTTCCAGCTCTCTCCGGAGGGGCTCATGCCCAGATCAACCTTGTAGTCACGCCCGTTGCCGAAATCATGGATGGTTGCGGGAAGGATGACGTTGCCGTTGACTTTGCGGGATGCGCCGCGTGGACGCAGCTCTTTACGCCCCGTGGAGACGTTGCCGAAAAGCGGTGCGAGCAGGCCTTTGGGTTTTGCGTTGGCTTTGGGTTTTCCGGCGAAAAAGCCGGATTCGATGCCTGAACGGGTGAACGTTCCGGTTTCTTGAACCAGCAACCCTTTGATCTGCTTCGCCATCGACGGGTCCTGCACAGAGGCGACCATCAGGGCGAGCATGGGAGGGAGGCCGGATGTATCGACTTGTCCGGCTTTTTGCAGCGCTGCAATCAGGGCTGAGGAACTTTGGTCGAGCAGGGCGTCCACATCGACGCGCCGCTCAAAGGCCGCCAGATCGCTGGCGTCGATGGCTGTCTGGATTTCCTTCAAGACAGCCTCCGGGGTCTGGCGGGCCAGGGCGGGGACCGTTACGAGCAAGAGCAACGGAAGGAAGAGAAAAAAGCGGAAGCAGCGGGAAATCATTGAGAGGCTCCTGGGTTTGCGGCCGCGGCGTCGAAGTGCCCCGCCAGATCGCGGAATAGGTTTGCGGCCTGTCCGGCAGCCGTGAGTTTTTCCGGGTTGTTGTGCGTGCGCCGATCGATCCATGAGGCGATGAAGAGCAGTGCGTCATCATCCAGATACCGGGCCTCCGGGGTCCGCTTGAGGGCCTGCACGAAAGCGCTCTTGGCCTGTTCGCGGGCGATGACGGCCTGTTGGTACTGCTGGCCCTTGGCGGCCATTTGCTGGCGCAATGTCGAGTATCTGGTCAGCTCGCCGTTGGAGCGGGCTTCATCGGCGGCGAATGTCAATTCGGAGTATTGGGCGTTGGTGTCCACGACACGCTGGGCCGCGGCGCTGAGGTTTTCCATTTGGCGGTTGAAGTCGGGCATGGAGGCAAGCGCCTGCAACGCCCCGGCAACACCACGGAACTGCCGGGCGTACAGCTTGAAGAACTCGCTCCGCTGGGCGGGCGAGAGAGCCTCGCCGCTCGGCAGGGGGGTAGCCGCGCTGCGATTTACGGCTTCCATGAAGCGGTCGACGTACAGCCGATAAATGGCGTCCAGCATACCCGGCGTGAAGAGATGGTTCAGCGCTGCGGTACGTCCTGCGGGCAGATCATCGCCGATCCATGCGAGGCCGGTCATCCCCATTCCATAACGGAGATTTGCTCCCTGCAGGCTTGCGGAAAGCCTTCCGCTCCGGCCCGGGGTCGCTGCGGGGACATAGTGGGAAACGAGCCATGAAGCCAAATCGTCGATAAAGGCGATGCGTACGACTTGATCGTCCTTGCGCCCCGCATCGGGAGGAACCTGTTCTCCGGGGGCCACAGGGCCGCGTACTTCGGCTCCGCCCGGCTGCACCGGCCTCTGTTCCGCAAGCGCCTCGTCCAGTTCAGCGGGCGTTTCGATGGGAGAACGGTATTTGGGCGGCGCTCCGGGCAGGCTGTTTCCCGCGACGGCTCCGACATCTGGAGGAGAAGGCGGTGTCGTTGTCCTGCTCATCAGGTCGGCGGCGAGGTTGATGGCCGATTCTCTCAGGTTTGCCATACGGTTGGAGAATTCTTCCCTTGCCTCCGGATCTCGGGCCAGCCAAAACCAGACCACCACTCCCGCGAGCAGGATAAGAATCAGCAGGGCCAACCCGTGGTGCCCCTTGCGTGACGGTTCCGTTTCGCGGTCATCGTCTTTGTCTGTCCGATAGCGGTTCGGCTTGCTCATGCCACCCTCCAGAGTCTCTTCCCGGATGAAAACGGGCTGTGTACAGGTATCATATTCACTGCAGAATACTCCATTTCATCCGCTCTGTGAAGCTGTAGAGCCGGGGGGGATCCAGCGATTGTGCACGCTTTCTAACTGGTTGGGGCGCGGAGGAGGCTCCGCTGTGAGAGATTCGCAGCGTATGGGAAAGAATCATGCTCTGGGAACTTGACTTCTTAAGAACCAATCCTAAATACTTAACGCTAAGGCTAATGACGCTCGACGCGCGCGGCGCGAACACTTTTTACTCCAAGGGAGCAAGACAATGGGATGCTGCTGCAATAATACGAAAGACGATAAGAATCAGAGCCCTGACTGCATGGCCAGCAAGAGCACGGTTGTCACCACGCCCGAAGGCGAAGATGTCGAAGTCAACTTCAACATGGGAACCGGTGAAGTGACCTATGGGAAGAAGACCGGATGCTGCTCGGACAAGTCCGACGGTACATCTTCCGGCGGTTGCGGTTGTTCAAAGTAAGGGATGAGAGCGGATTGTTTTTGAAACAGTTCAAAGTCGAAAAGCTCCAAGCCAAAAAAGAACGGAGGAAGATTGGTAAGGTGGGTATCCCTTGCACGCTCTTCCTCCGTTTTTTTAGAAACGGCTGATTGATAGTCTGCGTAAGGGGAATTTCCCTTGCGCTTTTTTATTCCACACGGAGCTTTCCAGAAAGAAATATGTCCCCAATGCCTTTGTTGCCCTGACTCCTCATTGTTCCAATAAATACCAATAGGCCCAATGCCATAACACAGGTTCCCATGAGTGGGAAACCCGAGTGGGGGATTCGATAAACGCGAAAGTCGTGGGAGAGGAAGGGGGGAGGTTTGGAGGGGGAAGGAGGGGCTTTCTTCAGAAAGGCCCTCCTTCCCCCTCCAATATTTTCTAAAACAGCTTCATCTGCGTAGCTTTCGTCTGCACATGGCGGACAAGCCGGGTGTGCCGGAACAGCTCGGGCAGCGCGGAGAGGAAGCGCGAAGGAGGCAGTTCCAATGCCTTGCCGTAGAGATGGCGCTGCGCCGCATGGCTGACGAAAACCGCATCCTGCGCACGGGTCAGGCCGACATAGAACAAACGCCGCTCTTCCGCGAGCGCGTCCGGATCGATAGCGCCGCCGGGGTCGCCGTGAAGCAGCGCATCCGCGCCGGGGAAGGGCAGGATGCCCTCTTCCAGGGCGGGCAGGAATACGGCCCGGAACTCAAGCCCCTTGGCGGCGTGCAGGGTCATGATCTGCACCTGCTCCGCCTGTTCGCGCACAAGATCCAGATCCTGCCGCAGGCATACCCAATCAAGCAGCCCTTCCCATGTCTTGCCCTGTTCGCGGAACGCCCGGAGCAGGGCATTGCAGGCCGCCGATTCGGTGAACAGCGGGGCGAGGAGCTTGGCGGCGTCCAGATGGGAGGCCAGCGCGGACGGCCCTGCCTGCCAGAGCTGTTCGGGCAGGGACGCGGCCAGCTGCGGCACATCCACGTCGAGGCTGCCGGGGCCTTCCGGCGCGGCAAAGGGACGCTGGAAGCGCAGCCCCGCCAATTCAAGGATGAGGGCGGCGGAAGGATCGCCCCAGATGGGGGCCGTTTCCGGTGCCGAGCAGTGGACGCCACGGCGCTCCAGAGCGGTTTTCAGAGGCGGGATGAGCGCTTTCATGCGGACCAGCACGGCCACTTCGCCGGGGCTGCACGGCGTGGCAAGCGTGGCATCGCGGCGGCGGGAATCTTCCAGCGTATGGGAGGTTCCACCGAGAAGAAGCGCAACCTGATCCGCGACCCATGCAGCTTCCTTGCGGGCGTCCGGGGCGCTGAACAGGTGCAGGCAAGCTTCCATATTCCGGGTGGGGATAAGTTTTCCACAGGCTGAGGACGATCCGAGCAATGCCGAAGCCGAGGTCAGGATTCCGGCGGCGGAACGGTGGCTCGCGGCGAGCGTGACGCTCTCCAGCGAAGGCCACGCTTCACGCAGGGCGGACTGAACATCGGGATGCGCCCCACGGAATCCGTAAATGGCCTGATCGGGGTCGCCGATGCCGAAGAACCCATGCCCGTCTCCGGGCATCAGCGCCCGCACAAGGGCAACCTGCAACGGCGAAAGGTCCTGTATTTCGTCGACCAGCACGTTGGTCCACTGGCGTTCCGGTTCGGCTTGCAGGCGGGCCAGCCAGTGCTCCAGCAGATCCGTATAGTCCGCAAGGTTCCGCTCGCGCTTGGCGGCGTGGTAACGCTCCTGCAGGGCGGACTGTTCGTCCGTCAGGGTGTCGAGGCGCTCGCGGGCGAGGGACAGCTCATCCCATGCGCGTCTGGCGTCGGCGGCGGACAGGGCGTTGGCCTTGGCGAACACGCTCCGGGCCGTTTCTTCGGGCAGCACGGCTGGCAGGGCCTCCTCAGCGGTGCCCCAATGGGATAAGGCCAGAGCGTGCAGGGTATCGGCCTGAGGCAGCGGGACGCCTTCCCCAAGGGCGCGTTCAAGGCGTTCCCGGAGCTCGGCGGCGGCGCGGCGGGTAAAGGTAACGGCAAGGATGCGTTGAGCGGGGATGCCGTCCTTGAGGAGGCGCTGGACGCGGCCCACAAGGGTGCGGGTTTTGCCGGAACCGGGGCCCGCGAGTACCAGCACGGGGTTGGGCCCGGCTTGGATGGCTTTCTGCTGCGCCTCGGAATACGGGAACGCCTTCGGATCGGGCGGCGTCTGGGGCGCCGGGGGCGTCATTGCCGCGAACAGGGACACCTGTTTCGATGCCGGTTCCTTGGAAGGTGCCGCTTTGGGTTTTCTGCCCGGTTTTTGGGCTTCGGGCAGAGCATCCAGCAAGGATGAAGAACGATACCTTCCGGTCACAAATTGTTTGCGCTCTTCTTCCGAGAACACTTTGACGACCCCGTATTCGCCGTCAAAGCCCGCTTCCTTGATGACGTCGCCCCGGCGCATACGGGCCACGGCCTCGCCGAGGGCGTCCCAGTGCTGACGCAAATCCGACTCGGGGACCGTGTGCAAAATATCCATTTCCGAACCGAACAAGCGGACCAGTTCGGACTGCCTTTCCTGCACTTTTCGGCTTTTGGGGCCGACGGAAAGCAGTTCGCCGAGCATTTCCGGAAGCGGGAACAGCGAGACGAATCCCGGATCGTGCTTGGGCATGACCGGGGCCTTGCGGTCGGCCAGCGCCATGACCCGGTGGAGTACGCCGACGGTGAGCGGCTTGCCGCATACCGGGCAGATATTCCCGATTTTCATGGATTCTTCCGGCTCAAGGACAACATTGCAGGCGCGGTGCCCGTCAAGGTGGTATTTTCCTTCCTCAGGGAAGAACTCGACCGTCCCCCGGTAGATGCAGCCTGAGCCTTCCTCGTCCCGGGCGGCCCGGCGCAGCGCGTCGAATATGCCGTCATAGGAAGGCGTGCCTTCAAAGAGATTGGCTTCGCGGCCGAGGTTTTCCCCGGAATGCGCGTCGGAGTTGGAAACGAGCGCATAACGGTCGAGCGCGGACCAGAGCCGGTTCATGTCCGGATCGGAGGAAAGGCCGGTTTCCAGGGCGAAAATATGTGAGGAGAGCGATCCGAAGCAGTCTTCCAGCGCGTCAAAGCCGGATTTGGAACCAAACAGCGAAAACCACGGCGTCCAGATATGCGCGGGAATGAGCACGCCGCGCTCGTCGGCTTCAAGCACCATTTCAAGGAGATGCTCGCAATCGAGGCCAAGGATCGGACGCCCGTCGGAAGTGATGTTGCCGATTGCGGCGAGCTTGTTGGACAGCTTGTCCGCACTCTCCAGACTGGGCATGATCACGACGTTGTGCACTTTGCGTACGGAACCGTCTTTCTTGTAGATGGAGCTGATTTCCGCTTGGATGAGGAACTGCGGCTCGCTGACGCCGTCCGGACGGGAAAAGCCGGGGATTTCCGTTTCCAGCGGCGTCTTTTCGCGGACGCGGTAGAGGCCGCTGTTGTCGTCATAGACGAGGTCACGCCGCAGCTCGTCCCGCCATGCCGGATGGGTGAAATCGCCCGTGGACATGACGGAGAGGCCTTTGATCATACTCCATGCCGCAAGATTGCGGATATTGAGCCTGCCGCTGGTGGCGCGGGAAAAGCGCGAATGGACATGCAGATCTGCGCGAAAGTATTTCATGCCTTCAGACTAGCGCAAAAAAGGGCAGAAAGCCAGTGATTCCAGTGTGAAAAAACGTTCCGGGCCGTACAGGGCGATTGGTTCGGCGACGGATGGTTTGGCGTGTGCGCCTTTACGGGCTTCTATGAGCACGAACGTGGCCGGAGAAGTTTTTTGCTTGTGGATATATTGTAACAAGTAGGGGGTGAGCCCCGCCCCATTCAGCGCCGCCAGCATATCCTGAAGCCTGTCCGGGCTTATGATGCAGGCGAAACGTCCATCTTCTTCGAGCAATGAGGAGGCTGCGGACGCGAACAATGGGAACGTTCCTTTATCCCCGAATAAGGCTTTTCGGCGGGCCTCTGTTGCGGGTAAGCGTCCGG
>OLFY01002888.1_pt1 | contig 15698 bp, 14 predicted proteins | sample 1605611 | NCBI WGS metagenome assembly OLFY01 (sample SAMEA3888923, study PRJEB22519) | human gut metagenome | biome: human gut; feature: human-associated habitat; material: faeces | place: Denmark | collected 2011
TGACGGCGGTGATGTCCGGGCACTCGGTGAAGATCTTCTCCACGTCCTCGTGCTTTGTCATATCGGCCTGATAGAACCGGAAGTCCTTGCCGGTGATCTGCTTGACCCGATCCAGCACCACGGGGGAAGCGTTGTAATAGTTATCTGCCACCACGATGTCAAAGCCAGCGTTCAGCAGTTCGATACAGGTGTGGCTGCCGATATAACCGGCACCGCCGGAAACCAAAATTGCCATAAAAGTACCTCTCTTCTCGTCACCAAAGTTGCTTGCGCGGGGCAGGCCCGCCTTCTGCCACAAGGATACAACGTTTTGGCCGCAGAATCAAGTAACGGGAATTTTATAAGGATGGATTTTTGTTTCCATTTATTTTTCCGCGCATTGATTTACAAGCGTTTTTTGTGTTTTGCACATGGAGTGATGGAACGCTTTGTGCAAATCAGAGAAAAAGCCCTCTCAGGCAAAGCCGTCAGGCTTTGAATGAGAGGGCTGCATTTTACAGTTTCCCGCACTGTTTGCCGGTGAAGAACCGCAGGGTGGTGTTGGCACGGAACACTTTCCCGGCCCGCAGGGCGGTGGAGGGGAACTCCGGGTGGGAGGGGCTGCAGGGGAAGTGTTGGGTCTCCAGCGCAAAGCCGCCGTATTTCTGCATCGGCACGCCGCCCTTGCCGGGGGCAGGGCAGTCCTGCAGGAAATTGCCGGTGTAGAGCTGCACGCCGGGCTGGGTGGTATAGACCTTCATGCTGATGCCGGTCTTATCGCTGGAAGCCCAGGCGCACAGGCTCTGGCTGGCCCCGCGGCCCCTGTCGATGACAAAGCAGTGGTCATAGCCGCCGCCCACCATGGTGGTCTGGGAAAAGCCGGTGTCGATGTCCCGGCCAATGGGCTTGCCCGCCCGGAAATCCATCGGCGTGCCTGCCACGGGCAGGATATTGCCGGTGGGGCAGGTCTCGTTGTTGCCCTCCAGATAGCGGGACGCATAGATGCGCAGCTTCTGGCCCAGCACATCACCGCCGCCATCCAGATTGAAGTAGGTGTGGTTGGTCAGGTTGATGATGGTGTCGGCATCAGAGGAGACACGGTAGTCCATCCGCAGGGCGTTGTCCTCGGTGAGGATATACCGCACCGAGATCTTCAGATTTCCCGGGAAACCATCCTCTCCATCGGGGCTTTCCGCCTCCAGAAGCAGGGTATCGCCAAAGGTCTTTACCTCATACAGCTTGCGCGGGAAGGTGCCGTGCAGGTGGTTTTTGCCGTTGTTGGCTTCCAGCTGATAGGTCTTGCCGCCCACGTTGAACACGGCATTCTCGATGCGGTTGGCGTACCGGCCCACGAACGCGCCGCAGCAGGTACTGCCGGACGATTCAAAGTCCTTGACGTAATCGGCGTAGGTGTCGTGGCCCAGCACCACATCCACCGGCCCGCTCTTGGTGGGCACCCAGATATTCTTGATGATACAGCCGTAGTTCAGCACACTGACCGCCAGCCCGCCGGGGTTCGAGATGATGTATTCATTGATCTTTTCGCCGTTTGGAGTCATGCCAAAGGGCTTGGAGAGAAACTGTGCCATAGGACTCTCCTCCTTTTGTATTTTTTGGGGACAGCACACTCTCTGTTTTATCCTTTATTGTTTTGATTATATCACAATTTTCCCCTTCTGTGTTGGCATTTTTTAAGGGAATCTATCCAATATTTCGAGAGATTTTTTGTAAGTTCTGCCCCATAGGCAGAAAAAAGCCCCGGAGGGCCAGGGGTAGGCGCTCCGGGGAAGTTTTCTTATGCAGAACACGGTTCGGTAATTGCCTCCCGCACCTGTTCTAACGAAAGTTCGGTGGTCTGGGCGATCTTATCCAGATCATGCTCTCCGTTCTTCCAGAGATTGAGCGCAATGCGCTTTCCCTTTGCCACCTCGGCATCTTCTCGTTCCCGATCAACGATCACCTGCATTGTCTTGCACATAGCTGCCACTCCTTCCGTTTCTTCTATGTTTACTTTATCATGTTTCTAGTCATCTGACAAGATTTTATAACCTCTCAGTCATCTGCGCTTCGCTTGATGCCAGCTCCCCTACTAGGGGAGCTGTCGAGCGAATGCGAGACTGAGAGGTTCTGGAGAAGGACTGCGTCCAAAGTTATCATAGTCATTGCAACAAAAAAGCACCCCTCACATGGCTGTGAAGGGTGCTTTGGGGAAGTTTTCTTACTCCGGCTGAGCGGTGTTCTGGGCGATATACTCGGCGGCATCATCGGGGATGTCGTCAAGGTTCTCATCGCCGATATCCACGTTCAGCGGCGGCTTCTTGAAGAGGATGTCATACATCAGGGGCACAACGTACAGGGTCATCAGGGTGGCGTAAGTCAGGCCGAAGATGATGACGATGGCCATGCCGCTCATCAGCTGGCTGGCCATATCGCCGCTGAACACCAGCTGGAGCATAGCCAGAACGGTGGTCAGGGTGGTCATCAGGATGGGGCGCATTCGTGTTTTGCCGGTGGCGATCAGGGCCGCGCGGCGCTCCATGCCGCCGATGCGCAGCTGGTTGGCGTAATCCACGAACACGATGCCGTTGTTGACGACCGTGCCCATCAGGACGATGAAGCCCATCAGGGAGATCATGGTCAACTGCTGGCCGGTGAGCAGCAGGCCCAGCAGGCCGCCGGTAAAGGCCAGCGGAATGGTGAACAGAACGATGAAGGGGGAGAGCAGGCTCTGGAACTGGGCCACCATAACAAGGTAGACGAAGGGCAGAGCCAGGAACATCCACTGGCCCATCTGATCCACCACCATGCCGTTGATCTCAGAGCCGCCGCCCATATAGAAGCTGCAGCCCTCGGGCATTTCATCGGATGCGGCAAACTCGTTCAGCTTCTTTTCCAGCGCGCGGGTCTCGGTGGTGGTATTGGTGCCCTCCACCGCGTCCGCCGTCACGCTGATATAGCGGGTCTGGTTCTTGCTGGTGATGGAGTCCGGGGTGGAGCCGGTGACCCAGGTGGCCATATCGCCCAGCGTGCAGGTGCCGGTCTCGGTGGTGCCGTCGGCGGCCATAACGGAGGTCGTAAAGGTCATATCCATCATGTTTTCCTTGGTCATGGGGTCCAGATTGTTGCTGATCTGGACATTCATGGTGGAGCCGTCGATGGCAACGGGGGTCTGGGCCGTGGTGGTGGTCAGCTTGGCTGCGATCTGCTGGTAGACCTGCGCCACGGTCAGACCGTAGGAACGGACCTTATCCCGGTCGATCTGCAGGTTGATGGTGGCATCGCCGCTGCCCAGACCGTTGGTGGCATTGGTGAAGCCGTCCATCTCGTTGATCATATCCACCACCTTCTCGGAGAGGGCAGTCATGGTATCAATGTCGTTGCCGGAGACCTGGACGGTCAGGCCCATATCCAGCTGGCTGGTCAGCTCCTGCATTCCGCTGATCTCAACGGTGGCAGTGCAGTTTTCCACGCCGTTCACAGCTTCCTCCAGCGCCTCACGGGCCTGTTCGATCTGCCGGGAGGAGAGGCTCTCGTCCAGCATCACGTTGATCTGGTAAGTGCCGTAGCTGTTGGCGGCTTTCAGCAGGTCGGTGATGGTCTGGGGCAGGCCCAGCTGGCCGACATCCATTCCGGCCACGCGGCTGTCGGTGGTAACGCCCACCTCTTCCACGTTGTCCACAGCCAGCAGGGCATCAATGACATTCTCGGCCACAGCATAGGATTCTTCCTTGGTCAGATCCTTCTCGGTGGAGAGGGTGACAATGGCCTCGTTGCTGGTGATGGTGGGCAGCATCTCAACGCCCATGGACATCACGCGCCAGCCGCAGAACACCAGCAGCACCACTGCCGCGCCCAACGGTGCCCAGCGGTGCTGGAAGCACCATTCCAGGCTCTTGACGTACTTTTCCTGCACCTTGTCGAACCACTTGAGCTCTTTGGGCTTGGAGTTTTTCAGCAGGGTAGAGGAGGCCGCCGGGGCAACCGTCAGGGCCACGATGAGGGAAGCAGCCAGACAGTAGCCGATGCACATGGACATGGGCTGCAGCAGGCTCTTGATGACACCGGAGGTGAAGATGACGGGCAGGAACACGCAGACAGAGGTGAGGGTGGAAGCCATGATGGCCATACCCACCTGCTTGGTGCCCTGGACCGCCGCGCGGGCAGCGGGCACGCCGCGGCTGCGCAGACGGTAGATGTTCTCGATGACGACGATGGAGTTATCCACCAGCATACCAATGCCGAGGGACAGGCCCGCCAGCGTCATAATATTCATATCCAGGCCGGTGAAGTACATGAGCACCACGGCAAACAGCACCGACAGCGGGATGCTGATGCCGACCACCAGCGTGGGTTTGACGTCCTTGAGGAAGATGGCCAGCACGATGATGGCCAGTGCAGCGCCCACCGCCATGCTGGTGAGGATGCTGCGGATGATGATGGTGATATAGTTGCCCTGGTTGGACAGCACCACGATGTGCAGGCCGTCGTACTGGGCTTCCAGCTCCTGGAAGGCGCTCAGGCAGTTGTCCGAGACGTCGCTGGCACTGGAGGTAGCGTTTTTATAGATCTTGAGCACGGCGGCCTGTTCGCCGTTCAGGCGGGTGAAGCTGTCGGCGGCGTTGTCGATGACCTCCACGTCCGCCACATCGGACAGGCGCACGTCGCCGTAGCCGTCCACATGCAGCAGCAGGGCACCGGCAATGTCATCCACGCTGTTGTACTCCTCGCCGACTTTCAGCAGCCAGGACTCGCCGCTGGCGTCCTGCACATAGCCTGCCGGCATGGAGAAGTTCTGGGCGTAGATCAGGGTGGACAGGGTGTTGATGTCCAGCTGCTTCTGCACATCCGCCTGGGCCAGCGCCTGGGTGCGGGCCGTCTCGTACTCCTGCTTGGCCTCTTCTTTGCTGCTTTTCGTACTCGTTGAGCTGCTCGCGGGCCTCGGTAAACTGCATGTAGGCATTGAGCTGCTGCTGGGTAAAGCTGCCCAGTGCACCGGAGAAGGTGCTCATGAGCTGGGGCACATTGTCCATGGCCTTGATGGTATCTTCCAGCGTGCTGTAGATCACCTGCAGGCTCTGCTGCAGCTGCAGCTCGTCCGCCAGATCAGCAGCGCTGCTGCCCTCCGTACCGGTCTCGGTGTTCACCCGCTCCTGCAGCTTCTGCAGGGCATCGGTGAGCTTGTCGGTCACGTCACGCAGTTCGGACACGACCTCGATCAGGGAGTCGATGTCCCGCATGCCGGTGTTGTCGAACTTGTCCAGCACCTTCTGCAGACCCTGCTGCACCTCGATCAGTGCCTGCTGGATCTCCGGCTCCTTGACCACGGCAATGAGCTGGTTCACGCTTTCCATCAGCGCCTGGGCCTGCTTGCGCACCACATCCACCGCGTTGCCTACCTCGGTGCTCATGGAGGCCAGCACCGTGTTGGACACGGTGTTGCCAAAGTTCTTCATCTGCCGGTCGTATTCGGCGCGGCCGGCGGCGATCTGGCTTTCCGCACTGTCCAGCTGGGCACGGGCGTCCGCCAGCTTGGTGTCGATCAGGTCCAGCAGCTGGGCGTTGATCTCGTCGATCTTGTCCTGATTCAGCTGCACCTGCACCAGCTTTTCCACCAGACCGCTGGACGACACATTGGACACGCCGCCCTTGCGCTGCACATAGGGCACCAGCGTGTCCTTGACCAGCTCCGACATCTGGTAGATGTCGCTGCCCTCCCGGCTCACCGCCACGGTCATGAAGGCGTTCATGTTCAGGCTGTACTCAATGATGGAGGGCGTCAGGCAGCTGCTGGGCAGGTCGCTCTTGGCCTGATCCAGCTTGTTGGACACCTTCACCAGGGCACTGTTCATGTCAGTATCATCGGTGAAGTGCATCAGCAGCAGGCTGTAGTTCTCCGCCGAGGTGGCCGTGATGTTCTCCACACCAGGCACCGTGAGGGCGTTCTGCAACACGTCCGACACTTCGCTCTCCACACGCTCCGGGCTGGCACCCGGGTATACGGTGACCACCATCAGATACGGCGTGCTGACGTCGGGCAGCAGATTGGTCTGCATCTTCGTGATGGCCACAAAGCCCAGGATCAGCACCATCACCACGGCCACCAGCACCGTGAATGGCTTTTTGACACTGAATTTTTCCATTTTTCCTACCGTTTCCCTGCCATGCGCCGCAGCACCGCAGTCATCCCCCGCAAGGGTCGTTCACACTTTAACATTCCTATTATACACAGAAGATGTAAGGTTGCAACAGACCCAACCGCTTTCTTTCGCAAAACTTTTAATCTTTGCCGTCTGTTCGGGACCAAATTCCGTCACACTCCGCCTGAAATACGGTCCGGAGGGCCGGATCATTGCACCGGGCGCATTTTGTTTTTTGCGTGGAAATGTGCTTTTAAATATGGTATACTAGAGTTCAGAATGGAGCAATAGGCCCTTTTGCGGCCTTTTTCCCGATAGAGCGAACCAGCAGACGAGGAGAACTATGAAAAAAGTCATTTCGGTCCGTTTCAAAGAAAACGGCAAAAGCTATTATTTTGACCCTGCCGATGCGGATATCCGTACCGGCGATTACGTCATCGTGGAGACTGCCCGCGGCATCGAGTGCGGCGAGGTGGTGCAAGGCGTCAAGGAGATCGCCGACGCGGCGGTGCCCAAGGCCCTCAAGCCCATTACCCGCATGGCCGACAGCGTGGATGTGCGCCGGATGCGCCAGAACCGCGAGGACGAAAAGCGCGCCTACCGCACCTGCCAGGACTGCATTGCCCGCCACGGGCTGGAGATGAAGCTGGTGGAGGCCGAGTATACCCTCGACCGTTCCAAGATCATGTTCTACTTCACCGCCGACGGCCGCGTGGACTTCCGTGAGCTGGTCAAGGATCTGGCCGGCATCTTCCACACCCGCATCGAGCTGCGCCAGATCGGCGTGCGCGACGAGAGCAAGATGATCGGTGGTCTGGGCATCTGCGGCCAGCCCTTCTGCTGCAGCCGCTTCCTCAAGGACTTCCAGCCCGTTTCCATCAAGATGGCCAAGGAGCAGGGCCTGTCGCTGAACCCCACCAAGATCAGCGGTGCCTGCGGCCGCCTGATGTGCTGCCTGGCCTATGAGGAAAACGCTTACGAATACCTGAACAGCATCATGCCCATGGTGGGCAGCACCGTGCGCACCCCGGACGGTCTGGGCACCGTGCTGGAAGTGAACCCGGTGTCCGGCTATCTGCGGGTGCGCTGCGGCACCGAGAGCCTGTCGCCCCGGTACTACAAGGTAGGCGTGTGCGAATACATCAGCGGCGGCAAGCGCGCACCCCGCCGCCCCGACCCGGACGACGATTATTCCGGTGTGCGCAACCCCGCCCCGGTGGTGGCAGCCGCCGATGAAAAGGGCAATGTGGGCTGCGGCAAATGCCCCAAAAAAGAGAAATAATTCCCAGAAAAATAGTGGGATATCACGGCGGTTAGTATCACAAAACTAACCATTCTTCGTGATTTTCGCCAAAAAACTCTCTTAATTTTCCCGCAAAGTTAGGCCTTGCTTTTGTGCAACCCCACAAAAATAAAACTTTGGGCTTTTATGGCACACGGTTAGTCTTGCCTTTTCTTTTCCACTTTGTTAGAATGCAGACAAGGATGAATTCCGGGGAAGCCTGCTGGCACCGTGCGAGGGCAGACTTCTTCTTAAAGCTAGTGCACGGGTGATAAAAGGAGAGTTTTATTATGGCACACAAGGTTTCTGACGCATGTGTTGGCTGCGGCGCTTGCGAGGGCGCTTGCCCCGTTGGTGCTGTCACCATTGAGAATGGTGTTGCAGTTGTGAATGCAGACGCTTGCATCGATTGCGGCGCTTGCGAGGGTGCTTGCCCCACCGGTGCTATCGCTGCTGAATAATTTCACGGCGAACACTGAAAAAACGCATCAAAAGCAGCAGACCTGTCAAAAGCGGGTCTGCTGCTTTTCTTTCATGCACAATTTTCCCCGATTTTTCCGCCCGATATTTTGGCAGTGGATTTTAGGTGCTGTATATGGAACATTCCACCGAGATTTTGTATAATAGAACAAGAGTCTATTGTTCAGCCGTGCACCGCTTTGGCTCAGACGCGCTGCTGCTGGCCCGGTTTTCGGAGCCAAAGCGGGCCTGGCGTGCCGCCGACCTGTGCTCCGGCTGCGGCATCGTGAGCCTGGAATGGCACGACCGGGGCCACCGCGGCCCCTGCCTGGGGCTGGAGCTGCAGCCCGAAGCCAGCGCGCTGCTGGCCGCTGCCTGCGCCGAACAGAGCATTGAGCACATCACGCCCGTCTGCGCCGACCTGCGCTCCTTCCGGGAAGGCGCAGGCAGCTACGACCTGTGTGCCTGCAACCCGCCCTATTTCACGGCAGGGGAACAGGCTGCCGACAGAGCCCGGGCTACTGCCCGCCACGAGACGGACTGCGCGCTGGACGATGTCTGCAAATGCGCGTTCCGGCTGCTGAAGGATGGCGGGCGGCTCTCGCTCTGCCCCCGGCCCGAGCGGCTGGCCGAGGTGCTGGCGGTCCTGCGGGCCAACCGGCTGGAGCCCAAGCGGCTGGCCTTTGTGAAGAACCGGCCGGATGCCGCCCCCTGGCTGTTTCTGGTGGAAGCACAGAAGAACCGAAAAACAGGGCTGCGGGTCGAGCCGGATGTACTCATCTCGGCAGGCGCGGCAATGTATGGACGCTGAGCCTCTCAGGCGCTGCGCGCCAAGTACGGGTTGCGCCTCCTAGTAGGGAAGTCAAATGTGCTTGCCTCTCCTATTCGGAGAGGTGGCATCCCGTAGGGATGACGGAGAGGTTTTGTACAAATCAAATGGGAGGATACTATGGCAGGTACTCTTTATATCGTTGCCACACCCATCGGCAACCTGGATGACATGCCGCCCCGTGTGGCAGCCACCTTTGGCGCGGCAGATTTTATTGCCGCAGAGGATACCCGCGTGACCATGAAGCTGCTCAACTTTCTGGGGCTGAAAAAGCCGATGGTGAGCTACTACGAGCACGCCCTGCAGAAGGGCGAGGGGATCCTGCGCCGCATTGAGGCAGGCGAGAACTGCGCCCTGTGCAGCGATGCCGGAATGCCCTGTGTCTCGGACCCGGGCGAAGTGATCGTGCGGGACGCGCTGGCCCGGGGCATCAAGGTGGTGCCCGTTCCGGCAGCCTCCGCCTGTGTGACGGCGCTGGCCGTCTCCGGTCAGGACACCTCCCGCTGGGTGTTTGAGGGTTTTCTGCCTGTGAACAAAAAGCAGAAGCGGGAGCGGCTGGCCGAGCTGCAGGGGGAAAAGCGGACGGTCATCTTCTACGAAGCGCCCCACAAACTGCGCACCACGCTGGACGACCTGACCGCCGCCTTCGGCCCTGAGCGGAGCATCACCCTCTGCCGGGAGCTGACCAAGCTCCACGAGGAGATCTGGAAAACAACGCTGGGCGAGGCCCAGACCCATTATTCCGAGAACGACCCCCGCGGCGAGTATGTTCTGGTGATGGCCGGAGCACCCGCCGCCGAAGCCGAGGAAGAGCTGACCCTGGAGCAGGCTGCCCAGCGGGCGCTGGAACTGACCCGGAACGGCTATGCAGCCTCTGCCGCCGCCAAGGCCGCCGCGCAGGGCACGCCGTATTCCAAGAGTGAAGTGTACAAGCAGCTGCTTGCTTTGCAGGCAGATTGACCTCTCCGTCCATGCTTCGCATTGCCCCCTCTCCTGACAGGAGAGACAGAAACGTAAGCTTGGCTCCCCTACCAGGAGCAACAGCAACAACCGCCGCCAGTGGCGGATCAAGGGCGTTGCTGTTGGGGCCGCGGCCAGCAAGACATAAGTGTTGTTTACAACACGAAATGAATGCTGGGAGCCGCAACCCGTACCTGTCGCCGAAGGCGACTGAGAGGTTTAATACGTATAAATAAGGAGGACGTAGTCCCGTGACGAAACTTTTGATCCTGAGCGACAGCCACAACAGCGCCAGTGCAGTGGAGCGCATCCTGCACGCAGAAAGCGATGCAAATGCCGTTGTCTTTTTGGGAGATGGCCTGCGCGACCTGGAAGAGGCGCTGACCCTGCACCCCAAAATGAAGGTCTACGCCGTGGCCGGCAACTGCGATTTTGGCGCGTTGGAGCCGCTGGACGGGCTGGCCGCCTTCGATCAGGTGGTCGTTTTCTATACGCATGGTCACATGTACGGCGTAAAATACGATCTGGACACGCTGGCGGATGCCGCCGCCGCCCGCGGCGCTGAGGTGGCACTGTTCGGCCACACCCACAAACCCATCGCCCTCCAGAAAAACGGCGTGTTCCTGTTCAACCCGGGCTCCTGCGGCCGCTGCTACACCGGCCCCAACACCTACGGCGTGATGCTGTTGGACAAGGGCAAGATCACCAGCTTTGCACACAAAGAGGTACCGCAGCAATGAGCATCAATGAGGTGCGTTATCTGCCCGAATGCGGCAGCACCAACGCGTATATGAAAGAGCATTTTGAAGAGTTTGGCCCGGTGGGCGCGGTATACACCACCAACCAGACCGCCGGGCGGGGCCGCCTGGGCCGCACCTGGGTCAACGCCGAGGGCAAGGCGCTGTACTACACAGTCGCCATCCGGGAGCCGCTGGCGCAGCCCGCCACCCTGCCCCTGCTGGCCAGCCTTGCCGTGCGCAGACAGCTGGCCCTGCGCTACGGCGTGGACTGCCAGATCAAGTGGCCCAACGACCTGCTGCTGAACGGCAAAAAGATCGTGGGCATCCTGTGCGAAAGCGTCTGCTACGGCTACCAGCAGCAGGGCCGGGGCATCCTGTGCGGCATTGGCATCAACCTGGCCCAGCCGCAGAGTTATTTTGATGCCGCCGACCTGCCCCATGGCACCTCGCTGGCTCTGCAGGGTGCTGCGATCGATCTGGAGCAGGATCCCGGCTGGCTGGCCGAGGCTTTGACGGATTTCGGCTTTGATCGGCCCCTGTACACCTTTGCGCGGGATGGCTTTGCACCTTTCCGGGAGGAGTACAAGGCCGCCTGTGTCAACATCGGACGGCGGGTGACCTTTGACCTGCCGGACGGCGGGCAGGGAGCAGGCGAGGCCGTGGATGTAGACGAGGAGGGCCGTCTTGTTGTCCGCACCGACAGCGGCGAGGAGCATGTGTTCACCGGCGAGGTCTCCGTGCGCGGCATCTACGGTTCCCTCTGAAACTTGATATCACACAGCGCCCCCGGCAGAGGATCGCTCCGCCGGGGGCGCTGTTTCAGACAAACAAAAGTCCCCTCCGGCGCTTGCGGTACACCGGAGGGGACTTTTGTTTTGGGGTATTGCTTTGGTGTGAGGAGGAATCATGTGCAAGGGAGACGGTTGCGGCCCCGCTCCCTTGTGCTCATAGTATACCCGATTTCGGCGCAAAAGTCATTACTTTCTTGTGAAATCTTGTGAAAATTCTGTTAAGCTTCGCACGAAATTATTTCGCTCACTCATTTTCACCTTTTTCCTCTTTCCGCAGGGCTGCGGCGTGACGGCGGCCCTCCCCCACATAGTGGGCGGCATTGGCAAGGCTGGCGGCTGCCTGCTCGGGGCTGACCTGCTTGATGATCTTCCCCGGAACCCCCACCACAAGGGAATCGTCCGGGATGATCTTGCCTTCCGGCACCAGCGCACCGGCCCCGATGATGCAGTTTTTGCCCACAACACAGTGGTTGAGCAGGGTGGCGTGCATCCCGATCAGGGAACCGTCTCCCACGGTGCACCCGTGGACAAGGGCACAGTGGCCCACGGTCACGTTTTTGCCCAGCGTGACCGCCCCGCCCGGGTCACAGTGGAGCACCGCATTATCCTGCACATTGGTGTTCTCGCCCAGGGTCAGGGTGCCGTCGTCCCCGCGCAGAACCGCACCATACCAGACCGAGGAGCCCGGCCCCAGCACCACATCGCCCAGCACCGTGGCGTTGGGTGCCACGAACACCGCACCCTCGTCCCGGGGAACTTTTCCACCAAAAGACAACAACATTGTGAAAAACCACCTTTCTCTTTTCCGTCATTTATGGTATTCTTTTATATAGTGTTTTAGTTTTTGATTCAGGGAAGCCGGGAGCTTCCGTTGGAGGATACGCTTATGCAGAACTCTACTCTCTTCCGCCGGGCGGCGGCCCTGCTGCTGACCGCAGCGCTGGCCCTGACCCTTGTCCTGCCCGGTCTGGCCGCATACGAAATGCCCATCCAGACCGTGAACGAGGGCGAGTCGGTCTATCTGTTCAACGCGGACATCGACAAGCCCATTCTGGAACAGAACGCGGACCAGCAGCGCTACATTGCCAGCCTGACCAAGATGATGACAGCCCTGCTGTTTCTGGAAAGCGGCAAGGACATGAACGCGGAGATCACCATCCCCGCCAGCCTGACCCAGGAGTTCAAGGACATCCAGAACGCCAACGGCAGCACCATCAACCTGCGCATCGGTGAAACGGTGCGCCGCATCGACCTGCTGTACGGCCTGCTGGTGGCCAGCGCCAACGACGCGGCCAGCGTGATCGCCAGTGATGTTTCGGACGGCGACCTGACCGCCTTTGTGGCCCGGATGAACCAGCGTGCCAAAGAGCTGGGCTGCACCAGCACCAGTTTTACCTGCGTGCACGGCCTGTATGATTACGGCAACGTCTCTTCGGCCCACGATCTGGCCCTGATTGCCAAGGCCTGCGCCGAGAATGAGACCTATATGCAGGTGGCAAACACCCTGAGTTATACTCTGCCTGCCACCAATCTGCACCAGAACGAGCGCACCATCACCTCCACCAACCTGATGCTCAACCCAGAGTACCCCTACTACCGGGATTACATCCGGGGCATGAAGACCGGTTTTACCACCCTGGCGGGCCGGTGCTATGTGACCTTTGCTCAGAAGGACGGTCACACCTACGGGCTGGTGGTGCTGGGCTCCGACCTCGACAACATTTACAGGGAGGCCTCCGAGATCCTGGACTGGGCCTTTGCAAGCTTTTCTGACCGGGAGCTGGTGGACACCGAGACCCCGCTGACCACCGCCCCCCTGAAGAAGTGCCGCTCCTATGAGGAAGTGGAGCTTTACGCTGCCGCACCGGTCAGCGGCTACGGCCATGCGGACGACAAGGTAACCTTCACCTACGACCTTCAGGAGAACATCTCCGCCACCGTCAAGGATGGGGCTGTCCTCGGCACGGCCACCGTTTATCTGGACGGCTATGAGGTGGGCACGGTAGACCTTGTGACCCATCAGGAATATGTCTCCGACTTTCGCACCGACCTTCAGTCCACGCTTCTCCTGATGGCGGCTCTCATCGTTCTTCTGGCTGTTCTCAGCTTCTTCACCCTTGTTGCCGGGGGCGGCTCGCTGAATCTGGGCCGGCGCAGAAAAGCACGGAGAAGATGATCTCACCCTCTCAGTCTCGCTAACGCTCGACAGCTCCCCCGAAGGGGGAGCCAAGGGCTATTCCATATATAGCAGCATTTACCCTCTTTGATGTTTTGCCTCTCCCTTCGGGAGAGGTGGCATTGCGCAAGCAATGACGGAGAGGGTAAAGGCTGCTCTTTTTTATCAGAATGTCCGGAACTTCATTGCCAGCACGCTCAAGGTGATCTTGGGGTTCACCTGTGCGCCCAGCCGCTGGATCGCTGCATCGGCGGCTGCAAGGGCCTTGCGGGCGGCATCGCCCTGCACCGGGGCACGGGGGCTGCCGCGCAGCCCTGCGGCCGCTACGGCCCGGAAATCAGCCAGCAGAGCGGCGGCCCCCACCTTATCCTTTTCGTAGGCCGCCAGCAGAACAGCGGCGGCATAGCTGTCCTGCGCGGCAGCTGCTTTGGCAAGGGCAAGCGCCTTGTCCACCTGCGCCCGGCGGGCCTCATCCCGGGCCGCATCCAGCACTGTGCCGATATGGCCATCGAACAGCTCACTGTACAGGGCGGCATCCTTGCTGTCCACCCCCTGTGCGGTGCAGTAGCGGGCGCAATCGGTGGGGGAAACGGGAGCCACTGCAAAGCTGATGCAGCGGCTCCGGATGGTGGGCAGAACGCCCGCCAGAGAATCCGCCGTCAGCAGAAAAAGCACGCCCTCGGGCGGCTCCTCCATGACCTTCAGCAGGGCGTTGGCCGATTCCTCGTTCATCCGCTCCACATGGTAGAGCAGCACTGCGCGCCCCTCTGCCGAAAGGCTGGTGTTGAAGATCTCGCTGCGCATGGCCGTGACCTGACCGACCAGATACCGCCCGCCGCTGCCCATACCGGTCACGGAGATGGCTTCCCGGACGATGCCTGTCTCAATCTGGCCGCTGTCGCGCTTACCGGCCTTTGCCACGGCACGGCAGCACTCGCCCCGGAGCAGGGCTTCGGCGGGCGCGCCGCCGTTGGGGTAAAGGTAATCCGCCGCCACACAGCGGGCCGCAAACCCGGTTCCCAGCCCCTCTTCGCCCACCAGCAGAACACTGTGGGTCATGCGGCGGCCCCCCAGCATCAGCCGGACGCTGGTCTTTAATTCCGAATTGCCTTCCAGACGATCAATCATCATCTCCGATTTTTCCTCTTCCACTGCTCCCGGCGCACCCAGGCGCGGATGTTATGCCAGGCCTGCGGCCCGAAGAACAGAAGGAAGCCCAGCATACAGAGCAGATAGTTCAGCTTGCCCAGCATCCCCATGCTCAGGAAGCTGAACACCCACAGGGCGGCGGCAAAGATGCCGAAATACTTCACCTTGAGGGGGATGACGAAGAAGAGCAGCACCTGCAGCTCCGGGTAAAGCATGGCAAAGGCCAGCAGGAGGGAAAGGGACAGGCAGTAGGTATCGGCAGAACCTGTCAGCAGGCAGGCCAGCCACGCGCCTGCCATCCCCAGCAGGACATAAAGGTTGAAGCGGAAATCGCCCCACTCCCGTTCCAGCGCGCTGCCGACGAACCAGGTAAAATAGATGCCCAGCACCACGCTGAGCGGCCCGCCGCCCGAAAAAGGCACCAGCACAAAGGTGAACAGCCGCCAGATCTGCCCGGCGAACAGGGCACTGCGGCTCAGGGAGAGATAAAAGGAAATATACTGGTTGACGAACAGTTCAATGGCGTAGACCAGGATCTGGCCGCCGATGAGGATGTTGATGAGGTTGGGAATGCAGAACCGGCCGTATTTCCGTTCCAGCTTGGTGATCCAGTTCATAGGCAGAAGCCTCCGTTATTCGTAAAATTTGCGTCCCGTTGGCCGGGAACGCTCTCTTTTTTCATTGTACCATGATTGGCAGGGCCATTCAAGGCGAAGGGTGTGAACAAAGGGCTCTGGCTGTCTGTTCATCCGAGTGCTAAAACAGCAGGTTGTATCCACTTTTGGTGTGTTCAGATGGACTTATCCACTCTTTCCACTGGGTTTTCCACCGGAATTGTGAAAAAAGCCCCGGTTTTCCCACGATGTTTTCCACTTTTTCCACTGAGTTTTCCACTTTTTCCTGTAAAGCGGTTTATACATGGTGTATTGTACCGCGCAGATCTTTGCGAAAATCAGGGGAATTATGGGCCTTTGCACCTTTTTTCCGAAAGAAAGTCAAACCCGAAAATTTACTTTTTACAGCGGACAAAAAATCCGCTCATTGAATTTCTCCCCGTTGGAATGAAGGAACCGATAGTTTTCCACACCCATTTTCTACAAAAATCGACCTGTGGAAAACAGCGGGAAAACTTGAGTTTTCAACAAAAAGAAACAGCCCTCTCAGGCAAAGCCGTCAGGCTTTGACTGAGAGGGTTG
>OLFY01002891.1_pt1 | contig 15681 bp, 17 predicted proteins | sample 1605611 | NCBI WGS metagenome assembly OLFY01 (sample SAMEA3888923, study PRJEB22519) | human gut metagenome | biome: human gut; feature: human-associated habitat; material: faeces | place: Denmark | collected 2011
GTGCTTGACTTCATAGGAAATTACGAAAAAGCCGGACGGGTACCTTTGTTGTTAACAGGCGGAGGAGATTCTAATAAGAACGCTCCAACCGATCTTTCCAGCATAGAATATCCAGATGACTGTATTGTAGATTTCGATATGCGCTTAATTGACCTATTTAAGAAATTAGATCAAAAATCCCTTACGGCAAAAGAGCGGATAACACATGAATTTTATCGCGTTAAAGAAAAGCTCGATGGCAAGATTCCTACACGTATGCAATTATTCACCTATATGGATGATGATGTTTACCGATATTGCATAACGCATGCCAAAGAAAATCCATTCCGGCATTATTTGGAATTTTTGGAGAAGTTGCACGAGCTCTCTGAGACAGAGGAAACACTTTGCTCAGGTTTGGGCAAGGACTTTCTGACATTAATTGAAACAACAGATATGCAGAAGGTCTATAAAATGCCTATTCTTTATAGCTTTTTTAATCATGGGAATGTACGATTAGCTGTCAAGGATGACGAAGTTCTTGCAGCATGGAAAGACTTTTTTAATACCGGCAAAAACTGGAAAGATTTTGCCGCGGACATTACATATGATGAATACAAATCTATAACAGATAAGCAACATTTGCGCAAAGCCAAAAGCATGCCTATTAAATATTTGAAGGCTTCGGGAAAAGGTTTCTTTGTCGAAAAAGACGGCTTTGCACTTGCAATTAGAGATGACCTAAAAGATATCGTAAAAAACGATGCTTTTATAAAACATATGCATGATATTTTGGAATACAGAACCATGGAATATTACCGCAGGAGATATCTGGAGAGAATATAAGCTCGAATCCCAGAAAGACGGTATCCAAGATCGCGAGCAGGATCTAAGTCTTTGCTCGCGATCAAGAATACCGTCCTCTATGTCATCACACTATTACTATAATCAATGTCAAAAATCATAAAAAATCATCAAAATCATCAGGATCCAAACCTGCGTCATCCAAAGCCTCGAGTCTTTCCTCCTCATCCATTAACCGAAAATCATCCGGATCAATATCAGCATTCAGTAAATCTATTTCCAGTCCATCATGAAATTCCTCATCCACATCGCCGTCAAGACCACTTTCCAGCCCAAACGACCCCGAGGTCGGACCCAAACCTCCGATTCCAGCATTCATTTCACGTTCCTCATCATTCGTACACATAAGATCGTCTGCAAGCAGGCTCTCAACTTCATCAACATGACCGTCCCCGTCCAAATCTTCCCAACCAAAAAAATCCATAGTATTCTACCTACCTTTCCCTGTTAATCAGAACATTGATTTTCCTCGATTTCCTCAAATATTTTATCCATCTTTGTTCTTTTCTTAAAATTGCGCAACATCTTCTTATCATGTCTCACAATATAACTGACCACTTCACGAAAGTCCTTCGTTTCCAATTCCTGGTCGTGATAATTTTCAGCAAATTTCTTGTGTGTTTTCTGTGCTGTCCCCTTCGCCCATCGATAATTCTCGTGGCGTAGATTGACAACCTCATCTCCTCGCAAAAATATGTTCCAACGTCCACATGCTGAGCGAATAAAAACTACATTGTCTGTTATATTATATATAAGCTCATAACGGTCACATATTTCTCTAATCTCATCGTCAGTAAGCATGATACATCACCTCCTCACGATTCCATCTACTTATAAATTATAGCACAAAAGCGGACGGAATTTTTTATAATTTTGTTATCCACTTTGCCATCCATTATTTCATCAATCTCCCGCCTCACTTCAAAAGCTTTCTTATCTCCTTCTCATTCTGCTTGGTAAAATCAGAAAGTTCATAGGAACGTATACGTTCCTTAACCAGATTCGGAATGACGAAACCATTTTTTACAAGTGTTGCAAGTCGATTTATTACAGTCTTATTTGTAACCTTAAGCTCTTTGCTGACTTCGATCGGCGTGAACTCTCTTTTATAGTTCTTCATGAGCAGCAAGAGCAATTCCTTCTCTTTCCCTTTTAGATATGAAAGGCTTCCTTCCAATTCTTCGTTGTTTGAACTCTCCGACAATTCGCAAACCTTATTTGAGTATAGCAGCACCATGTGAAGGAAATAATTGATCCAAATCTCAGGATGCGGAGGATTCTCTCGTCCCGAATAATACAGTGCAGGCAGCCCCATCTGGATTGATTCATAGTATTCATCAATATCATATGCGAAGTACTCTTCTAATGAGCCAATTCCGTTAAAACCATATCCGTTGATATCTAAAATATATCCCGAGAGCAGCCTTGCGGTCCGCCCATTTCCATCTTCAAATGGATGAATTGTTACAAGCTGATAATGCACTACAGCTGCAATTATGAGCGGATGATCATCTGTTTCATTCACATATTCCACCAATTCATCCAACAGATCCGATATATCAATATATTCCGGAGGAATATAATCAGGATTCCCTGTTTGTGAATCATATACCGCAAATAATACTCCGGGGGGCATTGGTCCTCGAAGTCCGATTTTTTCTTTTGAAGCTCCCTTTTCAACATACTTCTGTACATCCAATATCAGTTTCTTGGAAAACCTCTCCTTCTTTGCCGCTTTCTCTTCCAAATAATTCAGTGCCAGGAAATAATTACGAACCTCCTGCTCCGGTTTAAGATAGTGTTTTCGTTCATCGCTATCTATAACCTCATCCACCTGCTTCTCCGATAAAGGATTTCCCTCAATTTTAGTAGATGCATAGGAACTTTTCTTCTTTGAAATTTTCCGCAACTTACTTGCTACCGCAATAGGCAACGAAACCTCTGATGCTTTATACCTGTTTTTATCTATCTCCGTAATATACTTTAATATTTCATTTGACAAAGTTACTTTAATCATAAAAAAGCACCCTCCTGATACGTATATTATATCAAACATCAATTAGCCTTTTATCAAACTCACAAATCCGCTCTTTCAGAACTTATTCGCTTGTTTCACAAGCTTATTTGCTCGTTAATGATCCAAGAAAAACAACTGTCTGCTTCGCATCCGCTTGTTTTTCTCTGAGGCTCATTATATCACGAGAGTGCTAATTTTTCCATTAAAATTACACTATTTTTTCACTATTTTACATTTCTACAGTAAGCGCCTAATCTGCCCACGGATTGCACCCCTCACAAATCCATGCCATAATCGAAGTGTCTAAAATTAAAAACGATCACTCCAACAATCGTGAAGTTTCTCATTCAATGCTGGAGACGTTTACTACAACACCAACATTATCTTCCACAAGTTCTCCTGCTATACGAAGCCATCTTTTATATATTCAATTGTTCCTATAGCATGAGTGTTAACATTAACAACACGCATGCCAATAAGCCTGCTCGTATCCATCTTCTCACCTCTTTACAATAGTTCCTTCAACTTCATCATTTCATCCTCAGTCAAAGTTACACCTTTTCCCATTTTCTCATGTTCCGGTGCCCAGTCTCTGTAACCAATGGTAAATACGCCATTGCTAAAGTATATTTGAGCACCATACATTTCTACATCATTCTCAAACCACAACATGTATTGAGGTATTACAGTACAGGTTTGAGCACCATACATTTCTACATCATTCTCAAACTGGCGTACGTTTTAGACTTGTACGAAAACAGTTTGAGCACCATACATTTCTACATCATTCTCAAACGGGGCGTGACGCTGGCAAGTCGTATGCTATGTTTGAGCACCATACATTTCTACATCATTCTCAAACCAAATACTAGTAGTTTCTATGTCAAAGGTCGTTTGAGCACCATACATTTCTACATCATTCTCAAACTCCTTTTCTTGGAATGATGGGTTTAATTTTGTTTGAGCACCATACATTTCTACATCATTCTCAAACAACTACCAAATAAGCTAGAAACGTATGACAGTTTGAGCACCATACATTTCTACATCATTCTCAAACACGGTATTCCATGTTGATAATATAGTAATAGTTTGAGCACCATACATTTCTACATCATTCTCAAACACACTTGCACATCTAAAACGGAAACAGTGCGTTTGAGCACCATACATTTCTACATCATTCTCAAACTTTTTCGCAGATATTTATAATCATTTTTTGGTTTGAGCACCATACATTTCTACATCATTCTCAAACGGAGGTAGAGTATGCAACATTGGTCAAAATGTTTGAGCACCATACATTTCTACATCATTCTCAAACGTTACGACTTCACAACAGATGCTAGAATCCGTTTGAGCACCATACATTTCTACATCATTCTCAAACGTTGATGTCAATAATTACACCGTCACTCCAGTTTGAGCACCATACATTTCTACATCATTCTCAAACGGAGAAGTGTTGGAAAACGGATAGTAAGAGTTTGAGCACCATACATTTCTACATCATTCTCAAACATTACACTACTCCACTTGAGAGCGGAGAGCGTTTGAGCACCATACATTTCTACATCATTCTCAAACCCTTGATATTTAGAGTTGCAGTCTCGCCACGTTTGAGCACCATACATTTCTACATCATTCTCAAACTGCAGGCGTGGACGGTTCGTTTTCGTCAAAGTTTGAGCACCATACATTTCTACATCATTCTCAAACCACGTACCACGCCGTGAGAAATACTGAACTGTTTGAGCACCATACATTTCTACATCATTCTCAAACTCAAACGGACTCTGTTGCTCGATCACGTTTGTTTGAGCACCATACATTTCTACATCATTCTCAAACACAAACGCAGACATAGTGGTTTCATTTGTGGTTTGAGCACCATACATTTCTACATCATTCTCAAACCGCGCCGATAATCTCATTTTTGAAAGAGTTGTTTGAGCACCATACATTTCTACATCATTCTCAAACTTTGGCATTAGCGATTGATTTTGTTTCAATGTTTGAGCACCATACATTTCTACATCATTCTCAAACAATACTGGCGTGAAGTGCTATTTGACTATGGTTTGAGCACCATACATTTCTACATCATTCTCAAACGCTATTTCTCCGGTGTAAGAAAAAATCTTAGTTTGAGCACCATACATTTCTACATCATTCTCAAACTAGAAGGGACGACAGCAGCAGGAAAGACCAGTTTGAGCACCATACATTTCTACATCATTCTCAAACAAAAGGAGCAATCTTAAGATCGCATAATTTGTTTGAGCACCATACATTTCTACATCATTCTCAAACCGTGTGTTGGGTTTGTTGATTTGGATGCAAGTTTGAGCACCATACATTTCTACATCATTCTCAAACCAATCAATATCGTTCCATAACCAATTAAAGGTTTGAGCACCATACATTTCTACATCATTCTCAAACCGTGGCACTCGTCTAATGATTCTTGAATAGTTTGAGCACCATACATTTCTACATCATTCTCAAACCTGTACGGAATGATGGTTACTGATTTTGTTGTTTGAGCACCATACATTTCTACATCATTCTCAAACGTCCAAGCTACGGTATCTCTATTATTGATAGTTTGAGCACCATACATTTCTACATCATTCTCAAACCAGTATCAGGTGTTCCAAAGAATAACGCCAGTTTGAGCACCATACATTTCTACATCATTCTCAAACCTCAAATTAGAAAATGAAATGCCATCACTAACATAAAATGTATCTCTGCTGTGCTCAAACACACTTATCTAAATAATAGTATAACGAGATCTTTCTCTTTTTTCAATAGATTTCACAGTTATCCTTATCAATAATATACCACTTCTCACCATCTATTCTACTGTCAATATAATGTTCCATTAATAAAACATTCCATTCTCGACAGCACACTTCTGAATACAATAATTTCATTTCTTCAGCAGAAAAGTATTGTCTTAAATTCCAGAATATTAATAATTTTGGCTTTATCAATTCCTGGAGCAATATACAATATTGCAATAACCGCTCCAAGTCCGTTTCATATTCAGTAACTAATTGAATACCCATAGCTTTCGCCAAACTCGAATAATCAAGTTCCTCATTGATACTGAACTCAAACGAATACTCCACCTCTAGATTACCAAAGAATGTTTGGATATGTGTGTTTAGCTCCTGCCCCTCTCTCCAATGCATTTCGTTCACTGCTTTTTCTGCAAAAGATTTCAAAAAGGCAGTAACCAGCTTTCTTTGATTAACATCTAGCTGCAATGGATTAAATATCATTTCCATGACTTTGCTGATTTTTAATTCTTTATCACCTTCCGACAATACCCAGTTACCGCTATCACCACTTTGCTGAAATATTAATTCCTTTTGAATCTCCCGCCATCTTACCGGCGATTCTACAACACACACTGGTATCAGAGAATCAGCCTTTCCAAATTCTATATCGAAATGAACATCCGGATGTGTTAATTTCAAACATCCCCCTCCCCTCTTTTACCGTGATTACAGTATAATTAACCGTTCATCACTCTGAATCACTTCACTTGTAACTTCCCCGACCAAAAGTTCCATTCGACCATACTGTTTTTCGGTAATCGTCAACATTTGCACCAACCCTTCAGGAGGTTTGTTTTTGCGAACATTATCTTCAATCCTTTGAGCTATGCTGGTATTTAATGCTAACTTGCTATAGATTGACTCCTGCTGCATGACAAACCCACTCTTCAGCAAATATTTCCGAAATCTCGTATATTCTCGTCGCTGCGCACTTGATAGTACAGGAAGGTCGAACATTACTATCACTCTCATGTACCTATAACTCATAAGAATAAAAGGAAAGCTGCGCAATGTCCGACTCATTCAAAGCATCGAATACACTCTTAACATATTGCTTGATCGCATTTAGGATGACAAAATGTTTGCCTTCCATTATTACTTCTTCATTTAGCAAAGCAACTAATTTCATTTTTTGTTCATGCTCAAATTCTATTGGTTTCATTTCACATACCTTTCGATCGACAAGCACACGATACGGCTCCATTAGATCTGAACCCAAATTAAATTGGTTAAACATATTATCATGGAATAACCCCAGCTGCGTAATGTATCCATTCATTACAATTTCACGATTAATTGCAGAAAGCATCAGTGAATATCCATAATTCAATGCTGCGTTAATCGGGCAATCTTGACTCCGTGAGAAATCCATGCCAAACAATGCGTTAAAATATACTTTTGCAGCATGACCTTCACGATTAGTGGCATCATTCCATTGTATCTGTTGAACATAGTCTCTCAGCAGCGCAGCTTCCGTATTCTTCCCCCTTTCCAGCAAGAATTCCGCCTGCTTATTTATTTTCTCACGAACAATTTCCGTCCACACGGCTTCCTTCACAGACTGTGGCCACGTAATTTGTGTACGGATTTTATTGCTTGTATCATGTGAGCCATAATACGAAATCAACTCCGAGGATGGATTTCGCTTATGGTCACAAAATATCACTTTCACCTTCTGTCTCGTTAATTCCGCCAACAATCCAACTGTCAGCGATACAGAAGTAGCTTCCACAAGCAGAAGTGCTATTTCTGAAATATGTATCTTCTGCGTTTTCATCTCACTTCGTACCACTAAATATTGCAATTGCAAATCCAACTTTGCCGTGTTATGCACGACAACAATCCGCCAACTCATATCGTTTTTAGATCAATCACTTGTTCATAGAAACCTGTAATTGATTGGTTGATGATTTTTATATCTTCTAATTTTGATATATCATTATTAAGCACCAATATTCCCGCCTTCCCCGGTCCATCTATTAATTGCAAATTTGCAGCTTGACTGGCACATTGAAATAAATGTAGAATTTCCATTAATATCAGACATTTCTGCTCATTGCTCATAGATTGAAAAATCTCTTTTCCTTTTTCTATCTTTTCTATTTGCGCTGACAGCCTATGCCCATACAAGCTATTTCTTAGCTTATGCAGAAATTCATCATAGAGCTCTTCCAAGACTTCTTGTGTCACTTCACTTTTTTCGGATAGGACAGCCTCTTTATTCTCTTTATAGTCGGCACAATATTTGCCTATCTTCTTTACTATCAACTGCAACTCTTCGCTCAAAACCAGTTGATTTGCTCCCTTAAATAATAATTGCTTTCCTGTTCTTCCCGACAAATGCATCTTAAACCCATCCACGTCAAATAGCGTATTAATCTTTATCTTAAGTATTCGCACGTCTGGATTCACAAGACCGAGTTCCTCCTCGCAATATCGTCTACGAAGCTCCACAGATTCCTCTAAGCTTTTCGCCAAATATACCGGCACGAACTCAATCGTTCTCTTTCTCTCTCCCTTCTTACCATCGGATTCCACCAGCATAAAATAAGCACCACTCGCCTTATTATACGCTCCATATTTCTCAATCGACTGGAGTCTCTCATCGGCACCTCCCTTGATCGGTATCTGTCCTTTCCCTTTCTTCAAAATATTTTGATCAAAAAGCCCTCCTTTCACTTCGTATGCTCTTCTGGTGAATAAAACATTATTCTTTCGCATCCATTTCTTCACAGTACATATTGTCCCGTTATCTCCAGGAATCCATGCTGTTTCATTTCCACGTTTTACCGTTTCATTCTCAAACATTTTCTTTAAGTTGTATGTACGTCCCGGATTGTTGCGCACAAACCAAGCCGCATCCTTTGTAAATTTTACATAGTATGTGTTGCCGACAACAATATTCAAATAGGCATCTTTGGCATGATGGAAATCATTCACCTCACGCACTTTGATCATGTCAAATTTATGCCGGAATTCACTAACTGCACGAGCTTTTGCATAAACGATTTCGGCATCAGGATATGCCTCTTCCAATAAATGCGCAACTGCTTTGGTACTCTGACGTGTCTCCACTAATTGTCTGGCAATAAAACCAGCCAACTCATCTTCACCAAATGGCTCTGTTCTTGTCAATCTCTTATATTTTTCTTTAGAGATCAATCCCTTTTTCAACAGCGTGCTCCATAATGCTTTTCCTGCTTTTCGGTATTCCTCAGAGACCGGGAATGTATCTGTCTTTTTGCTATTTAAATCTCTTTTGACCAATACGCGGTTGTCTATACTATCGTCCATAACCTTCGATTGTGGATATATATGATCAATATCATATCGGTTTGTGAATAACTCATCCAAATCAATGGCATCTCCGGAATACATACATCTTCCCATCTGCGAATAATATAAGAAAAGTTTGTCACTGCGCAATGCATTGTCAGACTCCTTATTTGCCAGACGGTCGTATAATTCCGGTGCTTCCTTTTTGCAGGCTTTGTAAAGATCCAACAACTGGTTTCTTCTAGAAACTTTTCTCACGCCTTTTTCACCGGGCTCTCTTGCAACCTCGACAAAAATGCGTTTTGGTGCACCACCCATTATATTTGTAATTTCCCTTACAATTTTTATAGTTTGCCAAATTGGGCGCTTTACTGCAGGAGACACATAAAGCTCTTCAATGTCTTGATATTCTATCTCTCCTTTTTTCATCTGTCCGGCATTCCATTGCTCAATCTGCTTTGTATAATCGTATTTTCCACTTAAAAGTTTCATTAAGTTCTCATTCGTTTCCCAAAGCGCAGTGATGATATTCATTACTTCACCAGTCTCTTTATTGACTGATTCAATATTTTCCAAAAAGGTGCGCGACAATCTGCCCCACCCTGCATATTTTTTGTTGGCAAGCTGAGCAATCTGTTTGTCAGACAACATCGGATATTTTCTATGAATACGCTGTTTCAACATCTTTTGAGAATCTGCAAATAGCGTAATATCTCTGACGATATCCTCCTGTTCACTTTCCGAAAGGACCCCCGTTCCAACGATCTGCTTAAAATCATGATACGCTTTCAACGAACTCTTAAAATTCTGATCAAATCCGGATAGTTCTTGTTCTTTAGAAATTACGCCGTTGATTCTAAGGTAATCCTTGACCTTTTTCCCTGTTACACGTTGGTATTTCTTGAAAACATTATTATAAATATCCTGCTTAAGTTCCGGAGCTATCAGTTCCCCATCAATGCGCAGATTATTTAGCTCGTTCAATACATTGAATTTCGCATACAACAATGATTCCTTCGGCAAAACATCCTCTCCGATCAGATACGTGCATTTATTCGTCATGCGTTCAATAAATTTCGTTGCACTTTCTTCCTCGTCAATCATTTCTGAAAAATTCCATGGATAAATTTTGCCTTCCTTTTTACGTACAGACCAGCTATGACCACCTTTATCTTGATGCGCCGTGTTCAAAGGTCCTACGTAGTACGGAATGCGGAAGCGGAATATCTTTTGTATTTTTTCCACTGGTGTATAACCATCTTGATCTTTCTCCAACAAAAACGGATAGAATTTCTGTGCGTTGTCCAATATTGCATTCAATTCATTCTCATGCAATTGATAAGGAATAACTCCATTATCGCGAATCATTTGTTTAGGAAATAATGTTCCAAGATCCATCTCTGCTTTTAACTCATCGATTATCTCTTGCCCCATTTCATCCACAGACAGACGATCCAGCTGCTTTTTTAAGAATTTATAAAAATCTTCCTGTGAACATTTTTTCTCAATCGGCTGTTTTTTTCCATTTTTCTTTGCCATGCCAATATAAGCACTATAATTTGCCTCATTTTTCTCAGACACACCAAAAACAGCCTCGTAAACTTCTTTATCCATCCGAAGAAGCTGCTTCACTTTCCGCAGATCATCACGGTGTTTCTCATAGGTTTTAACTTTTGCTTCCGACAAAAAGCGCGCATCCCCCAGTATATCATGCAATACCGTCCAATCATACACACCCTTTGCTGCTGCTATAAGCAAAAATCGATCCGCCAATACAGACTCTATTTCTACCTCTTTTTCTTCATAACCATTATCAGAAAAGCATATTTTCGAGATTTCTTCTTTATCCAACTCCGGATCAGCAAAAATATCACTTAGCTTTACGGTGCAACCCGTAATTAAAGCTGCTATCGCTTTCTCCTGTTTTTGCTTCTGCTTATCTGTTCCTACTATGAGCTTGCTGACCTGCGTCTTTTTATCTGATTTTGTGCATTGAGCATCACTCATAATGTGTTCCAATTGAGTCAACACTTCTTCTTGCGTCAAAGATTTCAGATCAATCTCTTGTTCTTCAGCCTGCTGCACTAATGCCTCAATCGCTGTTGAAAATTCTTTTACTTCTGATAATTTCTTGCCCTCAAACAGAAAATGTCCTCTATGCTTAATAATGTGATGCAATGCCAAATAAAGCAATCGAATATCGGGCTTATCTGTTGTATTCGTTGCCAACGCATAGCGCAAGTGAAAAATTGTCGGATATTTCTTATAATAGTCTTTATCTGTAAATCCATCATCTGCAAACAGTGCATACGGCAGCTCCGGCATGTTTCCATTGATGTCTTTCTTATCCTCATGCCAATACTTACTCTCTTTCATCCGCTGATAGAATCCCATGTCTTTCTTGCTAATCTCTTCCGCAAAGATTTCCTGCAATAAATGTAATCGATTTTTACGGCGCTCTGTTCTTCTTCGGGACGTTCGAAAGATTCTTCTTTCTTCGGCTGTCTTAGCAGACTCAAACAGGCGAATTCCCCATAATGCCTTACCATGACGTTTGATAATATTGTACGCTGAATCCGTCACTGCCCATCCTACAGAACCGGTTCCCATATCCAATCCAATATAGTACTCTTCAAATTTTTTCATAAAATCCTCCTTTTTCTCTTGACATGTCGTAGTTTATGCTTTATTATTGATGTCAGTTAAGTACCATACGTATTAACTACATCATAAGTTCAAATAAAAATTTATTCAAATCGCTTTCGGGCATCACAGTGTGTGATTTAATTGAACTTTAGGAACTCGCCTCGGCGAGTTTTTTTGTTGCTTGTTCATACCAGATCATCTCCTCCCCATCACTTCAATCTAAGAATCAGCACTTGTTATCCTTCATAGCCAATTCCATTTCCAGATCATCCGCAAAATATTGTCTCCTCATTCTTTGAATTTCCTTTTGTAGTTCACTGACAACTTCCTGCGGTGCAGTAATCTTAACCCCTTCTCCTAATCCTAACACCCATCCAAAAAAATTATTACTGACAACCACTTCAACTTTTGCTTGAAAGTGATCCTCATCCACCGGGCGAATTTTAACGTCTCTTCCAAATCTATCTACGATCACACCTATAAACCCATTTTGACAAAGCAGCGTGACCGATTCCTCTTTTCCCGAAAACATTCCAAAATGCTTCTCTGCGTAGTTTGCTATATTTCCCTGTGGAAATAACTTTTGACCTTTTCTTTTGCATTTCATCGGTTGAATACGTAACATCTTGTCGACTCGAAAATGCTTGACAAACTCAGCCTTTGCGTCATATCCTACCATATAATAATTCTCATTATCCCAAATCAGCCCCCACGGAGATATTATGTATCTCTCTCCTTCGTGTCTTGGCTCCATCTCCTTTTTCAAATTCCACTGAAAATATTGAAATGAAATCATTACGTCTGCTGTAATTGCATTATGTATTTCATCTACATTATAGTAGATACTTTCGTTCATGGTTTTTATCCGACCGTGAACATATACCTGTTGATTTAACTGTTTCGCTTCGTATTGACTAACGTAACGTTCCAGTTTTTCTATAAGCTGGCTGGATTTCTTCTCTGTGATAAATTTAGAAGACTGTACTGCGTCTACCAAAAGTTTCAATTCTGCCAATTCCAAATTTCGATTTCCTACACAATAATATACATATCGTCCTATGTGCTTTTTTTCAATATCAATTCCAAACAATTGCAGAGCTTCTAAATCAGAATATATACTCTTTCTCTCTGCCGCAATGTCATACTTGGCCAACTCATTGATAATCTGCTCTACCTGTAAACCATGTTCATCATCCGTCAGTCGAAGCATAATCTTTGCTAAATACAACAATTTTAGCCTTTGATTCGGTCGTTTTGCCATTTACCCTCCCATCTCTTATACGCATACCTATCGTAGATTTCTTGGTACAAAATTTAACATTACTTGTCTTAGTGTGGATTCTCTACACATTCTTTTATGACATGCCACTATTATAGCACATTTATTGTCCCATAAAACGTACTAAATCGTATTTTTCAATAATTTAAGTTCTTTTTTGGATCGGTGATTTTTGATTTTGTATCCACAATTCGGACATTTTCTTACGGTATCCGAAATTTCCCGGTTGCATTCCGGGCAACTAATTAGTGCCCTTTGCTTTTCATCCTTTCTTTTATCGTAATAGATAACATAACATTTTCTATTTTACGAAATCCTCTCATATGCAGTGCACCACCCCGCCCACCTTTTGACTTTCTCCCCCAAACTTTGTATAGTATATATGTTGTGCCATCGGGCACACGTTACATTATACGACTGCAAGGCATCAGCTTTTGATATACGCCCGGTTTCTTTAGAACAGGGGGATGGTCGCTGGTCTTTTGCAGCAAAGCAAACATTGGAGGGTACCTATGAAATCTTTTGGTAGTGAGGGGATTTTATTCCCTGTATATTTTATTATGCTGGCTTTGGCCGTATATCTGAACGTGTTTACGGGTTCGGGTCTTGATATCGCCAACATTATCATTAATATTGGAATGTTTTTAATTGTCGGCGGGATTATTTTGTATTCTACGACACATTGTTTCATGCCTGCTAATCGGATGATGGCTAGCCTGCATCTTGCGGCACGCAACTTTCAGACTGACTTCAAACGCAAAGGCGATTATTTGTGGGATGATTATAAAGATAATCCAAAGCTCTTTGGTAACAAATTGGCAGATACACGTTTTCGTGAATATTGCGAGGAGCGCAGAAGATTAACGATGTTAGAGCGAAGTGCCCAATGCGATATTGATGATTATCTGAATGAATATTACATTGACAGCGTAATGAAATGTGGATTGATCAGCATTGTTCCCGGCGTAATGACCGGTCTTGGTATTTTGGGTACTTTTATCGGTCTGTCGTTTGGTCTTCAGAATTTTAATACCGGCAGTGCGTCCGCAATTACGGACAGCATTCCGCAGTTGATGAATGGTATCAAGATCGCGTTCCACACATCTATTTATGGTATGGTATTTTCTTTGGTATTTAACTTTGTTTACAAGAAAAACTTAGAAGATGCTTATAATGCCATGGACGATTTTTTGGACAGTTACCATAAATATGTCGCACCCCGTGCACAAAATAATGCGGCAAATATTTTCTTGGATTATCAAGCTTTGCAAATGATGCAGACAGAGAAGATGATGGAGAAATTTAGTGATGAAGTAGCTGATAAGATTGCTCGGGCACTCAGACAGTAACACCACTCGGTTCCGCGTACAGAAAAGAGGTTTATTATGCGCAGAAAAAAGAAAAGACATTTGGAGGAAACCAGTTATTGGCTTTCCTATTCCGATATGATGGCTGCTCTTTTGTTGATCTTTGTGTTGATCATTTCGTTTACAATGCTGCAATCGCAAAGACGTTACGAACAAAAACAAGAGGAATTAAAGCAGCAGCAGGCTTTGGTTCAAAGCCAACAGGAACAACTGCAGGAGCAACAGGAACAGTTAGACAAATTGATCGGTATTCGAACGGAACTGATCGAGGCTCTCAAGAAAGAGTTTGACGGTACGGATCTCAGTGTGAAAGTCGATGAAAAGACCGGATCCATCGCGCTTGACTCAAGCATTTTGTTTGATTCCGGACAATTTGCGTTGAAAGCGTCGGGTGAGGAATTGCTGCAAAAGTTTTTACCAAAGTATATTGGCGTATTAACAGACAAGCAATTTAATGATTATATCTCAGAGATTATTATTGAAGGACATACAGATACACAGGGAGATTATTTATATAATCTGGAGCTGTCCCAAAAAAGGGCCTTGTCTGTCGCAACTTTCTGCTTGGATGAAAACAAGAAAGTGCTGTCGACTGCCAAGATCACGAAACTACGCAAAATTGTGACGGCAAACGGCAAGTCCTTTAGCAATCCTATATTGGATAAGGATGGCAAAGAAGATCAAAATGCATCTCGTCGCGTGGAATTTCTTTTCCGCCTGAAAGATGATGAAATGATAAATGATATCAGTGACGTTTTGAATAATTGATATCAGCGACATTTTGAGCAAAAGATATCAGTGACATTTTGAACAAAAGATATCAGCGACATTTTGAATAATTGATATCAGTGACAGGAGGAAAACATGGAAATTCATCCGATTGCCCGGATACACTCTGATTTTCCGGGAAAGTTTGGCATTCCACGACAGAGCGGTCTGGTTCCGGAGTTACGCAGCCGTATCATATTTGAACCGGAATACCGCATGGAAGAGGCACTGCGTGGTATTGAGAAATATTCTCATTTGTGGCTTTTGTGGCAGTTTTCAGAAAATGTATCGAAAAAATGGTCGCCTACTGTTAGACCTCCGAGACTGGGGGGAAATAAGCGAGTAGGCGTGTTTGCCACCCGCTCACCATTTCGCCCGAATCCGATTGGACTAACTGCCGTTCGACTCATTGGTGTGGAGCAGACAAAAAATAAGGGAGCGGTGCTTCGAGTTGCCGGCGTAGACTTAATGAATGGAACGCCGATTTATGATATTAAGCCTTATTTACCGTATGCGGACAGTATCCCGGAGGCATCTTTAGGCTTTGCCGGTGAGCATTTAATGGATGTGCTTGAGGTAGTATGTTCTGATGAATTATGGGGGAAAATACCAGAGGATAAAAGAGGAGCATTAGAA
>OLFY01002926.1_pt1 | contig 15439 bp, 14 predicted proteins | sample 1605611 | NCBI WGS metagenome assembly OLFY01 (sample SAMEA3888923, study PRJEB22519) | human gut metagenome | biome: human gut; feature: human-associated habitat; material: faeces | place: Denmark | collected 2011
ACTGACGAAAATCCGTTTTTTCTTCAATCAACCGCGCAACCATCCGGTAAAAAGCCGCCGTCGACTCCGCGAGTTCACCGGAGTTATCGATACGGAGCACCCCGTCCGGATATTCGGCAGGCATCGAAGCCCGGGCAATGCGCTCCTCAATATCCCCGCCCTGCTCCCGGCCCCGCGCCAGCAGACGCGCCCGAAGTACGGAAGCGTCCACTTCCACAAGCACGGGAACGAGATCAGGAAAACGCCGGAGCGCTTCGGGCAGATACTCCCGCGAGCCGTTCATAAGCACCACGCCTCCGTGGGCGAGAGTTGTTTCTACGCCTTTCCCGATGCCGTACCGGAGGCCGTGGCTTCGCCAGTCCATCACGAACTCCCCGGACGCCGCCATAGCCTCGAACCGATCCGGGGAAACGGCGATATGGCGTTCGCCCTTAGCAGAGAGGGGCCGCGTGATGTACCGCCGGGCGAAGGCCACCGGGACCCCCCGCAAACGGGGACGCAAAGCCTGCAGCAGGCTGTCCTTGCCCGAGCCCGAAGCGCCCATGACGTAAACAAGCTGGCCCTGCCGCATCAGAAAACCTCCGCGCCTTCCCGCCAGACATTCCGAACCACGGGCTGCCCCTCAACCATGCTCACGCGCACGAGATCCGCCCGCCGCCCCACTTCGAGGCTGCCGCGATCCGCGAGGCCCACGGCTTCGGCGGGATTGGCGGTCACGAGCCCCACCGCAGCCGGAAGGGACATATACCCGCCTTCGCTGAGGGCAAACGCCGCTTCAAGAAGGCTGACGGGCACATAGTCCGAGGAGAGGCTCCCCAGATACCCCGCCTGCGCGATCTCCAGCGCGGAGATATTCCCCGAGTGCGACCCGCCGCGCACCACGTTGGGCGCTCCCATGAGCACGAGCATACCGTTTTCGGAGGCATGGCGCGCCGCCTCCATCGTCGTGGGGAACTCGCTGATGGCGATGCCGTTGCCGAGGGCTTCTTCAACGTGTTCCACAAGCGTGTCGTCGTGGCTTGCCATCGGCAGGCCTCGCTCCCGGCAGAAAGCCATAACGGACGCGGCATTGTCCTCCGCGCAGCCGTCGCGCGCGGTCTGAAGGCGTTCGACGACCTGCTCGAACTCCTCATCCGTCCACGAGGCGATGTTGCTGTAATAGGTGCGGTAGGAAGAGGTATCGCGCCACTGGCGCTGGCCCGGCGTGTGGTCCATGAGCGACACGAGGCTGAGCGCGGGCGTATCGGACAGCGGGAAAAAAAGATCCTGCATCCGGGGATCGGCCACTTCACAGCGCAGGTGCAGCAAATGGTCGGCACGCAGCATGCCCGACCGGCGGCAGTGGTTCAGGGCGTCCACACCGCGCCCCAGCATGGCGATGCGCCCCTTGTCATGATATTCGCCCACGGACAGGGCGTCGAACACGGTGGTGATACCGGCCGCCACGATCTGGGCATCATGGGCGAAAAAGGCGGGTTCCGCCTGAGGCCAGACCACTTTGGGACGGGGCACCAGATGCTTTTCCAGATTGTCGGTATGCAGTTCCACGAAACCGGGCAGCAGATAATCCCCTTCGCAGTCGATGCATTCCAGACCGGCCGCGGGCTGGATGTCGCCTTCGTCCACATCGGCCACCAGGCCGTCGCGCACCAGCACATGCCCCTGCATCACGGTGGTGGGCGTCACCACCCGGGCGTTACGCAACACATATTCTTTCATGGATGATCTCCGATTATGCTTCTCTGATCGTTGGTTCTTGGGGATCCGTCTCAGCTTACGGCCTGTCCATGGGGACGATCCTGTCCGCCACGGCATTGCGGGCCACGTCATCATGGAAGATCCCCACGATGGCGCTGCCCCGCTCCCGGGCCTCATGGATGAGGTCGATGACCACCTGCCGATTGATGCCGTCCAGGGAGGCGGTGGGTTCGTCCAGTAGCAACAACGGCATGGGCCGGATGAGCCCACGCGCGATGTTCACACGTTGCTGTTCCCCGCCGGAAAACGTGGCCGGGGCCACATGCCAGAGGCGTTCGGGCAGGTTGAGGCGGGCCAGCATCTCCTGCGCGGCATCAAGGGCCGTCTCATGGTCTTCACCGGCGTCCAGCAGGGGTTCGGCCACCAGATCCAGGGCACTCACGCGCGGGATGACACGGAGGAACTGGCTGACATAGCCGATGCACTCCCGGCGCACACGGCTGATGGCACGCGTGGAAGCCGTGGCCATATCCGTCTCGCAGCCTTCACAGCGGACGATCACCTGCCCGGAACTGGGCAGATAATTGCCGTACAGCGTCTTGAGCAGGGTCGACTTGCCGGCCCCGGAAGGCCCGTGCAGGGCCACGCACTCCCCGGCACGCACATCGAAATTGACGTCCTGCAGCGCCTGGATGCGGATGCCGCCCTGCTGGTGCAGGACAAAGGTTTTGCACAGGTGGCGCACCTCCACCACAGGAGCGTCGCCGGCAGGATGATTGAACTGATGCATGAGAACGCTCCTTGTCAGCACTGCAGGATGGAAGAGACCAGCAACTGGGAATAGGGATGCTGCGGATCGTCCAGGACCTGATCCGTCAGACCGGTCTCCGCCACTTCACCGTGGTACATGACGATCAGGCGGTGCGAGAGCAGCCGGGCCACGGCCAGATCGTGGGTCACGAGCACCACGGCCAGCCCCATGTCGCGCACCAGATGACGCAGCAGATCCAGCAGGCGGGCCTGAACGGACACATCCAGACCGCCGGTGGGCTCGTCCATGAAGACGAGACGCGGCGTGGTCACCAGATTGCGGGCGATCTGCAGGCGCTGCTGCATGCCGCCGGAATACTGGGACGGCGTATCGTCCACGCGCTGCACGGGGATCTCCACCCGTTCCAGCCAGTCCAGAGCCGTGGCACGCAAGTTCCCGTAATGCCGGGCCCCATTGGCCATGAGGCGTTCGCCGATGTTGGCTCCGGCGCTGACCGACATGCGCAGGCCGTCGCGAGGATGCTGATGGACGAAGCCCAGCTCGGTACGCAGCAGGCGGCGGCGATGGGCTTCATCAAGGCTGTGGATATCCAGCACGCTGCCGTCAGCCGCCGTGTAATGGACATGACCGGCGGAAGGTTCCAGACGGCCGGAAAGCATGTTCAGCAGCGTGCTTTTGCCGGAGCCGGATTCTCCCACGATGCCAAGGACTTCCCCGGGCCACAGATCCAGCGAAACGTCCTTGCAGCCGATGCGGCTGCCGTAACGCCGCGTCAGCCGGCGGGCGGAGAGGACGGGATCAAGATTGGTATCCAAGAGGCTCACGGCTATTTTTCCTCCCTGGAAGCGGCAGTGCCGCCCTGCCCGGCCACGCGCCGGGCACAATTGTCGGTATCGGAACAGACGAACATGCGCGTCCCGGCGTCATCCATGACGATCTCGTCCAGATAGGTGTCTGTGGCGCCACAGATGGCGCAGCACTGATCCCAGCTCTGGGGAGTGAAGGGGTAATCCTCAAAATCGAGGCTGACCACATCCGTATAGGGCGGGATGGCGTAGATGCGTTTTTCCCGGCCGGCGCCGAAAAGCTGCAGTGCAGGGCACTGGTGCATCTTGGGATTGTCGAAACGCGGGATGGGCGACGGGCTCATGATGTAGCGGCCATTGACCTTCACGGGATAATCGAAGCCGGTGGCGATATCGCCATGCCGCATGATGTCCTCATACAGCTTGATGCTCATGATGCCGTATTCTTCCAGCGCATGCAGGGTACGGGTCTCTTTTTCGCTGGGTTCGAGCCAGCGCAGGGGCTCCGGCATGGGCACCTGGTAGACCATGATCTGATCCTCGCGCAGGGGCTGCTCGGGGATGCGGTGACGGGTCTGGATGATGCTGGCTTCCCCGGTGTGGGTGGTCGTGGTCACGGCCGCGGTGCGTTCGAAGAAGCGACGGATGGAAACGGCATTGGTCGTATCGTCCGAGCCTTGGTCGATGACCTTGAGCACATCGTCGCGGCCGATGATGCTGGCCGTGACCTGGATGCCGCCCGTCCCCCAGCCGTAGGGCATGGGCATCTCACGGCTGGCAAAGGGCACCTGGTAGCCGGGGATGGCCACCGCCTTGAGCAGGGCCCGGCGCACCATGCGCTTGGTGCCTTCATCGAGATAGGCAAAATTGTAGCCTTCCAGCCCGGAGGCCGCAGGCGTGGTCGTCAGGTTCTCAGGCATGGCTGGCCTCCGCTTGTTTTTCGGACGCGGCAGCAGCCTGCTCTTCCGCGTGCTTACGTTCCCGCAGCTGGCGGATCAGGGAAAGCTCCGCCTGAAAGTCCACATAATGCGGCAGCTTGATATGCTGCACGAAACCGGACGCATCCACATTGTCCCCATGCATGAGCACGAATTCGGGATTCTGGGCAGGACCGATTTGGTCTTCCTGCAATTCCCGGGCGCGCAGGGCGCGATCCACGATGGACATGGACAGGGCCTTGCGTTCGTTGTTGCCGAAGACGAGCCCGTAACCGCGGGTGAAGCAGGGCTCGAGGGCACGGCCGGTATACCGGCTGACCATGTCGCATTCGGTGAGCTCCACTTCGCCCAGAGTGATGGCAAAGCCCAGCTCTTCCGGGATGATGGTCAGCTCCACGAAACCGCGGCGCAGTTCTCCGGTGAAGGGATGGACGGCGCCGTAACCGCGCTGGGTGGAATAAGCCATGCCCAGCAAAAAGCCTTCATCGGCACGGGCCATGGATTGCAGGCGCACGGCCCGGTCTCCGGAGCCGTCGGCCGGCAGTTCCAGCGGCTGACGGGTGATGTCCGGGCAGTCATTGCCTTCATGCGAAGGGGCCACGGCTTCCATCAGGCCTTCACGCCCAAGAGCCTCCATGGCTCTGGGCAGCGGTTCCTGCAGCAGGGCCTGCGTGTCGGCCGCCACCATCGCCAGATCTTCCTCCGTCCTTTCGGGCTCCACGTCCCGGGGAGCGGTCCCGGGCACGGCCAGACCGCGATCCAGCAGGCGGTGCGTGTAGTCAAAGGTGGATCCCAGGATCTGGCCGCCGGGCAGATCCTTCCACGTGGCGGAGATGCGCCGCTCCACCCGCATGCGGGAAGTATCCATGGGCTCGGAGACACCGAAGCGGGGCAGGGTCGTACGGTAGGCCCGCAACAGGAAGATGGCTTCCACAGCGTCGCCCTGGGCCTGCTTGAAGGCCAGCGCGGCCAGTTCGGGGCTGTACAGGGAGCCTTCGGCCATGATGCGGTCCACGGCCAGCTTGAGCTGCCCTGCCAATTGTTCAAGTGTTACTTCAGGAATTTGCACATCGCCCCGCCGCTCCCGGGCAAGCAGGGCATGCGCCGCAGCAATGGCCTTTTCGCCACCTTTTACAGCTACATACATTGGGACACCTCGTCTGCGGCAGGGCTCAGGCAGGTCGTACGGGGCAGGCCGGTCAGGCGGCCCGGCCCGCAAAGCAGCATGTCCACACCCAGCGGGAATTGCTCATGGTTGCGCTGCCACTGGGCCAGGAAACCAGCCGGCATGCGGCAGGAAAAATCACAGTTGCCCACGATGCCTGGGCCGGAAGCGGTGATGGCGGCCGTTTCCCTCTCCTCTACCCCGCCAAGGCAGATGGTCGTGGAGCGATCCGGGTATTCAGCCTCTCCCTGATGGAAGCAGCACAGGTCAGGAAGCGCTTCCGTACCGGGGACAAAGGCGAACGCGGCCCGATCGGGCTCGGCCACCAGGACCGTGCCGCAATGGAAACGGAACCAGGTCCTGACGTCTTCCGTATCCAGCCCGGGCGCCAACCATACCGTGGTCTCGTTATCGCACAGCGAAAGGGCCAGGGCCGCCAGTTCTGGGCACAATCCGGCAGGCAGCTCGTCCGCGGCGGCATCCGCCGGACAGACATCGAAGGCATGCGCCTGGGCAGGCCGGGACAGCGCGGTGAGGGCCAGACGGAACACCTGCTGTGCCTGCCCTACAGGATCCGTCCAGGACAGGCGGGAACATTGCTGATCGCTCACTGGTCTTCTCCGCGTACAAAGGTGAAAAAGTTGACTTTCGTACCTGCCGCGTCGCGGGCGGCAGCCTTTCTTTTTTCGGCTATGGCCTGTTCCAGGCAAGGCCGCAGCTTTTCGTCCAGCATCACCGCGTAGCTTTCCTGCTGCCACAGGGCGTCGCACAGGGCCGCCAGTTCGGCATGACGGGGCGACTCCCCCATGATCCAGGCATGGCCAAGCGTCTTTTCTTCCAGCTGGACGACACAGCGGGTGACCAGCACTTCCCCTATGTTGAAGACATCGCCGACATTGCCGACGCGTCCCCGGGCCATCACGAGCCCCGTTTCGGGCCCGCGCACGATGCGGTAGCCAGGCAGGCTGATCCCGGACAGGGCCTCGTCAAGGCAGGTCTCCGGGGCAAGCGCCAGCAGACGCATGCGTTCCTGCCGCAAACTCATGTTCATGATACTTCCAATAGTCGTTGTGTTAGGCATTCCCGGTCCGCGCCAAAGCGAAGCGGGTCGTCAGGCGGAAGGGCAGCGCCCGGTCCGTCTGGCAAAAAAGACACACAGAATCCATGGCCAGGGGCTTGTCGATGACCGGCTCCAGATACTGGTTCAGGGCCGCTTCCACCTGCGCCGCCCTCTCAGGAGGCAGAGGGCCTGTCAGGGTGATATGGAAGCGGAACAGATCCAGCACATGATGATAGCCCCAGCGCAGGAGGTTGCGCCGTTCATCACGGCTCAGGGGTTCCCGCCGGTCCACGTCCCTCTGGTCGAGAGGGGCCCGGAAACGGTCCAGCTCCGTCACGCAATCCCGCTCCAGAGCGGCCATGGCCGATTCCGATGCGGCATCCCCCTGCCGGGGGACCAGGGCCAGAAAATAGGCCTGGCGCTCACCCGAGTGGACGGGCAGCCGCTGCAAACCCAGCGGCGCCGTCAGCCAGGATGCATGGCGTTCCGCCACCTTCCGGCAGACATCCTTCAAGGCGGCAAGCATGCTCTCCGAGGTGGAGCGCAGCTCAAAAGGCGCCTTGAGCGTGGCGTGCAGGCCGTAATGGGCCGGCGTTTTGGCCAGGGATGTCCACAAACCGTGTTCCACCCCCGCAGGGGCCACGGGGCCGCCCGGCAGGCTGCTGCCGTCCCGGCAGTCCCGGCCGAACAGGGGGGCCATCAGCCGGTACAGGGGCTCGTCCCTGTGCGGGGCATAGTAAAGAGCGTAACGGGCGGCCATCTTACAGCACCATCTTGCGCAGACGCTGGGAAAGCAGGTCGAACAGGGTCACCACCAGCACGATGATGGCCATGACCGCACAGGTCTGCTGGAAGTTGAAGCTGCGGAACAGTTCCCACAGCACCATGCCTATACCGCCGGCACCGACCATGCCCACCACCGTGGCAGAGCGCACGTTGGCTTCGAAGCGGTACAGGGAGTAGGATATCCAGAGGGGGAACACCTGGGGGATGACCCCGAAGATGATCTCTTCCAGAAAGCTGGCCCCCGTGGAACGGACACCTTCCACCGGCGAGACCTCGATGGCCTCCACCGCCTCGGAAAAGAGCTTGGCCAGCGTACCCGTGGTATGCACCCAAAGGGCAAGCACACCGGCAAAAGGACCAAGGCCCACGGCGACCACGAACATCATGGCAAAGACCATCTCGTTGATGGCACGAGCCGCATCCATGAGGCGGCGCACCGGCTGGCAGATCCACCAGGGGGCGATATTCTCGGAAGACATGATGCCCAGCGGCACCGCACAGATGACCGCCAGCAAGGTGCCCCAGATCGCCACATGCAGGGTGACGATCATTTCTTCCACATACATGCGCCAGTCCGTGAAGTCCGGCGGGAAGAAATCGGATATCAGGGTAAGGATGTTGCCGCCCTGCTCCACCAGCGCCATGGGCTTCATCTCGGCGCCGCGCCAGGCCCAGGCCAGCATGGCCAGGACAAGGCCCCAGATGACCAGGCGGAAGGTCTCGGCGCGCAGATCGCGCGGCGGCTGCAGGGCCATTTTCATTTCAGCTTCCATAACGATGCGTTCCTTGTGCCCTGTCCCCGCTTACTTGCCGAGTTCGGCCAGCTTGCGTTCGATCTCGGCGATCTTGGCGGCCTTTTCCTTGGCATCCATATCCTTGTTGCCTTCCAGCACCGTCTTGGCACGGAACAGCTCCAGCTGGCGCAGCGGGATCAGCTGGCTGTTGTCGGACTTGATGAAGGGGCCCCACTGCAGGGCGGTCAGGATCTTGCGGGCCTGCTCCACGTTCTCGCCCTTCACGCCGTAGCTGAAGATGAAGTCCGTGATCTTTTTCTTGGTCTCGTCAGGCAGGTCCTTGCGCCAGACCAGGGGATCGCTGGGGATAAGGGGGGACTTCCAAATCACGCGCAGTTCCTTGGCTTTTTCGGGAGCGGTGATGGCCAGACGGGCCAGTCCTTCGTTGTTGCAGGTCGCCACGTCCACGGTATTGTTGGCCACGGAGAGCGCATTGGCCTCGTGGTTGGCGGACACGGTACGGGCGAAGATCTTCTGGGGATCCTTGCCGTTTTTGGCAAAAACGTAATAGCCGGGCACCAGGAAGCCGGACGTGGAGTTGGGATCGCCATTGCTGAAGCTCAGCTTGGAGGCCTGGGCAAACATGTCGTCGAGGTTCTGGAGCGGGCTCTTCTTGTTGACGATCAGGCAGGAGTAATAGCCCTTGCTGCCGTCAGGAGCGGTGGTCTGGGCAAAAACTTCGCCATTGGCGCGGTCCACCATCACCATGGCACCCTTGTTGCCGATCCAGCTCAGGTCGACTTTTTTGAAGCGCATGCCTTCGATGACTCCGGCATAGTCACTGGCAAAGAAGGCTTTGACTTCCATGCCGAGGGCCTTGCTCATATCCTTGAGGAAAGGATCCCAAAGCACCTTGAGGTTCTGGCTGGCCTCGGTGGAGATGATGCCGAAATTGAGGGTCTGCTGCGCCTGGGCAGTCAACGCGCTGCCCAGCAGCATGGCAGAGACCAGCAGGCCGGAAAGAAGACGGGAAAACATGTATTTTCTCCTTGGATAAAATGGTGAGGCAAAGGGATCAGGATGAGCACTAGGCAGCGCGGGACGTCTCGCGGACAGGGCTGCCGGGCAACGGCATCGTTTCCTGGGTATTGGTCTTGGCGGCAAAAAGCTCATCGCTTTCAGCGCCATAGAGTTCCGCCAGGAACTGGGGCGTCAGACGTTCCGTGGGGCCGTCGTAGACGATCTCGCCCTTTTTCAGGGCCACGGTACGGGGGCAGAAACGCATGGCGTAGTCCACCTGGTGCAGGGTCACCACAACGGTGAGGCCATCCTTCTGGTTGAGGTCGCGCAGGGTCTGCATGACATTACGGGCCGATTCGGGGTCCAGCGAGGCGATGGGCTCGTCAGCCAGCAGCACGCGGGCACGCTGCACCAAGGCCCGGGCGATGGCGGCACGCTGCTGCTGCCCGCCGGAAAGGGTACCGGTGCGCTGCCAGGCCTTTTCCCCGATCCCCACACGGGACAGGGCCCTGAGGGCCAGCTCTTTGTCATCCGTATGGAAAGCGCCGGTCAGGCTGCGCCACAGGCTGGTACGGGCCAAAGCCCCCAGCATGACATTGCGGGCCACGCTCATACGCTCCACCAGGTTGAACTGCTGGAAGATCATGCCGATACCGGCGCGGATACGTCGGATGTCCCGGCTGATGCAGCCGTTTTTCTGCACGATCTCGCTATCGACCCGCACCAGGCTCTCGCCCTTGTCCGCGGCGGTCAGACCGCAGATGTGGCGCATGAGCGTGGATTTGCCGGAACCGGAAGAGCCGATGAGGGCCACCATCTCTCCCGGGGCCACATGCAGGTTGATGTGGGAAAGACCTTTGCTGCTGCCGAACGTTTTATTGAGATTGCTGATGTGGATCATGCGAATGCTCCCGTTGAAGTTGACTGGCTCACAATGGGCGAAACGCATGGCGAAATGGTGACGCGTCCATGATGAAAGCCCAACGTTTGCGTCACCGTTTGCAAGAGGGAATGTGACGGTTCGGAAGCATCCCCTGTACCCTCCAACGACAAAAGGCATCCTTCCACGAGGAAAGGATGCCTTTTGTTTTCAGTCAGATAAAAGAAGCTGCAGGTTTACCAGCGGCTGGGATCGCGGCATTCCTGCCGCCCGAAGGTGCAGACGCCGCACATGTCGGAACTGTCAACGAAACGGCCGTCCGCAGTATAAAAATCGACCACGGGGCCATGCCCGCAGATGACGCAGCGGCGCTCATAATCCGGGCAGGCCCGATACAGGGGCGGAAGATCCGGGCTGTCTGCCATCATCTTTTCCACAGAAACACGCGTGAATTCCGGCTGGGACATGATGCTTTCAAACATATCAGAAAAAGGTACGCCGCAAAGGACGGTTCATGTTCTGGGGGACGAACTGACAGCGGGAAAGGCCAAAGCATTCGGAACGCTCGCCGCAGGGAAGACGCGATGCCGTCAGGTGCATGCGCGGGCAGGTGGTCAGGATCCCCTGATCCAGCATATCCTGCCAGCGGGACTCCACAAGCTGCACCGGCACACGCACCGGTTCCACGGGCCTGGAAGGACGGGCCTCCCTGCTCGTCCGGCCTCGGTTTTCTCCTGTCCTGGGGATTCTCCGGCTGTTTCTGGCCGACGCTTTTTCCCGGTTCATGCGCCGTTCCTTCTGGCATTGGGGGCAGATATGCCCACGGGGCCCGGGAGCAATGAAAGAACGACCACAACGGGTGCAAATGACGGGACAAAATGAGGAAATCATGCGCCACCTCCCTGAAAGGGGCTGGGTGCCGGACAGGATCGAGCAAGGAGGACAAAAGACGGGTCTGCTTCCTGCCCGGATGTGCTTTCAGACTGCCCTGTCCTTTCGTCAACGCTGTGAGCGCCCGGTGACAATTCAGCTCCATGTGCAGCAAGGTGGGCAACTCTTTTCAAACCTTTTCCCATGCGCCCTCTCCAGCCAGTCTTCGTCTCCCGGAAGAGCCGCGCAGCAACCTTCCCCAGAAAAGCCAAACCATCGGCATCCTTCCCGTCATCGTGCCGTCCACCTGCCGCAGCCACCGGACATAAAAAAAGAGCCGGAGCGATCTCCGGCTCTTTGTATCCAAGCGTTGCAAAGAAGCTATCCGTGCAGGGCGCGCTTCAGGGCATCCCTGTAGATGCGCAGGACCATCAGACGGGCATATTTCTTGTTCTCCGCAGGGACCACATGCCAGGGGGCATCTTCCGTGCTGGTGCGCAGGAACATCTCGTCCGCGGCACGGGCATATTCGGGCCACTTGTCACGGTTCCGCCAGTCTTCATCGGTGATCTTGTAGCGCTTCCACGGAATGGCCTCACGCTCCCGGAAACGCCGCAGCTGTTCCTCCGGCGAGATGTGCAGCCAGAACTTGAGCAATATATTGCCGTTGTTGGTCAGCTGATGCTCAAAGTGATTGATCTCGGCATAGGCACGAGCCCAGTCTTCCTTGGGGGTCAGCTTTTCCACGCGTTCCACCAGGACACGGCCGTACCAGGAGCGGTCATAGATGGTGATGAAACCGGCACGGGGGATGTGCCGCCAAAAACGCCACAGGTAGTGGTGCGCCAGCTCTTCATCTGAAGGCGCGCTGATGGGGATGACGCGCGTGATACGGGCGTCCGTCCCGGCCGTGAGGCGCCGGATGGCTCCCCCCTTGCCGGCGGCATCCCAGCCTTCGAAGATGAGGGTGGACGAGATGCCTTTTTTGTATGCCCGGTACGAGAGCTGGTAGATCTCCTTCTGCAAGCGCTTCAGCTCTTTCTGGTAATGCTCGGGAGCCTGCACGCTGGAAAGGTCGATGGCATCCAGGGTGGAGACCAGGGATTCACGGGCATCTTCTTCCACTTCGGGCACGGATTCCAGCACCTTGAGGCGGGCGGCACGGGCATCATGTGCGGCGATGGTCCGCTCGATACCTGCGATGATGGCTTTCACCACAGACAGGTTGCGGAAATTGGGATCCGCGGCGTCGATGATGCTCCAGGGAGCGTTGTCTCGGTCTGTCAGCATGATGGCCCGGGACGCGGCGCTGACCATGCCGTCGTAATCCGCGGCGATCTTCTTGTCGGACGGCGAAAAATGCACCAGGGCCCGGTTCTCCTGCCGTTCTTTGAGCGCACGGGCATGGTCCTTCTTGTTGAGATGGAGCCAGAGCTTGATGATGGCCATCCCGGATTCCGCCAACCCGGATTCCAGGGCCTGCCAGCGGTGCATGCTGGCGGTGAACTCGTTTTCCCCCACATCCTTGCAACAGCGCTGCCGCATGGCCTCACCGTACCAGCCATCGTAAAAGACCGCCGTCTGTCCGGCAGCCGGAAGCTGGCGCCAGAAACGCCAGGGCCAGGGGCGGGCCTTTTCTTCGTCGGTCACCAGCCAGAAAACATGGTTCTGCACATGCTTGCTGTCCATCCATTCCGACAGGAGGTTGATGATGGCGCCGCGTCCGGAACCGACCAGGCCGGCCACCGTGATCAGGACAGGGATCTTGCGCTCGATGCACTGCAACTGCGCATTGAAAAGACGCATGCGCAGCTGGGGGGCTTTTTCTTCAAACTCTTTGTTACTGCATGCTCTGCCAAGGGCTGCCGATTCAAACATAATATCCAACCTTGCTCAAAATGTTTGCACGGGAAGCGGACACACAGCTCCGGCACATTCCCGGCACTCCAGGATAGTCAACGCACATTCTGCTCCTGGAGTTTTGGGACAGCATAGCTTTTTTCTTCGGCTTCGTCAGCCCGCACGAGCGGGACCATCCTGGGAATCCCGCCTCCTTCCTAAGCAGATACCGGGATAGACGAGGCTCTTCGGAGCGGACGCCGTCTGCTCCGCCCACTTGCGGCATGCTGCAAACGGCGTGATCGTCCCCTATGCGGCTTTTCCTCCCATGCAGGAAACTGGCTGCGTTCCTGCCGTGTTGCATATATCCTTCCCACAGCCTGCAACATATCCAGTTGCGTCTGGACATATTCCCGCGTCGTCAAAGGGCCGCCCTTTTGGCCCTGGGCTACAAGGATGCCAAGCTGTATGACGCACCTTTCCAGGATGTCCACGAGCATCTTATCTTGTTTCACATCATCCCCCATCGCAGTATGCGATCACCTTTACATCTGCCTTGAAAGATAATCTGTCCAAAGATCCTTCCAAAAGACGGAATCATTTTTGAGGAGCAACAAAACAATCGAACGTGTGCCCCCGGATTCCAGACTGGCGTTGTCGCAATGCAGGATTATAATACCATACGCTTTTCTATGGAATCCAGGTAGATAGAGCTCGCGATAGTTGAAAGGAGATGTGGCGCATACCGGCACGGAACGAACAGCAGATGGAGCTGCCACCTGAAAAGCAAAAAGGCCCACGGTGCATTTTGGTACACCGTGGGCCTCTGGGACATGCGCTGATGGTGGAGGCGGGGGGAGTCGAACCCCCGTCCGAGAACATTCCACGCAAAGCGTCTACAGGTTTAGGTCAGGAACAAATTTCACCACCCTGCTCGCCCCTGACCGGGCACAGAGCAGCAATCCCGCCGGTACAGATCTCGTGGAAACTCCCGGCAGGCGCCAAGCTCCACCAGCCTGATGCGATGTCGCCAGCCGGACGTATCAGGCGTCGGCCCGTCTGACGTGACCATCAATGTGGTCAGGTGCCTCGCTGTTTTTAGGCAGCGTAAGCGTAGTCGTAATCGTTGTTGGCAATTACTTTTGTGCCGCTTTTTACGAGGCCAGCGGCGCCTCGACCTGCAACTTTGGTTTCCACATCCCCGTCGAAACCAATGCGCCCCCAATTGGGAATTACTACTATAGGTAATGCTGCCTGCTTTGACAAGCTGTTTTTTTATAGCCTGCCACAACAGGCGCAGAGGTTGCACAAAAAACCTCCTGACGCTACAACCGCCCTTCTGGAATATTTTCAACCCGTACGGAGGATGCATGGCTTCTGCCACTCGAGATCATTTTTCTTCACGGCTGGGCGTCCTGGCGGCGACCCTGGGCTCTGCCGTCGGGCTCGGCAATATCTGGAAGTTCCCCTCACTGGTCGGCCAGAACGGCGGGGCATCGTTCCTGGTGGTCTATCTGTTGGCATCGCTCTGCATCGGGCTGCCGCTGATGATATCGGATCTCAGCCTTGGCCGCGCCGGACGCAGCAACGTCATCAGCATCTTCCAGAAACTGGCCCCCCGTACCGGCTGGTGGCTGATAGGTCTTTCGGCCATCATCAGCTGCCTGTTGATCCTGGGCTTCTATTCCGACGTGGCTGGCTGGGTCTTCGCCTATATCTTCAAGTCCGCCACAGGCGCCGTCTCCTCGACTGATCCTGCCGTGGCCCAGGCCAGTTTTTCCTCTTTGCTGAACGACGGGCCCGTATCCCTGTTCTGGCAGTGGCTCGTCCTGTTGCTGACGGGGGGCATCATCATGCGCGGTGCCTCGGCCGGCATCGAGAAGGTGACGCGTGTCCTGATGCCCGTCCTCTTCCTGCTGCTGGTAGGTGTCTGCATCCGCAGCCTGACCCTGCCGGGAGCTTCGGAAGGCTTGCGCTTCCTGTTCATGCCCCAGTGGGACCGGGTGGACGCCTCCGTCATCATGATGGCCATGGGGCTGGCCTTTTTCAAGATGTCCCTCGGTATGGGCTGCATGCTGACCTACGGCAGCTACTTCAAGGAAGACGTCAATATCCCGCTCATGGCTACCCGCGTCATGATCTGCGACCTGCTGGTCTCCCTGCTGGCCGGTATCGCCATCTTCCCCGCGGTCTTCAGCTTCGGCTTCCAGCCTGCGGAAGGCCCTGCCCTGCTCTTCCTGACCATACCGGCCGTCTTCGCCTCCATGCCGGGCGGAACCTTCTTTGCAACGCTCTTCTTCATCCTGTCTGCCATCGCCTCCACCGGAGCCATCCTTTCCCTGCTGGAAGTCCCGGTGGCCTGGCTCTCCGAGCGTTTTGCCCTGCCGCGGACCAAGGCGGTACCCATCCTGCTGGTCGGGCTCGTCCTGCTTGGCCTGCCGGCGACCCTTTCTACCGGTCCTGCGTTGCAGGATGTGAAGCTGTTCGGCCTGACGTTCTTCAACCTGTACGATGCCCTGTCGTCCACCATCCTGATGCCTCTGAGCGGCATCGTGACGAGCCTGTTCGTGGGCTATTTCTGGAAAAAAGAGCATATGCTCGCGGCCTTGGGGGGCGGTATGCCGGCCAGACTGGTGCGGGGCCTGTGCCGCACGGTGACGCCTGTGCTCATCACGCTGGTGCTGCTGCACGGTCTGGGGATCATCTAGGGCAAGGAAAAAGATTCCAGATACGGCTCCGCATACGATGGCGACAGCAAAACCTCTCCATCCGGGAGCCCTTCTCACCTGACGGCTTCTGCCGACAACAGGCAACGTCAAACTGCCTCTACCCCGCCATCGACGATAAAGAAAGCCCGGCTGATACGCCGGG
>OLFY01002932.1_pt1 | contig 15398 bp, 7 predicted proteins | sample 1605611 | NCBI WGS metagenome assembly OLFY01 (sample SAMEA3888923, study PRJEB22519) | human gut metagenome | biome: human gut; feature: human-associated habitat; material: faeces | place: Denmark | collected 2011
TTGCATGTGTTAAGCCTGTAGCTAGCGTTCATCCTGAGCCAGGATCAAACTCTCCGTTGTATATCTGATCTTTTATCTTTCTATACTGAATCCAATCCGGCAATCTATCGTTCCTGTATTGTTAAGAACCGTTCCTGAAAAACGATCCTCAAGGAGTTGACTTTTCTTGAACTTCTCACCTCTCACGTTTATTAACGCAAAAAGCAAACGCTGTATCTTATCTTCCTGTCTTCTTCGTTTATGTAATTCTCTCTTTGAACTCGCGCCCCGGGGTTTCGTTCCCGAAAGCGAGTGCAAAAGTACGGCGACTTTACCAAACTACCAAACTTTTTGCAGACTTTTTTCAGGGAACTTTTTGCGCAGAACCGCACGAAAACACGCAAAACCACACGAGCACAGCAACTTATACACAAAAAAAAAAAATACAAAAAAAAAAAATACCAGGAACGCAGGAAAACAACGGAAAGAAATGGGAAAGGAAAAGGCAAGAAGGCATATGCGCATACGCCGACCGCCAGGAATGCGTGGGACTTGGTTTCCCCAAGGGCAAAACCGCAGCAACAATCAAAAAGGAAACGGAACCCGCATTTCGGAAAAACAACAAGCATTATTGCCGGAACAATATGCGGACTTTGTTTAAACGAAATGCGGACTTCGTTTACGCTCCCTGCAACGCTCCGAAAACAAGGCCGTTGCAGGGTTTCCGGTAACTGCGCGATATTCGGAAAGCACTCCTTTGGCTTTTTGTACATTTGCCTGTGTTTTTCAGAAAGCGGCGAACAGGAAAAAGGCGGACCGGTAAGCATAATCATGCCGTTCCGATCCGCCTGGTATCAACACCGGTTACGCCCTATTTGCCGCGTACCGGGCGTATGGTTCTGCCGAGCCACCGCAGGTAGTTGCCGATAAACACAGGCTCTTCGCCGGAGTTGTCGAAACAAAGGGTATAGGCATCGGAATTAAAGCCGTATGTCGATGTCCAGTAATAGCCGGTTTTCAGTGAGCTTACGGTCTTGGAGCCGTCGCGGTAGCCGCCGGCGGGCAAGAAGATGCTGTTGCCGTTCGGGCCTGTAACCGTGTAGCCGTAGCGTGTGCCGTTTCTTCCCCACTCCCATCGGCATTTGTCAACAAGTTCCTGCATTTCGGCACGTGTGGGCATTCTCCATTTTCCTCCCAAAGCCGCCGTTGCCGCATCGTGGATGGAAGAGGCTATGTCGCTGCCTATGTTGATGAAGTTTGAATGTCCGTACGGAGTAAGCGAGGAATATACATATGTGGAATCGGCATATATGCTCTTGCTGTCGGTCTCTCCCCAAGAGTAGTACTGCCCGTAGGCATTCGGGGAGTTTGCCCCGAGATTGCACTTGGCCCACGCCACGCTCAATCCGAGATCCACACACCCCGTATCAGGTGTGAAATCGATATAATCGATATCGCCTACGCTATAGCATGTTTCCGCCCCTCCGTTCATGTCAAGCGTTATGGTCTGGGCTTCTGTCGTGATTGCAGCCGCAAAAGCCAGCATTAAGGATATTACGTGTTTCATTGCTTTACGAATTTAATTGATGCCGTTCCCGCTTTCACGATATAGACGCCACTCGGCAGGGAAGATGTATCGAGCGAAGCGTTGCCCGAAGCATCGGTATCGGCTTTGAGCAAAGCCATGCCCGATGTATCGAACACCGTAACCGTTGAACGGGGGGTGATGCCTCTCGCGGCTATCATGCCGCCGTTAACGCCAATACCGCCGCCTAAACCGACATTTGCAATTGACGTTGTATTCTGAAACGAAAGGCGTGAGACATCGGCCGTTGCGAATTTTGCCGACTGTGCAGCGGAAAGGATCTCCACCGTGTCGCCATCGAACGAAAGTTTCGGCGATTCACTGAAAGCCAAGATGAGTTTTCCGCCGGCCTTAAGTTCCAGCAATGCTGCAACATGGCCGGTCGTTCCTGCATTTTCCGCGAAGTTTATTTCAGAGATGCTTGCTGTGGAGAAACTCTCTGTGGTGCCGGAGGTTTTGTGTACATTCACCTTTTGCGTCCAGCCATCGCTGCTGCCCAACACTGCATATATCGCCTTGGCTATTTTCATCATTCCCTTGTCTCCGGGGTGCATCAATATAAAATCCTTGGATATCGTATAGGCCTTGCCATTGATATCGTAGAGCACATCGCCGACTTTGGGTTGCGAACCGCTCTGCGAATATATCTGGCTTATGGGAATATAGGCTATGCCCTCTGTCCGAGCCGCCGTCTTTATGGCCGTTTCCTTCTCGGCATCATACCAATAGCACCCGGTTATCACCACACGGGCGGCTTTGGTCTTGCAATACCTTACGAGACGAAGTATCGCGTCGGGGAAAGCATTTTTATCGCTAACATTCTCGCCGAGACGAATGACGACAATGTCCTTGCCGACAACATTCTTCCCTATGAGCGAGTCTATGTCGAGCGACAGATTGCGCTCCCAGTCGGCAATATTCAGCGGTGTTACCCTCGAACCGGGGCGATAGGCAGAGAGCATGGTCTGCAACACGTGGCAATAATCGTTTTCCGCCTTAGATGCCGCCATTCCCCAGTTTCCATACCACTCCACCGAAGGGGCGTAAGCATGTTTCGTGATAGAGTTGCCAAGACACAGCACCTTCAATGCCTCCGTTCCGTTCTGTGCCGTGGCAGGGACTGCGACAGATGCAACCGCCAAAATGGCGATAACACCTGCCATCTTTTTGAAAATCGAGATATTGATTGTTCTTTTCATCATTTACTTCTTGTATATTCTCATTGCGTAACCTCCGCCGGCGGCGAGTTTTACCGTAACCTTGCGGTCGGCGGGAACTGAAATCGTGGAGCGCGTATAGCTTTGGGCGTTTGTTGAAGCGTCGCTGCCGTCAGCCATCACTTCCGCCTCCCAATTGCCATCGCCCAAAAAGCCGAGATCCAACGACAGACTGCGCGGTGTCCAGTTGGTTATTGCGCCTACATACCATTCATCGCCTTTCCTGCGGGCTACAGATACATAATTGCCTATGGAATTTTCGAGCGGCACGGTCTCATCGTAAACGGTCGGTATTTTGGATATGAAACCTGCACACTCGGCCTCAGCGTTATAGGCAGCCACATGGTCGCTCCACATGGTTACAGGCGAGAAGAATATCACATACTCAGCCAACTGATGGCAGCGCGTGCCCTGGCTCATGGGATAATTGTAGCTCACTTTGAACGTTGACTTCGTACCGTTGCGCATTGCGCCCTGGGTATAATCGACAGGCGCAGCCACCATACGTGCAAAGGGGAATGTGACATCGTATGCCATTTGGTCAACGTTTATCGAACTCCATTTGAACTGCTCGCCGCCATGAACGCCCTCAAAGTCGATGACATTGGGATAGGTACGGCTGAATCCAGCCACAGACCAGCAACCGTGGTAATCAACCAGCAGCTTGTATTTTGCGGCTGTCTTGGCAACCTTTTCAATCGCCTGCAAAGCCTGCTGGTCGGTACGTTCCCAGAAATCGAGTTTAAAGCCTTTGATGCCCATCTCGGAATATTTCTTGGCGAGTGTCTCGGCTTTGTCGGCAAAACGGAAACCAAAGCCCCAAAGTATCACACCCACGTTTTTCCCGTTACCATAGGATATGATTTTCTCAAGATCCATATTGGAATTTGCTCCAGTGAGCATGGTGTTGTCTTTCGACCAACTGGCATCAACCAAAACATAAGGAATGCCGTACTTGGCAGCAAAATCAATACGGTATAGCCATGTCTGCGTGTTCATTCCCGGAGTGAAGTCAAGTCCGTCTGAAGGCAGTCTGCTCCACCAATCCCACACAGCCTGTCCCGGTTTCACCCACGAGTAGTCGCCTTCGGGGGCACGTCCGAGAGCATACACCATGTCGGAGGAAAGAAACGTACCTTCATCGGCCGAAACAATCATCACACGCCACGGGAAACTTCTTGTTCCGTTGCAGGCGGCAAGGTAGCTTTGGCGGGAATTGACGACAGTCATGCCATTGTTTTCAGGTTTCCACCCCTCACTTTTGGCAGCATAATGAAACCGTGCCTCCACGCTTCTGCCCCTAACGCCGTTGCCTTTTGTCAGTAGCATGGCGGGATAGTCTTTAAGGTCGCTCTCGGTGAGACATACTTTGGCTTTGACCATCTTGAACACAACGGGATTGTCTGCGAGGGCAGAGCCGTTCCAATTGGCAAGCGAGCCTGTGGTATAAAGGGCTTCGTGCCCGGCATTGTCGCTATAAGCAACGTACATTGTGGGCGAGGAAGCAAAATTTACAGCCACCTCTTCGTCAAGTATTGTGTAGTTACCCTTTCGCGTAGAGACAAAACGGTATGCAATGCCGTCATCATAGGCACGGAATACCACGCTGTAGTCGCGGCTCATCGTGAGTGTCAACTGGTTGCAGTGGTTGCGGGTTTTGGAGCGAATCCACACCGGAGTGTCGTAAGTCTCGTTAATTTCCTCACTTTCGGCTTTCTTTACCTTGGGGCTGCGTCCCCATATCTCACCATCACTGAGCGTTAGCGAGAGATATGAGCGCATAATCACCGTTGCACCGTTATAGCGGACATTATAATAAAGCCGCGAATCCTCTATTCCTACTGTGAGAGACTGGCTACCGTCAGGCGAAGACAACTGCCATGTCTGCGTTTCCTGTGCAACAATATTATCAAAGGCAGCAATGCTTAACAGCACCGATGCAAGATATCTTAAAATAGCATTCATCTTATCAAATCTTTATTTGGGCCAAACATTTCAAGGCATACATTTAGCAAAAACCGGGGGAGCAGATTGGCGGTTTACGCTTTTCTGCGCCCCGGTATAGGTTATGGACTCTAATGTTTACTTAACCAACACTTTCTTGCCTCCAACGATGTAAACGCCCTTGCTCAAACCTTTAGTGGTTTCCGAGGCCTTGGCATTCTTCTTCACCAGTACACCGTCGATGCTGTAAACGTTGGCATTGTCCGCTTTATTTTCTGTTACGGCATTGCTTATACCGTTCAGCACACCTGCCGGAATACTGAGTGTAAGGTCTATGTTGGCATCGGCAATTTTCTTCACCTGTCCGAGGTCGAGCCATGCCCTTTGCGTACGGAACACCGCAAATTTGTCGGTAGCCTTAATGCCTCCCTTGCCAAACGCGCCAAGTCCGTCCACATTCGGATTGTAATCCACGAATGTACCAACAAGACCGTTTCCGTTCTTCACCAAACGCGAGAAACCATCTATGAATGGCAATGCGAGTTGAGTAACGACCGTCTCGTCATCGGTCAAAGTATAATCGTTAGCCACCAGCAAGAACGGTTCGCCGGCAGGCACGTTGTTGCGAAGTGTTAGATAAAGTTCCGTAGCATCTTCGTTAACCCCAACCACGCTGTAGGCCATAATGCCGTTTTCTTCATTAAGACTAGCAGCATCTTCTGTATAGTCGAACGGTAGAGTTACGGCCTGCATTGTATTGTCTTCGATATTGAGAGTAAGACTGGCGAGTGCGCTCTCGTCAACTTCCTCGAACGTCCATGACGACGGGGAGTCTGCGGCTGTTGTATTGGTTATGCCTGTCCATGAGCCGAGGGTCTTGCTGCCGTAACCATGGAGAGGATAATGTTGTTCATTGTCAACAGCCGAAGTTATGGCAAGCTGTCCGCTCTTTAGCAAAGTGAGAATGTAGGGAGAAGCAGTCTCTTGCATACCTTTGTTGACAGACGGAATTATTTGACCGAGATATAGACCTGTGGCACGGTTTTGCAGCGACCATGTACCTGCGGCACTGTCAATAACCGCGATGCGCCATTGGGCATAAGGCGAACCGTCAACGCTGTCGGCACGTGCTGCTGAAAGGTAATCGTAACCTGCAAGTGTGAGGCCGGAACCTACTTTGTCATCGCGGCTGGCGAAAATGGCCTCGTGCTGCACAAATCCGAAATGGCTTTGGGAATCATCGGCCGTTCCGCCTTCGCTCAATGTACCGGGACGCGAAGTGTCTGTGCTTATTATGCGGTACCATTTGCCAGCCTGCGGCCACTTCTGTTGACTCTTGTAGAGTGCGAAGGCTTCGCGCAAAGCGGTGTAGCGAGTGGCAAGATCTGAAATCTGCGGATTGTTGTGATCATACGAATCGGCTTCGTCAACAGCATCAAGAATGGCTGAATATTGTGTCTCTGACACATCGCCCCAATCATCATCCGTACCGTAAGAAGATATGTAGTTCTTCACTTCGGTGATGAGGTTGGCAAGTTGGGTGGCATTGGGTGTCATATCCTCCACGGTCTTTGCTGCGGCGTTGAGTGCATCAACATCGTTTTGTGTAGCAGTTCCGTCAGACAGTTTCTCACGTGCATCAACAGTGAGCCTGTGCAAATTGTCGGCAGCTTCTTTCATTCCTTCGATGTAGCTGTATGGTGAAGCCTCTTCGTTGGCATGAATCTCAAACATATTAAACCTCATGACATTGAACCGGCCATACGTCTGCGGCATAATCGTACTGTTCACCACAAAGCGGTAGAAGCGATATGGCTGGTCGGCATCAATCACACGGTATTTGAAAGTCTGATCGTGATCGGTCTGCCGTCCGAAGTTCACCGGCAAATCGGTATATTGACCCACAAGATTCCATTCCGAAGCTATTGTGGTGTCCTTTCCGGCCACGTTTTCATCGTTGGTAGAATATACGGTGATATCGCTCCAACTTTCGCGCCAGTTCCATTCCGCTCTCAAGAAATAGCGCACCTCAAAATCCTTAATCGGATTGTCCTTGAGATCCACCTGCAAAGGCACGCCCGTTTTGTTGTCTATATCGCTGCTTTCACACCGGAAACTGCCACCGAGCAGGTTGGCATATCCGGCCCAACCCTTGTCGCTATTGCGCGGCATGCCCCATACCTGTCCATCGCGCGGGAAGTCGGCATTGACGTTGGTGATAAGCGGTGTATCGTAATCCACATCATAACGGAACACATTGCCGTATGCCTGGCTTGCACGCGACACGGCGTTTGTCAAGGCTTCGTTTACCTTTACTTTCTCGCCTACCGACTGCATTTCCGCAATCTCGCCGGCCGTGAGACGGCGCAGGTACCAGTTGTGCTGACGGAGGTCATACGGGCCGGAGGCACTGCCGTAAGCTCTCATTCGGAATTCGGCGTTTTTCTCATCGCCACCGCCACCGCGTACGTATTGTGTGCCGTCATCGGGATTGGTGATGCGCCAAAGCAGCGGCTCATCGTTGGTAAGCGCCACGGCATGGGGTTCATTCTGCATCGTAACCAGCACCATCGAATCTACAGTGCCGAAATGGGTGTCGTAGAGTGCCGACTGAATGTAGAATTTGCCGCCGTCCTGAGGTGTGATTTTGAAAACGAAATGCGGATCATCTTTCTTCAGCGGTCCCCAGAAGAGATGGCCGTTCTTTGCAAAGGCGGCAGGAGTGCCGCTGCCCATATACGGGCCGTCCTGGCTTACAAGGCGATAGTAGTCTTCGGTTACAGGTATTATCCGAGAGTGGTCTTCGGCAAGGAAAGCCGTTGTGGCATCGGCAAGTTCTTTTGCTGCGGCATTAACATCTTCCGCACTTGCATCGGATGCGGAGTTAATCTCCTCGGCTTTCTTGAGTGCGGCCTTTATTCCGGTGTCGTTACCGGAATGATAGCCGGGATCAGTACCTACGCTGGCTGAAGCCAAGGCTCCGCGCGCATCGGTTATGGTCTCGACAAGCGAAGCCTTTGCGGGAACGAGATTGTCGGGAACGCGCGAGACAATGAACGTGCTGTTGTCCTGCGGATAGAATTCGTTGGAGGTTACCATCCAGAGGTTATAGTTCTCCTTGAAATACGAGCCGCTCTCTACGCTTATCCTGAAGTTGTTTGCATAAAGGTTCGTAAAAGTCTGCCACGAACCGGAAACCGGTTCCATACGCAACTTTGTCCACGATGTTGAAAGATTCGTCTGTATATAGGTGGAATCGCTCATTGCGAGGCTCTTCATCACCTTGTGTCCGTCGGCACCGGTAGTGATTCGCCACATGGCTGCGGGACTGTCATTCTGTTCGGCTTTCAACAAGGGGCGTACATATCCTTCTGAATAGGCCACCGTGAGGTATTTGCTTGCATCGGCTGCGGAGTTGATATAGTAGTATCCGTCGCTCAGAGGAATCACTTTGGTATCGAGTTCGCCGGTGGCGGATACAAGTGTTTCGGTAACAGCGGCGATGTCGGCAGTAGGCGACTTGCTTTCGGCTTCAGCCGCCTCAAGTGCAGCGGTGAACGGTGCAAGGTCTTCGGCCTTTACTTCTCCCGGTTCGTTTCCTGCGGTGAACTGTCGTCCGTTGGCTTCGCTAAGGGCCTCGCTTAGACGAACGGCATCGGTGGCCTCTACCTTCACGAACTTCACGAGCGCGTTTTTGCCGTGGTCCTTCAAGTTGCCAAGAAACGACGTTTCGCTGTTGTAGGCTATGTTGCTGCCGTTTTTGGCAGAATATACATAGCCCGTGCCGTCGGCATTGAGCTTGATGCGGAAATCCTGGCGTTTGCGCCCGGTCATGTATATATAGTTGCACACCGCCGAACCGTCAACCATGCTCTCGGGATGGGGAAGCCCGGTGTTGGCGCAATTGGCGATTGAATAGTTGCCGTCGGCGAGTCTCGTGATGTGCCAGATGTATTCTTCTTCCGGATTCGAGATGTCGCAAGGATAAGCGCCGAGGCGTGTGGTCTCGCCGTCCGCTATAGGTGTCCAGCAGGTTGTGGGATCATCGGCGTTTGCATAGTTCAGCAGATAGTAGCCGTCTGCCACAACGGTGTCGCCTGTGATTATTCCTTCCATCACACGGTTGTATGTGCTCTCAAGGTTGGCGTGAACACTGTTTAACATGTTCACGGTGGTTACGAAGCCCGTCTGGTCGAGCGCGTTGAACATCTGTGCCGTAAGATCGGCATTGCTGTCGGCGAGCTTGTCGGTGCCGGTGTAAACCTTTATTTCGGAAATGTTGAAAAACGAGGTAGAGGCCTTGTTGCTGCGGCGGTATGCGCTGTTGTTGATAAGGCGCACATACCGGTACTTGCTGTCGAGTTTGAAAGGGCCGATATGGATATCGCAACCGCCGTTTGCACTGACATTGAAGTTGAAATAGCTGTCGGTGATTCTTGTCCAGTTCTCACGGTCGTTGCTCACCTCCACTCCTATGTCGGTCGGCGTTGCGCTGTATTCTCCCGGTCTCTCCGTTATCACGTACCAGAAGTTGTCCACAGGCTCCGTGAGCTTTATTCCGAGGTTCTGCTTGTTGGTTTCGTAGGCATGGGAGGTCTTCACCGCCGAGTTGTTGGGAACGGTGTTCTCCCCGTCGTCTTCATAGTCGCTCCACTCCGGGATGCCATTCCACGACGAGTGGTAGAAGGTATTGACATCGCCGTCCAGCAGTGCTTCAAAACCGCCGCCGTCGCTGCCGAAGGTGATGCCGTGTTCCACGGTCATCGAAGCATTGGCAAAAAAGCCGGCATAGTTGTTGGCCTTTTCCTGTGCGGCGGTCGGCGTTACGTCCTTGCTGTTCCGGGCTATGGCATCCTGAACCTTCGTCCTGAGTTCCCTTGTACGCGACACGAGCGAAAGGGCCGTCGAGAGTTCATCGCCGGTTACAGGTTCCATTCTCCAGCCCACGAACCCCCAAGAGAGCCGCCCCCACCCGGTGCTGCCGCCGACACTGTTGTCAACGTTTCCGTGCCCGAGCGCATGGATATAGATGAAGTCGCCGGTTTTGCCGGGACATTTTATCAGGCAGGAGCCGTCGTCCTGCTTCACCAAATCCACAAGCAGTCCCTGACTCTCGGGATAGAGCGCCGTGCCGTCTTGCGAGCCGAGACACCCTTCGGTTACGATGTTCTTCATCTGGTAATACGCCTTGCCCGTGCTGTTTTCATCTTTCGTGATTTTCCAGATGAACGAAAGGTCGTTTTCATCGAGCGTCTTCCAGCACAGGCTTGAAGCGTTGGCATAGAGAGCCGTACCCACGATCTCGGAGGCGGAGGTCGTTACAAAACGGTAATAGCCGTCATCGGGGGCGTTGCCGTCCTGCGCCCTGACGGGAATCCACGCTCCAAGGAGCGTGAACGCGACAACAACGGCGAAAAGCCGTGCCGTACATTGCCGCAATTGTTTAATACTAACCATAATGTTGTTTTTTTATATGTTTGTATATCCTTTGTAGTCATGGAAATACAGTATCGGAACGCACTTTGCGTGATTTCATGGTTTTCATGATATTGTGCCCCGACCTATCTCGCCAGTCGAATCTTTACAGACGTACAAATATACGTTTTTTTACAATGGGGGGGGGGGATTAATTATTGTTAAAAAACAATGCATTTCTCTACGGTCGGGGCGGCATTTGTTCTTTTTCATGGTTACGCGGCATGTTTCCGCGCCTTATGACCGGGCATGCCGGTGCACGGATTTTGCCATGCGTTTCTCCTTGTTTTTTACAGGAGAACGGTCGGCGGTTAGGATTGTGCCGCACGGGTAATAATAAAACAACCGGGCGTAAATGTTTGTTAATACGCCCGGTTGTTCGCTATTGTTTCTAATTGTGTTTATTCTTTGCTGTCGTCTTTGCTGGCATCGCGCAGCTGATTAACGTCTATCCGGTTGTTGTTTACCGAAGGTTTGCGCACCGGTGCGGCGGTTGCGGCGGTTTTTGAGGAACCGGATTTGCCGCCGTGTTTATGCGATTTGCCACGTTCTTCGCCGTAACCGTAACCATAGCCGTAACCGTAACCATAGCCATATCCGTAACCGTAGCCGTACTTGCTGCGAACGCTGCCATTTATTATTATGGCAAGATTGCGGAATTTCTTGGTCTTGTACATCTTGTCAATTTCGGCAAGGAAGCGTTTGTCTTCATAGCCAATGCGGATGACGTAGAGTGTGAGCTCGGTTACACGGTTTATGATACCTGCATCGGCAACGGAGATGGCAGGCGTTGTGTCGTATATCACGTAGTCGTAGCGCGACTTAAGCTCGTCTGTAAGTTCTTCGAGCCTCGGGCTCATGAGCAATTCCGTTGGGTTGGGCGGTGTAAGTCCTGCAGGGAGGAAATCGACGTTCTTGCCCACACCGTCGCGCTTTATGAGCGAATCAAGGTTGCAGGTGTCGTCGTTGAGATAGGTTGTGAGTCCGTCGTTGCCGCTTATGATCTTTGACTGGGTGCGTTTGCGTATGTCGCCGTCAACGAGAATAACTTTCTTACCCGATATGCCGAGAATAAGGGCAAGGTTGCGCGAAACGAATGACTTTCCGCTGCCCGGCGTGGAGGATGTAATCATCATAACCTTTGAACGCTTCTTCATGAAGTTGAGGTTGTAACGCAACATTCTCAATGCCTCGCTCACGGCGTTATAGTTCATGCCGCCGTGCGAGCGGTCAATGAATTTATTGTTCTCGTCATCTTCTTTCCACAAAGGTATGTCGCCGAGAATGGGAGCGGAACAGCCGTCTTCGACTTCTTTGCGGTAGCGCACTTTTGTATCAAGCTGCATGATTAACCAGAAAATGGCGGTGGGGATAGCCAGACCTATGGCCAGACCTATGAGAAGAATCCTTCCGCTCTTGGGATAAATTGGCGAAGCATAGCCGTAGGGAGTTTCTATGATGTTTACGTTTGCTTCGGTAACGGCGAGCTGAAGTGCCACTTCCTCTCTCTTGTTCAGCAAATAAACGTAAATGTCTTCCTTTATCTTTCTCTGACGCTCAATGTCGCTTGCCGACTTCTGTTTCTGCGGCACGGAAGATATGCTGGAGGTTATGCTGTTCTTTACGGAGTTTGCCTGACGCAACTTGACGTTTACGGTGTTTATGTAGTTCTCCACGGTTTTGGTAATAACCGAATGGGTGGATTTCAAACGCTCCAAGGCATCGCGCACAACGGGTGAGGCGGAGCCGGCATTGCTTGAAAGACGATTGTAGTTCATTACAAGTTCGTTATACTGGCTTATGCCGCTTTCAAGACCCGAATTGTCAATGTCGCCGATAGAAGGAATTACTTCGTAGTTGCCGTCGTTTTGCTGGCGAAGATAGTCGCGCAGGAAAAGACCCACGTTCTTCTCGCTCTCAAGCTTCATGACCTGCTGATTAGCCTGGTTGCTTTGGTCAAGATATATGGAAGCGTTTTTATCAAAGTCTATAACGTCGTTGGTTTGTTTGAACGAAGCCATGCGATTTTCCGTACTGTTCAAATCATTTCCTATAAGCATGATTCTTTGAGTGAGGAATTTGTCGGCATTCATGGATTGTTTGTTTTTGTTTTCTACAATGTCGTTTTTATAAGCCTCGAGTAATGTAGCCAATATGTCGTCTGCGCGCTTTACATTAGTGTCGTGGCACGAAACAAATATGAGATTGCTCGACTGGTCTTTGACTTGTGCGTTTATGCACCCCGTAAATCTCATGGCAGCCTGCTCTTTGCTTATGCGACCTACATTTATGGTGCGTTTCATGTATCTTGCAAACGTGCTTTTGTTCTTTTCCACGAGAATTGCCCCGAACGGCGTTTCCATTGCCTTGCCGAAAGTTGCGGTTTGGTCAAAGTCAGAAAGATTTCCGTTGGTTTTCAGATTGTGTATGCGGAAACTCTGGTCCGATTCAATGTCTATGTCGAAGTTAAGGTTCTGCGAAAACGGTTTGAAGAACGTTATCTTCACAGGGCTTTCCTTGTAAAGAGAATACTTTCGCAGTCCCAAGTCCGTGGTGTAGTCTACATCGAGGTTAAGGTTCTGCGCCACCTTGCGCATAAGCCTGTGCGACTTCAATATAAACGCTTCGTCCTTCAATTCACCGTTTGCATTGATGCCGTTGAGCACCATTGCCGCCGATGCATTGCGCGAGTTGCTGTTGTTGTCGTTGTTCTTTACGGCAATGGTTGACGAACGCTCATAAACACGAGGCAGCTTTGCCTGATAAAGGTATGCCAGAAGCACGCAAACCGTTGCGGAAAGCAAAAACCACTTCCAATTCGCCGCGAAAACGTGCAGCGATTTCATTACTATGGGCAGAAAGTCGTTTCGCTTGTCGTCTTCCGGAGATATATATGAGTTGGTTTGTTGCGGATTCAGGTTTTCCATGTGCCGTTAATTATTTCGTTAATGCTATGATGAGAGAAGCTATCGACGTACCCAGACCAAGCAGTGTGCCTGTGAGACCAAGGTAGAGATAACCCGAACTTCCCTTAACTTTCACCGACTTGTTCGACTCGACGTAAATGATGTCGTTCTGGTGCATATAGTAAGCCGGAGAATTGAATACGCTTTCCGGTTGCGTAAGGTCCACTTTGAACGTCTGGCGTTTGCCGTCTTCTTCACGAATCACGAGAACTTTTTTGCGGATAGCCGAACTGTTCAAATCGCCTGCGCGACCAATTGCCTCGAGAAGCGTAAGTCGTTCGCCCGCATAGCTTTGTGTGCCCGGATTCTTGACATCGCCCAAAACCGTTACCTTGAAACTCATGATTTTAGTGGTAACTTTCGCATCTTTTATGAGTCCCTCGCTAATCATTCTGTTCTGCAACTGCTCCGAAAGCTTGTTAACCGTAAGCCCCGCAGCCTTCACACGACCGAAAATAGGGAAGTCGATGTAGCCGTCCTTTGAAACCACGAAATAAGTGTAGTTGCTGCTTGCGCTGTTAGTCATTCCCGTTTGCTGACCAATCATCTTAAGGTTTGTGAAAGGCTTCATGAGCTCCTCGTCCTGAGAACTTATGTAAATAGCCAGCTGGTCATCGGGCTGGATGTTGAGTGTGTAATTGTTTTCCAGGTCTGCGCCGTTTTTGTAAAGTTCGTCCGCGCCCTGCAAATAGATCATCGATTTGTTCGAACCGCACGAACTGCCCAATACCATTATTAACAGTAAAGAAGCGAGCAATGTGAATTTATGCATTTCAGTAAAGGTTTTGTATTCTTAGTGGAAAAATGTTTTATCATTTTGAATCTTTGGGTGCAAAGGTAATTATTTTATTAATAGTCATGGCAAAACAAACCGCCTTTTTTGCACAAGAAAACCGCCATGTGCCATGCAGCGGCAGTCTTGCCCGTTTGTATGACCTTTGCAAATTACAAAATAACCCATATATATAATATGTATATTCCCGTGCGGCACAATCCTAACCGCCGACCGTTCCCCTGTAAAAAACAAGGAGAAACGCATGGCAAAATCCGGCTCGGAAAACACAGGTAACGCGACAAATTTTAGCGGCTGTCCGCCGTGCAAAAAACACACATGGCTTATCGTAAAAAATACAAGCCATGTATTTTAAAATACAAGGCACTTATTTTAAAATATATGCCTTATATTTTTTGCGAAAAACGATATCTGATTTTCAATAACTTACAAAACCCGCAAAAAGAGGGACAATTTCATGGAGTTTAATGCCTTTCGACAAGCGCATTGCAACCTTGCCACGGACATGTGCCGCAGGGGCTTCGGAATGTCCGGTTTTGTTCTGTGACTTGTATATTTTTTTTGCAACAAGATACCATCGTTTTGAAATTTATACTAAATTTGCAGTGATTCTCACAGGCTTGTGGAGCAAGAACTCTTGCGGAAGAGTCCGCAAACAGGAGCGAAATGCACGCGAGACATTTTCCACGCCGATGCGAAGGATGAAAATCCGATGCAGGCAGGGTAAGGGATAAAAGAGAATCACTTATATATATAAAGCGTCTGTCAATGCGCTTGTTCTTGGCAACTTGAAACTTCGCAACTTTCAAAGGAACAGCCGGGCAATGCAGCAACAGATGCTCATGGGATGTTTTTATAGAAATTCCCGCCGACTTGGCGTGTACGCAATATGCAAATATGCGCACACACATGCCGATTCGTATGTGGGTAAACTGTATAAACGCATCGGCGTGGGCTTCGTGTTGCTCGTTCTACTGTTCCGGGTAATGCGAAGACCTCAAGTTGTGGAGCGAGTTATGATACGATTCTCCACGCTTTTTGTATGAGTAAAATTCCAACATAATTTATTAATGCCGGCAAGGGAGAATACCCGGCACTAAAAGGAAAATAGTATGCTAAAAGCAATCTTTGGCTTTTTGCCGGAGATGCTTTTGTAAAAACATATTAGGAAATCAACCTTTCTTTTACTATGATTTTTTTTTGCAGTCCAGCTGGTTGAACCTGGGCTGCATTTTTGTTATGGAATGTCGTATTTTGGAATGTTTTTGCGGGGCTTTTGTTCGTGAGACCGGGGTGTTGTGTGCGTCCGAACGGTTGGGTATGAAAATGGCAGGCATATATATAATGTATGGTGCGGTGTTTGGAGTACGATTTCCCGTCATATTTTATATGTTTTGCCTACATGCAAAAACACACATGGCTTATCGTAAAAAATACAA
>OLFY01002933.1_pt1 | contig 15392 bp, 9 predicted proteins | sample 1605611 | NCBI WGS metagenome assembly OLFY01 (sample SAMEA3888923, study PRJEB22519) | human gut metagenome | biome: human gut; feature: human-associated habitat; material: faeces | place: Denmark | collected 2011
TCAGAAGATAAGAGGAATGGACTTTCTTGGAAATATCCTTGCTGTACATCTCGTTAGTTCACTTCGCATAAAGCATGACAGCCTCACAGGTCGATATGCCCGATGAAATTGTAGTAGATATTGAAGTCCCGTTCCTCGTGGCCGTCTACTATGCGCTTCTCGCCGACCTCGATTTTCTGGATGAGCCGCACCAGCGTAGGCCGGTCAAGCTCTTCCAGATTGTAATAATCCTGCACCATGTCCAGCCATGCATCCACAGACTGCTCATTCTCCCGGCTGGCGGCAAGCTGCTCCGTCAGCTCCCGGCGGCGCTCCTGCTTGGCCTTGCGCTCGGCCTCATAGCCGTTGAGAAGCTGGACGCAGAGGTTTTCCGGGATTTTGCCCAGCACCTTGTCCTCATAGGCGGACTGCACCAGCCGGTCAAGCTCCGGCAGCCGTCGGTCGATGGCGCTCAATTCTGCTTGGAGCGTTTTCGTTTTCTCGCGGCCAGCGGACTCCTTCTGCGCCAGAAGTTTTTCCCGAATCTCAGCCCGGCCAAACTGCGCCCACATCGACTTGCTGCGGATGTCCAGCAGCACCACATGAGCCAATGCTTTCTGGTTGATGTAATGGGAAGAACAGGCGTCTTTGCCGCCCGAAGCGTACCGGTTGCAGACATACGCCTTGTACTCCGGCTCCTTGCCGCTGGTTTTCTTCCGGTAATCCCGCATATACCGCATGGAGGCCCCGCAGTCCATGCACCGCAGCAGACCGGCAAACAGAGAAACGCTGCCGCTCTTGCCGCTGCGCCCTCTGGACGGGTGGTTGTCCATCCGCTGCACCGCGTCCCACACATCCTGAGAAATCAGCGGCTCGTGGGTGTTCTCCACCCGAATCCATTCGCTCTCCGGTTTGCTGACCTGCTTGTGGTTCTTGTAGGAGACCGTGCCCGTCTTGTTCTGTACCATGTGGCCGAGATAAACCTCGTTGCGGAGGATGGTTTTCACCGTCACATCGTTCCAGCACTCCGTCTCGCCCCGGCGGTTCTCCCGCCCCTCCGTCATGTAGTAAAAGGTTCTGGGCGAGGGGGCTTTTTCGGCGTTCAGTTGCAGGGCGATTTTGCGGAAGCCGTACCCCTGCAACCGCAGATCGAAGATGCGCCGCACCACCGGGGCCGTCACCGGGTCGATCTCCAAAATGTGCTTGTCCGCCGCGCTCTTTCGGTAGCCGAGGGGCGCATAGCAGCCCACATATTTCCCGGCCTTGAAGGTGGACAGCTTCACCGCCTTGATCTTGTTGCTGGTGTCCCGCGCATAGAGGTCATTCATGACATTTTTCAGAATGACCAGCATTTCATTGTTCTTGCGGATGGTGTCCACCCCATCGTTGAGGGCAATGAACCGGCATCCGAGGGACGGGAAAATGAAGTCGGTATATTTGCCCGCTTCGATGTAATCACGGCCTAACCTGCTGAGGTCTTTGGTTAGTACCAAATTGATCTTGTGGTCGGTCGCGTCCTGCACCAGCCGGTTGAACCCCGGACGGTCGAAGGTCGTACCGGAGACCCCATCGTCACAGTAGTAGTCGTAGAGCGTCCAGCCCTGTTCCCGCACATACCGGGCGAGCATTTCTTTTTGATTTTCGATTGACACAGACTCACCGGCACGCTCATCGTCCCGGCTCAGTCTGGCGTAGATTCCAACACTGTATTGTTCCTGCATTTTCTTCTTTAACCTCCCGAAATGCAGTGCGTATCACAATCAGAAATTCTGATTGTATTATACCACTGCGGCGCTGATGATTCCACTGGGCAAAGTGCCGGGATTCACTTCACCCGTTCTATCGCTTCAATCGTCAATGCATCCAGCAGGTCGCACATCGCCAGATCCCCAACAAAAAAGCTCTGGACATGGTAGATGGTTCCATCCTCCGTGACCATATCCGCATGGTCGGGGACCGGCAATCTCTTAGGGCAGGGCGGTAAAACATCCATGTTCTGTTTCTTCTGAGTTTTCATATTCCATTTTCCTCCGTATTCGCCGTGTGTGGCACAGCAGCCCGCCGCAGTCAAGGAACCGGCTTTGCCTCGCTGCGCGTCCTTGACAGCGCCGTTCTGCCGTGCAGGTGAGTAACCAAGGCGGCAAGGCCGCCCTTTGCCAAAGGCTTTGACTGGTTCCGATTCTGTTTACATGACACGCTCCTTCCCGCCGGCGGGAGGGCGGACGGAGGAAACGAAAAGAGCCGCATGACGGTAAAAAAATCTTCCTATACCGACTACACAGAAATCCACGCGGATTTCTGCGTTCATGCGGCATTAGGAAGACTTCGCTTCGTCAGCGGCTCCACAGCACAGCTACTTCATTTGGTTATTTTCAGTATATCAGGAACGGGTGTTCGAGTCAAGGTTCCAAACGAAAAAAGTGTTCGTGTTCGCGCAAAATTTACGGAGGGACGAGCACAGGACTGGAATTTGAGAGAACAGCAAGCACAGCAAGTGTATGTACACTTGCGGAAAACGGTGCTTGCCATACCGGAAAAATGGCGTTTCAGCAGACAGCACGGAACGCCATTTTTCTCTTTTGGGGACACCCCAAACCCTCGATAATAAAGGACTGCTACTTTTTCGCTTATAGTGGCTTGATTTTGTTCGTTTTTGCGATTATAATTATAATGTGGATTTATACGGACGGCAAAATGCAGAGCAGACTTTATGAACTAGGAGATACGCCAATGAAATATTTATCTGTAACGCAAACCGCTGAAAAATGGGGAATTTCTACCCGGAGAATACAGATATTGTGCAACGGAAACCGTATTCCCGGTGCAATAAAAATTGGCAATCAGTGGGCGATCCCCGATAATGAGTCAAAACCTGCCGATGCTCGAATAAAAAGCGGGAAATATATTAAGAAGGCAGACGAACACGGGGTGAGATAATGCAGATAATTGATAACATCAATACCACTGTCAAAGGCGATTTACAGTCGGTCATTCACAAAGGAAGCAAACTCTCCATTGCAGCAGCGTGCTTCTCAATCTATGCCTATCAAGAGCTGAAAAAACAGCTTGAAGGGATCGATGAACTGCGTTTTATTTTCACTTCGCCAACCTTTGTGACTGAGAGAACTCCAAAAGCTCAGCGCGAGTTTTACATCCCTCGTATTTCTCGCGAGCGTAGTCTTTACGGTACAGAGTTTGAGGTGAAGCTTCGCAACGAACTGACCCAAAAGGCCATAGCAAAAGAGTGCGCCGATTGGATCAGGAGAAAAGTGACATTCAAGTCCAATGTCACCGGCGAACAGATGATGGGCTTTATGACGGTCGATCAAAGCACCTATATGCCCATCAGCGGCTTTACTACGGTTGACCTCGGCTGCGAACGCGGCAACAATGCCTATTATCCGGTGCAAAAAACAGACAGCTATGAGAACGCCAATTATTTCCTCAATCTTTTTGAGCAATTATGGAACGACAAGAAAAAGCTGCAAGAAGTCACAGATGTAGTCATTGAAAACATTTCTGCGGCGTATCGTGAAAACGCACCGGAATATATCTATTTCTTTGCTTTATATAATATATTCAGCGAATTTCTTGACGATATTTCCGAGGACGAGCTGCCCAATGAGGCTACCGGATTCAAAGAAAGTAAAATCTGGGGTATGCTCTATGATTTTCAGAAAGACGCTGTTCTGGCTATCATCAGCAAGTTGGAGAAATATAGTGGGTGCATTTTGGCCGATAGTGTAGGCTTGGGCAAAACATTTACGGCTCTTGCCGTCATTAAATACTATGAGAACCGCAACAAGTCCGTCCTTGTTCTCTGTCCCAAAAAGCTGTCTGAAAACTGGAATACCTATAAGGGCAATTATATCAATAACCCCATTGCTGAGGACCGGCTTCGTTATGATGTTTTGTATCACACTGACCTCTCACGGGAACACGGGCAGTCCAACGGCACCGACCTTGACCGCCTGAACTGGGGAAACTATGATCTGGTGGTCATTGATGAGAGCCACAACTTCCGCAACGGCGGCGAAGTTTCCGGTGAAGAGGCAAAGGAAAACCGCTACCTGAAACTGCTCAACAGAGTCATCCGGGCGGGTGTACGGACGAAGGTGCTGATGCTCTCTGCCACCCCTGTCAACAACAAATTCATCGACCTGAAAAATCAGCTTGCGCTTGCCTATGAGGGTGATCCAAAGCAGATCAATGAGAAACTTGCAACGACCAAGAGCATTGATGAAATCTTCCGTCAGGCACAGAAGGCTTACAATGCGTGGTGCAAACTGCCCGCTGAGGAACGCACAACGGACGAGCTTCTGAGAACGCTCGACTTTGATTTCTTTGAGCTGTTGGACAGCGTGACAATCGCCCGTTCCCGTAAGCACATTGAGAAATACTATAACACTTCCGCAATCGGCAAATTCCCTGAGCGGCTTCCGCCGGTTTCGCTGCGCCCAAGGCTCACGGACCTAAACGATGCCATCAACTATAACGACATCTATAACCTGCTGATGTCCCTGAACCTGACGATCTACACCCCGTCCAACTATATCATGCCCTCGAGAATGGCAAAATACATCGACATGACCCACCACAAGGGGACAAGCCTGACGCAGCAGGGGCGCGAGGAAGGCATCCGCAGGCTTATGAGCATCAATCTGCTCAAGCGGCTGGAAAGTTCGGTGTATTCCTTCCGGCTTACCATAGACCGTATCAAAATGCTGATTGACAGCACCATTGGAACGATTGACCGTTACCAGTCCGGCAACCTCGTCCTCGACCTGACAGAAATCACGGATATTGAGGACTTCGATTATGACGACCAGAACACCGATTATTTTTCTGTGGGGAAGAAAGTTAAAATTGACCTTGCCGACATGGACTATGTTTCATGGAAGCGGGAGCTGGAAAAGGATGCAGAAAATCTGGAACTGTTGTCACTCATGATTGCCGATATTACACCGGAACATGACACCAAGCTGCAAACCCTGCTCGACCTGATCCGCAAGAAAATCGAACATCCCATCAACCCCGGCAATCGGAAGATCATCATCTTCACCGCTTTTTCCGACACGGCGGATTATCTCTACGCGAATGTCAGCAAGTTTGCCAAAGAGAAATTCGGTCTGGAAACGGCTGAAATCACCGGCACAGTGGATGGCAAGACGACCATTTCAAAGCTCCGCGCCGACCTCAATACCGTGCTGACTTGCTTCTCCCCGGTCTCGAAGGGTAAATCTGTCCTGATGCCCGGAAGCAAGGACGAGCTTGATATTTTGATTGCCACCGACTGTATTTCCGAAGGTCAGAACTTGCAGGACTGCGACTATCTCATCAACTATGACATTCACTGGAACCCTGTCCGTATCATTCAGCGTTTTGGACGAATCGACCGTATCGGCAGTAAGAACGAGCATATTCAGCTTGTCAACTTCTGGCCGGATATGGATTTGGATGAGTACATCAATCTGAAAGCCCGTGTGGAAACCCGCATGAAGATCACGGTTATGACTTCCACCGGCGACGATGACCTGATCAACGCTGAGGAAAAAGGCGACCTCGAATACCGCCGCGCGCAGCTCAAGCGTCTGCAAGAGGAAGTTGTGGACATTGAGGATATGGGCAATGGAATCTCCATCATGGATTTGGGGTTGAACGAGTTCCGCCTCGACCTGCTGGAATACATCAAGCATCATGAAGAGATTGAAACAGCCCCCAAGGGTCTGCATACGGTTGTCCCGCAAGCGGAAGAGGCGCCTGCTGGGGTCATCTTTGTGCTGCGAAATATCAACGACAGCGTGAACATCGACAACCGCAACCGCATCCACCCCTTCTATATGGTTTACATCAGCGAAGAGGGTGAGATCGTCTGCGACTATCTGAACCCGAAAAAGCTGCTGGACACCATGCGGCTGCTCTGCCGCGGCAAGAGTGAGCCGGTGATGGAGCTTTGCAAAAAATTTAATCGGGAAACGGACGATGGCCGCAAGATGGGCGAAGTCTCCGAGCTACTCAGTGAGGCGATCAATTCCATCATTGACGCGAAAGAGGAAAGCGACATAGATAGCCTGTTCAAGCGCGGCGGCACCACCGCCCTGCTTTCAGCCGTATCGGGGCTGGACGATTTCGAGCTGATCTGTTTCCTTGTTGTGAAATAAGGAGGGCTGCTCATGTTCGGTTTTCCTGCATCGACTGAATTCGGCAAACGAATTCCGAAGCAAAAATTTTATGAGAATATTGACATCACGCCGACGTTGAAACGGGTTTTTGTGGAGCAGATCCGCCTCATCTATTGGCGCAACAAACTGGCTACCACCACCTTAAATCTCGCGGCGGGAGATGCCGTCAAAGAGATCGAAGTCTTTGAAGTGCTGCTCAATGCTCCGCAGCTTGACGAGGCGGTGCTCCGCCAGATCGACAGGGAAATCCCGTACCACATCCTTTTCATCCTGACCTATGACGGTAAGGCGCAGGCGTGGATTGGCTATAAAGAGGCGGCTGCCTCCGGCAGCAATGCCTTCAAAGTGAGCCGGTACTATCATACCGACTGGGTACCAGAGGACGAGCTGCGATTCCGCGTGGATGGGCTGAACATGGACGCTGTGTACGAAAGCCTTGTGCGGCAGATCGCCGGGGGGGCGCTGCAAGCGGATTCTGGTGAGAGCTTACAGGCTTCCGTGGAGCGCGATGAAACGCGGCGGCAGCTGGAAAAGCAGATTGCTGCGCTGGAGAGTAAGATGCGGAAAGAGAAGCAACTCAACCGACGGATGGAAATCAACGCAGAGTTAAAAAGATTGAGGAAGGAGATTTCAGTTATCTCATGAGAATAAAAAGTATAGAGCTGAAAAACTTCAAGCGGTTCACACATTTAACAGTTGACAGTATTCCAGAAACAGCAAAATTAGTTGTTCTGGTGGGGCCTAATGGGTCTGGAAAGACTTCGTTTATGGAGGCGATGAACCATTTTTACAAATATTCAGGATATCAGGACATCGGAGATTTCCATTATTTGAGTAAAACAGGCAATTCGATAAATTATGAGCATAGCGAATGGTACAATCTTGCATCCAAAATGGTAAACATTCATTTTCATGATTTGGAATTTGCAAATAAAATTGGCCGAGGCGATGTAAAGGGACATTTTTATTTTAGAAGTGCCTATCGGAATGAGCCAGATTTTCAAATCCAAGCAATGCAAAAACAAAATGATCCTACTCAATCTGTTCGTCTTTCAACTTTGATTCAAAACGATCAGACAGTGTCCTCAAATTATCAAAGACTTATTGCAAATACGATTTCAGGAGTTTATGATACTTCCAATGATACGAAATCCGTTGCAACACTGCGTGATGAATTGATAGGAAAAATTCGTATGGCTATCAGTCGGGTATTTGAAGATTTGGAGTTTTCTTCGGTTGGAGAACCGCTTACAAACGGAAACTTCTATTTTACGAAGGGAACGACAAAAGATTTTAGCTATCAGAATCTTTCCGCTGGGGAGAAATCTGCATTTGATTTGATATTGGATATGGTTGTCCAGTCCAAATACTATCCTGATGCAGTTTATTGTATAGACGAGCCAGAACTCCATATGCACACAAAACTCCAAGGCAAAGTGCTTCGTGAACTTTACTTGTTGATTCCGGGTAGTTCGCAACTTTGGGTATCCACCCATTCAATCGGTATGCTTCAGGAAGCTGAAGATATTGAAAAAGAAAATCCGGGTACAGTGGTGTTTCTGGATTTTGGGAACAGAGATTTTGATACAGATCAAATCATTCAACCTTCCAGAATCGGAAAGGCTGTAATCAATAAGTTCTATGAGCTTGCTTTCGGAGATTTTGCAAAGCTGATGCTGCCTAAGACGATAGTGTTTTGTGAAGGTGATCCAAATGGCGGGAAGCGCAAGGATTTTGATAAGACAATATACTCAACAATCTTTGCAGATACCCATCCAGAAGCTTTCTTTATTTCCGGTGGTTCATGTAATGACATCGAAAATATAGAGAAAAATAGTGGTGAAATAATCCAGACTCTACTTACTGGCACAAAGGTAATTAAGATTGTTGATCGGGATGATCGTAGCTCGCAGGAAGTTGCTGACCTCGCTAGAGCCGGTATAAAGGTTTTGAAGAAGCGCAACCTTGAATCCTATGTGCTTGATGATGCTGTGATCAAAAAATTGTGTGATAAAGTTGGAAAACCGGAAGAATATGCTGCCTGCATACAGGAAAAGCAGAAAGCACTTACGGATTCTGTTTCCAGAGGCAATGCACCGGATGATTTCAAAAGAGCGAGTGGAGGAATATATCTCTCTCTTAAACGCCGCCTTTCGCTAACACAATGCGGGAATAACCCCGACCCGTTTATGCGAGATACCCTTGCCCCCTTGATTACGCCGGATATGGACATATATAGGGGGCTAGAAGCAGAAATATTTGGAGACGATAATGACGATAATAACGGAGGAACTACCAATGGATAAACTACGCATGGAAACCCCCGATCTGACATCGGAGAACATAGACCGCATCGCCGCACTGTTCCCGAACTGCGTTACCGAGATGCGGGATGAAGACGGCAAGCTCAAGCGCGGGATCAATTTTGAAATGCTCAAGCAGATGCTCTCCCCCGATGTGGTGGACGGGGACGAGCGCTATGAGTTTACATGGGTGGGCAAGAAAGCCTCCATTGTGGAGGCGAACAAGCCCATCCGCAAGACACTGCGCCCCTGCCGGTCAGAAAGTAAAAACTGGGACACCACTGAAAACCTTTACATCGAGGGCGACAATCTGGAAGTGCTCAAGCTGCTGCAGGAGGCGTATCTGGGCAAGGTGAAGATGATCTACATCGACCCGCCCTACAACACCGGCAACGACTTCATCTACGCCGACGACTTCATGCGTTCGCAGGAAGAGGAAAACGAGCAGATGGGCATGTACGACGAGGACGAGAACCGCCTGTTCAAGAACACAGATTCTAACGGAAGATTCCATTCGGATTGGTGTAGCATGATGTATTCGCGGCTGATGCTGGCAAGAAATTTGTTGGTAGATAATGGCGCGCTGTTCATTTCGATAGATGAAAACGAGCAAACGAATACAAAAAAGCTGTGTGAAGAAATATTTGGAGAGGAAAATAAAGTGGCAGAATTTATTGTCATTCGTGCAGAGGGAGGAGGAATGGCAAAACAAGTAATTAAAGGTCACGACTATTTGTTTGTTTATGCAAAGAATATTAGCAAATTCATGCCGTTAGGAAAGCCGAAAGATATTCGCGGTAAAATCATTGAACGGGATGGAGAAAAATATTGGATTCAGGAAGACTGGCTTAGAAAAGAATTTGGTAAATATGGAAATTGTCACTATGAAGAGATTTTAGAATACAAAGGGCAATCAAAACTTGACGAGATAAATGCAGGAATAGAAGAAGGTAAATATATGCTTATTCCAAAATCTAATGGAATGCATATTGTTGGAAAGCTGCGAAATATAAAAGAAGATTCTTCAAAATTCTATTCGATATTAAAGCACCTATCTGCTAAAGGAATTGAAGATCTAAAAAAATTAGGACTCGACAAATATTTTGATTATCCAAAACCGGTATCACTTATTTCGGAAATGATTTCAGGGATAACTCTTTTTTCAAGCAAAGAAGGTGACATTATTCTTGACTTCTTCTCCGGCTCCGCCACCACTGCCCATGCGGTCATGCAGCTCAACGCTGAGGACGGCGGACACCGTAAATTCATCATGGTGCAGCTCCCTGAGCCCTGCGATGAAAAGAGCGAAGCGTATAAAGCGGGGTACAAGAACATTTGCGAAATTGGCAAGGAGCGCATCCGCCGCGCCGGGGAGAAAATCAGGGAAGAAAGTCCGCTGACCACCCAAGACCTAGACATCGGTTTCCGCGTCCTCAAACTGGACGACAGTAACATGAAGGATGTTTACTATGCGGCGGACGACTATGACCAGCGCAGCCTCATGGACATGGTCTCCAACATCAAAGAAGACCGCACCGATCTCGACTTGCTGTTCGGCTGCCTGTTAGATTGGGGACTGCCGCTGTCCCTGCCGTATCAATCCGAGCAGATCGACGGCTGCACCGTCCACACCTACAATGATGGCGACCTGATTGCCTGCTTCGATGCCAATGTTCCCGAGAGCGTTGTCAAAGAGATTGCCAAACGCAAGCCCCTGCGGGCTGTATTTCGGGACAGCAGCTTTGCCGACAGCCCTTCCAAAATCAATGTGTTCGAGATTTTCAAGCTCTATATGCCGGAGGATGCCAACGACATTTCCAAGCGAGTCAGAGTCATTTAAGGAGGCGCGGCAATGGATAAGAACGAGATTACACCAATCAACCGCGACTTCCTGCAATGTGTTTCCGATGTGCTTGCCCAGGCGCGGAAGAATGCGAAAACGGCGGTCAATCTTTCGATGGTCTATGCCTATTTTGAGATCGGCCGGATGATCGTTGAGGAAGAGCAGCACGGCGCAAACCGCGCGGCATATGGATCGCAGCTTTTGAAAGAACTGTCCGCCTATTTGACAAAAAACTTCGGCAAAGGCTTTTCCGTTGGCAACCTGAAAAATATTCGGCAGTTTTACAAGGTTTATTCCGAGGATCAGATTGGCGAAACAGTGTTTAGCCAATTCGGGAACCTCCCCGCTGTCAGCACCGGGAGGAAGTTTTACCTGAGCTGGTCGCACTATTTGAAGCTCATGCGCATCGACAACATCGAGGAACGGCATTTCTACGAGATTGAGTCTGTCAAAAATGATTGGAGCCTCAGCGAACTGAAACGGCAGTACAACAGCTCCCTCTATGAGCGGCTGGCACTCAGCACGGATAAGGACAAGGTTTACCGGCTGGCGCTGGAAGGGCAAACCGTAGAATCTCCGAAGGATGCCGTGAAAGATCCCTATGTATTGGAATTTTTAGGGCTGCCTGAACTGCCCTCCTACTCCGAGACAGAATTGGAAAGCCGGATCATCGACCATTTACAGCAGTTTCTCTTGGAGCTGGGAACAGGCTTTGCCTTTATCGGGCGGCAGGAACGCTTTACCTTTGACGAAGAGCATTTCATGGTGGATTTGGTCTTCTATAACCGGCTGCTGCGCTGCTTTGTCCTTTTTGACCTGAAAATCGGCGAGCTCAAGCATCAGGACATTGGGCAGATGCAGATGTATGTGCATTACTACGACCGCAAGGTAAAGCTGCCGGAGGAAAACCCGACCATTGGCATCATCCTTTGCAGGGACAAGAACAACGCAGTTGTGGAAATGACCTTGCCGGAAGATAATTCACAGATTTTTGCCAGCAAGTATGAAACCGTGCTGCCCAGCAAAGAGGCCTTGCAGAAGCTGCTGCAAGAGCAAATTACAGACGAGGACGGAGGCGAGGACGAATGAGGCTGCAATTCAAACATCAGAAGTTTCAGGCAGACGCGGCAAAGGCCGTAGTGGATGTCTTCGCCGGGCAGCCATACCTCACGCCCACCTACATGATGGATAGAGGTATCAACTACCAGCAGAATCTTACCGATGATGAGGATTTTACGGGCTGGCGCAACGAGCCAATCGTACCGGAGCTGACCGACAAGATCATTCTGGAACGGCTGAATAAGATCCAGCGGATCAACCAGATCGAGCCGTCTGCAAAATTGGAGCGGTCAGAATCCTGTAAATACAATCTTACAATTGAGATGGAAACCGGCGTCGGCAAAACCTATACCTATATCAAGACCATGTATGAGCTGAACAAGCATTATGGTTGGAGCAAGTTCATCATCGTGGTGCCGAGCATTGCGATCCGCGAAGGCGTTTACAAGTCCTTTCAGGTGACACAGGAGCACTTTGCGGAGGAATATGGCAAGAAGATTCGCTTCTTCATCTACAACTCTTCGCAGCTTACCGAAATCGATCGCTTTGCGTCTGATAGCTCCATCAATGTAATGATTATCAACTCCCAAGCGTTCAATGCCAGGGGCAAAGATGCACGGCGCATTTACATGAAGCTGGACGAGTTCCGTTCCCGCCGTCCCATTGACATCATCGCCAAGACAAACCCGATCCTCATCATTGACGAGCCGCAGTCGGTGGAGGGCAAGCAGACAAAGGAACGGCTGAAAGAATTTCACCCGCTGCTCACCCTGCGCTACTCCGCCACCCACAAGGCGGACAGCATCTACAACATGGTCTACCGGCTGGACGCAATGGAGGCATACAACAAGCGGCTGGTAAAGAAAATCTCTGTTAAGGGCATTACAGAGTCCGGAAGCACGGCGACGGAAGGCTATGTCTATCTGGAAGGGGTCAATCTCTCTAAGGCCGATCCGACTGCAACCATCGAGTTCGATTTTAAGGGCGCAACCGGCATCCGCAAAAAGGCGATGAAGGTCGGGATTGGCTTTAACCTGTACGACAATTCGGGCAATCTGGACGAGTACAAAAATGGCTTTGTGGTCAAATTTATCGACGGGCGGGACAACTCGGTGGAGTTTCTGAACGGCGTTAAGATTTTTGCCGGTGATGTCATCGGCAAGGTCAGTGAAGACCAGCTCCGCCGCATCCAGATCCGCGAAACCATTCTCTCTCATATTGAGCGGGAACGCGAGCTTTTTTATAAAGGCATCAAGGTGCTGAGCCTGTTCTTTATCGACGAAGTCGCCAAGTACAAACAATATGACGAGTCCGGGCACCCGTACAACGGCATCTATGCCGATATGTTTGAAGAGGAATACGCGGATATTATCGGCAATATGCAGCGTGAGATCGGAGACGAGGATTACATCAAGTATCTGGACGCAATTCCCGTTCATGAGACACACGCCGGTTACTTCTCCATTGACAAGAAGGGTAAATTGACTGACAGCAAGCTCAGTGATAAAAAAGCCGGGACATCGGACGATATTGACGCTTATGATCTGATTATGAAGAACAAGGAACTGCTGCTGGATCGTGACCCGAAACGGTCTCCGGTGCGGTTTATCTTCTCCCACTCGGCGCTTCGGGAAGGCTGGGACAATCCGAATGTGTTCCAGATCTGTACGCTCAAACAGAGCAGCAGTGAAGTTCGCAAGCGTCAGGAAGTCGGACGCGGTCTGCGCCTGTGCGTCAATCAGGATGGCGAGCGCATGGATGCCAATGTACTGGGCAATGATGTTCACTCCGTCAATGTCCTGACGGTAATTGCCAGTGAAAGCTACGACAGCTTTGCCAAGGGACTTCAAACCGAGCTTGCCGAAGCAGTTGCCAACCGTCCGGTTGCTGTTACCGCTGACCTCTTCAAAGGCAAAGTCATCTGTGATGTTCATGGCAACGAGCAGGTCGTGGATGGAGAAACCGCGCAGGCGATCTATTTCGACATGGTCGTCAATGGTTATGTGGATAAGAAGGGCGCATTGACCGATAAGTATTATGCAGACAAGGCCAATAATGCTGTTAAGGTTGCCGAGGAAGTGGCTGATTGTGCCGATGCAGTCCTCTCCATTGTAGACTCGATCTATGACAGCCGCGCCATGCAGCCGGAGAACGCCCGCGACAAGAATGTGGAATTGCAGGTTGATCCTGAAAAACTGGCTATGCCGGAGTTCAAGGCGCTGTGGCAGAAGATCAGCCCCAAATCTGTCTATGTTGTTGGCTTCGATACCGAAGAACTTGTGGAAAAAGCGATTTCTTCCCTCAATCGCAACCTTCGAGTTTCCAAGATATTCTTCAAGGTAGAACTCGGCACCATGAACGAGATACAGTCCAAGGAGGCATTGCTGGAAGGCACTTCTTTCGTAAAAGAGAAATCTGGAACTTATAATACCGCAAGGCGCATCCACGCAAGCAACAGCGTGAAATATGATTTGGTAGGAAAGCTCGTCGCCGAGACTGGGCTGACCAGAAAGGCGGTTGTAGAAATTCTTACCGGGATTGAGAAAGCAGTCTTTGAACAATTTAAGGACAATCCCGAAGAGTTTATCATCAAAGCAGCCGACCTGATCAACGATGAGAAGGCAACGGCCATTGTCCAGCATATTACTTACAATATGCTGGATGAACGCTATGACACAGACATCTTCACCGAGCCGACCATCAAAGGCAAGCTGGGCGCAAATGCAATGAAGGCGCAACGGCACTTGTACGACCATATTGTCTATGACTCGACGAATGAACGTGATTTTGCATCCGAGTTGGACACAAACACAGATGTCGCCGTCTATGTGAAACTGCCGGACAGCTTTTATATTTCGACGCCCGTGGGGCATTACAACCCGGACTGGGCGATTGCATTTTATGAAGGTACTGTAAAGCATATCTACTTTGTTGCGGAAACCAAAGGCTCCATGCGCTCAATGCAGCTCAGGCAGATTGAAGAATCGAAAATTCACTGCGCCAGAGAGCATTTCAAAGCAATCAGCGGAGACAATGTTGTTTACGATGTGGTAGACAGCTACGAGACATTGCTAAATAAAGTAATGAAATAGTCTGGCAACCAAGTATTTGCAAGCTGCAACTTGAATCTTACCATCAAGATTGATAGATTGATATTTAATTAGATTGTTATTTGATTCTTTGGTATTTCTTTTATTTAGTATTTTATTGTGCGGGATTTTCCGTGTACGGTTTTCCCGTGAACGGATTATCCGTATGCGGACTTTCCGTATACGGATTTTCCCTGCGCGGATATTGCCCATACGGAGTGGTCGAAAAATAACTCGTTTGCCCTCTGAGCACTGTTAGCCGGGGTAGGAATACCGGGATATGGTGCGACCGCCAAAAGCCTCTCACAGCGAAAGAAAATGTCCAAAATCGGCCCTTATCCTGACAGTAAATCATCCCATCCATCCCTACTGCAAAGTAAAAAACGTCTGCCCTGTAAGCCGATTAGATTGACGCAGTGGCAGACGGTTTATTTTTCCAAATCATGCTGCCCATCAAGGATTGATAGATTGATATTTAATTAGATTGTTACTTGATTCTTTGGTATTTCTTTATTTAGTATTTTATTGTGCGGGATTTTCCCCGTGTGGTTTCTCCATGTGTGGATTTGCCACATCTGGATTTTCCAAGTGTGGATATTCCATGTGGAGGGACGGAAAACACCCGATTCGCTCTCTGAGCGGCGTTTCCCAATGCGGGAATATCAGAATATGGCAAGCCCTTCAAAAGCCGCTTAAAGGGAAAGAAAATGCCCAAAATCGACCTTTATCCTGACAGTAAATCGTCCTGTCTATCCGCCTATTTAAGGCAAAGAAAACCGCCCGCCTCACAGACCGATTAACCCGGCCAAGGGGCAGGCGGTTTGGGTTTTCTGATTGCTTACACACTGCTGATTTTGTGTCATTCTTTATTCGAGGTTGTCATTCATAATGTTGCGGAAAGGGGTAAAATCATCGTCCCCTCTGGCACTGTCCACGC
>OLFY01002936.1_pt1 | contig 15373 bp, 17 predicted proteins | sample 1605611 | NCBI WGS metagenome assembly OLFY01 (sample SAMEA3888923, study PRJEB22519) | human gut metagenome | biome: human gut; feature: human-associated habitat; material: faeces | place: Denmark | collected 2011
GATTTGAATCTATGCCCAATTAACAACCGTCAGGGAATTGTAATTGATGGTGAAGATTCAAAGGTTATTTGCAAAGACTAATTTGAAAATTCCAGTTTATTGAAGGACGTATAGAAATTATATGTTCTTTTTTTATCGCAAAAAGCAATAAATGGAGTAGTCATATAATGATAGAATAGAAGTATGAAGGAGGAGGTCTTATGCTTAAAACATCAATCAATTGTCGTATTAAGAAATACGCTTATTTTCTTTAATAAGACAAGTAAATATAATGATGAGGCACTTACATATGCGAAAAAACTTATTAAAGCAAACTACAATAAAGCAACTGATGCAGAGATTGATACATTACTCAAAGAAGCAAAAGATAAATCAAATAGTGGTAAAACAGCATATAATGGAAAAGGTATTTCTGTTGGTTATCTAGATAAGGATGACTATTATCAGTATCAGGTATTAAGATTCTATAAATGAGGGTTGATTATTGTTTGAATCGTATTTACAATAAAACTAAACAGGAGTATTCCTTCGCCCATATTGGCGGGGGTGATACTCCTGTTTTTATAATGAGATAAATATTATAATATAGTTGTAAAAATAATTGTAGATAAGAAATGGTATAATACTTATATAGGAAAGTTCTTTTTCTGTATCTATATAAAAGATAAGAAGATGTAAAGGAGAAAGAACTTAATCAACAAGAAGGTAAATCTATTATGAAAAACGAATAGGTTTGAGTAGATAAAGAAATTAAACTTAATGTGCCTGTTAATAATGATATCGTGTGGTTGAATTATTTGAGAGACATGTTAAGACGCTAGGTAAGCATATTAAGGATGCATTGAAAGAAGAATTGAATCGTTCAGTTGTCGCAAGTTTTGCGACAACTGCTTCTATTAATGATATAGGACAAATGCTAAAGGAGGGATATCTTATGTATGTATTGTTTCTTTGTAACTTGTTGATTCCTGTTGTTGTGATTGTAACAGGAAGAATCATGTGGAAACATTATCCCAAAAATATAAATGGTTTGGTAGGATACAGAACAACGCTTTCAATGAAAAATATGGATACATGGAGATTTGCGAATGAGCACTGTGGAAGACTTTGGTATAAGATGGGGTTATTCATGCTTGTTTTTTCAGTTCTTGTTTCTGTATTACTATTACGTACTAATGACAATACATATAGTATGATTTCTCTTATCTTTGTCATGTTGCAATGTATTATTCTAATTGTATCTATTATTCCAACAGAACTTGCTTTAAAAAAGATGTTTTATGAAGATGGAACAAGAAAGTAAATCAAAATGAGAGGTGATAAAAATTGGAATTAAATATCAACTCGCCTGCTTATTTTACTCAGCAATATGGCGTGAATGAAGGTGTATACTACTATTGTAAAAAATGTCATGAATACTTCAAAGATAAGGAATATAGCGAGACTTTGAAAATAATTGGTATATGTCCTCAATGTGCTCCTAAGGATTTGTATCAAAAGGGAATGTGGAAAGATAAAGTTAGATTTATTGGAAATGGAAGTTGTGCCAGCATTGATATTAGAATTGATTTTGATCAATATTATAATGCGACAGACGAGGAAAAAGTTACTATTATTAGAAATACTGTTATTAGAGCAGTAAAAAAAGTTAAAACCAAAGGTAAGTTTGATTATGAAAGATTTTGCCAAGATTTACAGAATGTCACAGAAAACTAATTATTGCGACAATATCAGGTTCATGAAAGGAGAACAAATTATGTACAAGTATGCATATGAAACTGTAAGCTGTCATCTAAGTGGTTATGGACTAGGTGCAGGTACTGTATATTGTATTGATGATTATCGGTCTATTATTGAGAAAAGAGCTTCACAAGGCTGGCGATATGTTGGATATGTTCCTGTAAAACAGCGTGGAACTGGACATGTACAGGTAATGGATCTGATTTTTGAAAAGGAAGAATAAAAAGACTGATTTTGTATACATTTGAATATGAGTTGAGAAGATATGTATTATTTCTAATATGAGACAATTATTTCTCTGTCTATTCTATAGTAAGAGAGGACTTCAAATGGAGTCCTTTTCTTTACATAAAATACACATAAAAAACACATAGACTCCATAACAATTACATATCTAAATACTATACTAGTAAACATTGAGGTGATAGAAATGGATTGTTTATTTGTGTTTTTAGAAAGTTTTTTTAATACAGTAGATGAAGATGAATAACAGTGAGTTGTTAGTATTTTGGTGGGGAATATATGTTTGGCGAAAGTATTTTATGGTGGTTAAAGAATAATCGTTCAGCTGTTCATTCTATAAGAGCTAATGTACTTACAAAAGAAATGAATGGTCATAAGTACTATATTTGTTTTGGGTTAGAAGATGGACAGATGAAGAGATTTCCCGTAGATTATTATGCTTATATATCTCTAAAAGAAGGAGAAAAAGGTATATTAATGTATCAAGGAAATAGATTTATAGAATACGACAGAGGTGGAGAATAATATTTTCTTCACTTTTTTTCTTATGAAAATAAACTTAAGCAATAGTCTATTCGTGTAAGATAATTGCACGAATAGGAGATGAATGAAGAGAAGAAGGGCTAAAGTAAGTTGAAGATGGTATGGTTGTTGGCCTTGGCGGTGGAGAAACGATTGATTATCTTGTAGAGTATTTAAATGGAACTCAAAAAGATGTAAGTGTAGTGATACTTTCATTTGTGAGAGAACAGGTTTGTATTCAGGCAGTCATTGCATATACAGCAGATGGACACTCTGGAATCATTGAAAATGGAGAAACAAAAGACGCTTTACTTTACTAAATTGAAGATATAGAGCATTATATAAGTAACAAATATAATAAAACATTAGAAAATACAAGTGAAGTCATAAAAATACTTACTAAAATCCGAAAATAATGGGGTATGATTTACATATTTAAATAAATTAAAGTCTAAAGAATACTTTTCGTGCAATAAAAAAACTTTTTATACATAACTATGAGACTTATAATATTATTTTTGGTAAATTAATAGTGGTGATATATATGAGAAAAAAAGTGGTAAATGATTTAATTGGGACAAGTACGGAAATTTTACAAACATTTTGGCATAAGGATATGAGTTTATTAAGCCATTATCTAGACGATGATGTTTTTTATTGTGGTGCTGATCCAAGTCAATATTATTCTAGCAAGAATGAATTAGTGAATTATTTCTATTCAGTCATGAATGGATGCTCAGAAAGTGAATTGACACATATTGATTTACAATGTGTTTTTAATCAGCAGAACATATGTATTATTGTTGGACGCTTTTTTCTTATGACTGATATGAAATCATTAGAAATGGTTCATGAAAAACAAAGATGTACATTCGTCTGGTCTATTGAGAAGGAAAGAGAAGGACGTATTGTTTATATTAATATACCAGATTACATAGGAAAACTAGAAGAAGGAGAAGTATTCCCTCATAAGATGGGTTCTACTACATATCAGTATTATAAAGATATGGTTAAAAAACTGATAGAACCAGATAAAACAATCCTAGTAAACGATAAGAGTAAACACACATGTTTAATTCCCTTAAAGGATATACATTATGTAATGGCATTTCAGCACAATACAGTTATATATACAAGTAAAGGTGAAATTACATGTACTGTCTCTTTTAATAAGATGGAAGAATTACTCGGTACACAATTTTTTAAGATTCATAGAAGCTATACGATTAATAGAGAATATATTCGTTTGTTTGGTCCTGATTATGTAGAACTTACAACAGGTGAAAAGGTCCCAATGACTAAACGTAATCGTGCACAGCTTATTAGCTCTTTAATGGACTGTACAAATATCCAGTCAGGTATTGATGATGATGCAAAAAAATAGGTTCTCACGCGAGAACCTATTTTTGTTTGTCTTCATAGTATTCAATTGTTGGTAAATCCCATCGATAATGGGCTGCAAGTACTCTGATAAGTACAACTATAATAAACCCTAATATAACTGCAGTATTCGTTTCTCCATACTTTATGAATAAACATGTAATGATGGAACCAACGATGGAAGCAGATGCATAGATCTGTTTCACACATACCTGCGGTAATTCATTTGCGAGAACATCACGGATAATACCTCCACCTACACCTGTCATGACGCCAAGGAAGGCTGGAAGAAATATTCCTGTATGAACTGCCATACCTGCATTCACCCCATCCATTGTGAATGCAGCAAGACCTAAAGTATCAAAGATAAATAATAATTGAGTTGTCAGAGATTCAATACTCTTTCTAGTTGTTTTCTTATGAAAATATAATATTAAAATTGTCAAGTTGGCAGTCACTAATGCAATGATTACAAAGATTGGATTTCTAAACATAACAGGGGGAGTGACACCGATCAGTACATCTCTGACCATCCCTCCACCGACTGCTGTACATAGTGCAAGAATATTTATACCAAATAAATCCATCTTTTTCTTACTCGCAACCATAACACCAGAAATTGCGAAAGCAATCGTGCCAATAATATCCATGACTAAATTAAATGTTGCATTCATATCTACTCCAATAAAAAAGCAGCCCTAAGGCTGCTAATAGAATTAACCAAGTCTGTTATAGTATTCAACGATTAGCTGTTCGTTGATTTCCTGATTTAATTCAGATCTTTCAGGAAGTCTAGTGAACTTACCAGTTCTCTTTTCAGCATCTACTTCAACGAAGCCAGGAACATGAGTCTGAGCTTCTAAAGCTGTCTTGATAACATCTAACTGCTGAGATCTTTCCTTAACAGTAATAACGTCACCAGGATTTACTCTACATGAAGGGATATCAGTCTTGATACCGTTTAATAAAATATGACCATGGTTTACTAACTGTCTAGCTGCTCTACGAGTAGTTGCAAATCCCATTCTATAAACTACGTTGTCTAATCTTGATTCAAGTAAGAATAAGAAGTTTGCACCAGTTACACCTTCCATCTTAGAAGCGCGGTCGAAAGTGTTGTGGAACTGCTTTTCGTTAATACCATACATATGTCTTACTTTCTGCTTTTCTGCTAACTGAAGACCATATTCAGTGCTCTTGTGTCTCTTCTGACCATGCTGACCTGGAGCATAAGGTCTCTTGTTTAATTCTTTTCCGTTTTCCAATACTGAGAAACCAAGTCTTCTAGACTTTTTCCAGATTGGGCCTGTATAACGTGCCATTGACGTTACCTCCTTATTGTTTTATTTGCATAAAACAATAACAATTCATAACTCACCCTGCGTATGTTCTTATTAAGCATTTCTCTTGCGGTAAGATACTTTGCATCCCTAAGTCAAGAACGTAGCTGCACGACTGTTATGTACCGCTATTCATTTTATTGCGAATTTGATTATACTGAATAAAGTAGTGAAAGTCAAATAAAAGTTGATAAAAACTACATAAATTTCTTCAATTCTGCTTCATATACAGATTGAGTATGAGAATCAAAGAGAACCCATTCTACCAAATCAAAATCATTAGTATGTTCTTTTAAGAATTGAGATACTGTCTCGAGTGCAATATGCGCCGCTTTTTCAACCGGAAAATGATAGACACCAGTAGAAATGGAAGAGAAGGCAATCTTTCTAATACCATGCTCCATTGCAAGCTTCATAGAGTTGTAGTAGCAGTGTGCTAGTAATTTTTCTTCATTATGATTTCCACCATACCATATTGGTCCCACAGTATGAATCACATAATCACAAGGAAGATTATATGCTTTTGTGATTTTAGCTTCTCCTGTCTCACATCCATGAAGTGTTCTACATTCTTTAAGTAGTTCACCTCCAGCAGCCTTGTGGATTGCGCCATCTACGCCGCCACCACCTAAAAGAAGATTATTCGCTGCATTCACAATAGCCTCTACATCTGACACTTTTGTGATATCACCTAGAATTGTTTTAATTATATGTTTCATCTTATTTTGTCCACTCATACCCAGGCAATACATCATTTAATCTTTGTCTTGCCTCTTCTTGATTTTTTAAAACATGCGTATAACAGTTTTTAATGAGAAAATCTCCTGATTCAAGTCTTTCATAATACATCTGTTCAGCTAACTGGTAATATTTTAAGGCCTGCTTGTTATCTACTTCTGTACCAATACCGTTAAAGAAACAATCACCTAAACGCATCATAATATCAGCACCTACTAGATGAGTATTATCTTCAGTAAGTCCTTGGGCACAATGCATATAGATACGGAATGCTTCTACCTCATTTTTCTCTACATAATAACCATTACGATACATATCACCAATCTTATAAAGTGAACATAGATGTCCATCAAATGCTCCTAATGCGAAATAATGAAATGCTTTCTTATAATCTACAGGCATATCTCTACCATAGTAAAAACAATATCCTAAATTTTCCTGTGCCTGACGACATCCTCCCTCTGCTGCAATTGTATAATATTCAACAGCTTTCTTATAATTCTGTTCACCTGCACGACCAGTATAATAGAGTGATCCAATATCACATGCAGCATCCATATTTCCTGAGTTTAATTCATCGCTATAAACTTCCATAATGAAATCAGCGACACATTCAGGAAGAACCTTTGTACCATCTGCTTCATGTAATTCACCTGCAATATTATAAGCCTCTTCATAGACTTCTTCATCTGAAAAATCCATTTCATTTTCTATGATATTATAGATTTCTGGATAATCCTCTTCTGATATATTTGAGAGTATATCATTAAGTCTTCTATATAATTCTTTACTATTCATAATTTCCTCCCTAGAAGTTGACTGATTCTTTTTCATGTGTAAATGAATAGAAAGTCGCAGTCGCATTCTTAAAATAGAATACTTCTGTATTTCCATCATCTGCACTATACATTTTTTGTAATGATGGATAAGCATCAAGCATGGACTGTTTGGCTTCTCTTCGATCATCTTCTACAAGTTCTCCTGCAATACGTAACCATTCACCATTCTTGTATGCACAAATTTCTACCTTTGGATTTGCATGAATCTGTGTTGATACATCCTTTACTTTGCCGGTTTGAATATAGAGTTTTCCTTCAAACAAATGTGCTGTTCCAAAAGGTCTAACTCTTGGTTGATCACCTTCAATAGTTGCTAGGTAATAAGTATCTGCTTCTTTCAAAAAATTAATTATTTTTTCATCTCCTTATACATAATTATACCACCACAAAAAAAGAATATCGGAATAATACCGATATTCTTATACATGATCTAACCAATGTACACGGAAGTAATAAATAAGTAAACCAATCATACAGATCACCCATGTAACTGGCCATCCTGCAAATACAATACCAATGTTATGAGTTAAAGGTACTGCAATCGCAAGATAAATTTGTCTTAAAAAGACAAAAGTACCTACCATGAAATACATAGGAATATTAGATAAACCAACACCTCTTAATGCACCAGATATAATCTGTATGACAGGTAATGTAAGATAACCTGCTGCGAATATTCGGGCCATTAAATAACCATATTTAATCACTTCAGGATCACTAGAGAAGATACCTACCAATTGTTCTCCAAATATATAAATAATAAGCACTCCAATAGTTGTTACTCCAAAAGTCATTGCCATTGTCGTACGAAGACCTTTCTTAACACGATCTATGGCATGCGCACCAATGTTCTGCCCAGTAAAAGTCGTAATAGCCATCGCAAAGCTTTGAATTGGCAACTGTAGGAATCCATCGATTTTAACATAAGAAGTATAGCCAGCCACTGCATTGGCGCCAAAAGTATTGATGTAAGACTGAACGATTACGTTACTAAAAGATACAATGGACTGCTGAAGGGCAGTGGGGACTCCTATTTCAATAATCTTCTTTAAAATAGGCATATCGATAGAAATATCTTTAAACTCTACTTTATAGATTTCTTTAGAGAATACTAATTTGATCATAACAAGTAATGCGCTGATTCCCTGGGCAATAAAAGTAGCCCATCCAGCCCCAGCAACACCCATATGAAAATATAATACAAAAACAAAGTCTAAGATAATATTAATAATAGATGCAACAATTAAATAGTATAAAGGAGTTTTAGAATCACCTACAGCTCGTAATATACCAGATCCCATATTATAAATACATACAAAAGAAATACCACCAAAATAAATACGTAAATATAAAGAAGCGGGAGCCATGACTGAATCAGGAGAACCAATAAGAATTAAAATCTGTTTTGATAATCCGATACCTAGAATAGTGAATAATACGCATAAAATAAGAGTTAAGGCAATTGAAGTATGAATTGCTTTTTTCATCTTATTTAAGTGATTGCCACCAAAATATTGGGCAATGACTACTCCAGCACCTGTCGCAAGACCAGTAAAGAAACCCACAAGAGTATTAATGATTGGTGTAGACTGCCCAACTGCTGCAAGAGCACCTGAACTTACAAAGTTTCCTACAACATAGGAGTCTACAGTATTATAGAGCTGTTGAAATAAATTCCCTACTAACATTGGAATAGAAAACCAGAGGATGGCTTTCCATATCTTTCCATTAATTAAATCTGTACTTTCATTCATCTTTTACCCTCCCTAAACAATACAATCATATTCCTATTTTTAAGAAAGAGTAAAGATTTTCATAAAAAGAAATATACATATGTGTATTTTTTAATAGTGTTTCACGATTCCATAATGAAATGACTTGGAAAATATGATAAAATTATATCGATATGTAAGAGAGGGATGTTTTATGGATTATATGAAGAATTTTATAGAATATGTAGGAGTAAAAAACTTAATAATATTTGGGGCTATTCTTGTTGCTTTGATTATTTTTATGATTGTATATCATTCAATTAAATTAAAGATATATCGTCAGGAAATATTGGACTTACAAAACCAAATCAATGGAATTAAAACACTACCATTACAATATAGATTAGGTCGTGTACAGTCTATTGCGAAAAATATGCCAGAAGTGGCTGAAGAATATGAACAATTCACAAAAGATTTTGAAAAGATTACTGAATTCCAGAAGAATGAATTAGGTGTTCTTGTGAATGAAGTGGATGAATCTTTATTTTATGGAAAAACCCATGGCATAAAGAAGAAGCTTGCGTTGATTCATGAAATGACACAGCGTTATGATCATGACGCTAAAGACCTTCTTACACGTATTGAGAAGGTTACAGAAATAGAAAACATCCAGCGTGTAGAAATCATTAGAGTAAAAGGAAAATACCGTGAGGTAGGCAATGAGTATGAAAAGATTCGTGTTAAAGTAGAAGAATTTGTACCACATGCTTTAGAAATGTTTAAAGAATTAGATGATGATTTTGTGAAGCTTGAAACATTGATGAATAATCAGATGTTTGCGGATGCAAAGAATTTTACTGAAGAAATTGAAAATCGTATTGATAGTCTTCAAGAAAACTTAAAGGATCTTCCTTCTTATGTATATGTTGTATCTGACTTATTACCAAGTAAGATTGATAAGGTGGATGAATTGATTACTTCTTTAGAAGGTGATGAATATGCACTTGAAGAAATGAATATTGCAGCACGTCGTCAGGAAGTAGATGAACAGATGGAAGAATCTATTGCTCATGTAAAGAATGTTGATATCAAGGGTGCAGCAGAAGTACTTGAACCATTAACTGGATTAATTGAAGAATTAGTGATTGATTTAGGTAAAGAACTTGATTCTTATAAGCAGTTCAAGGAAAAGTGGAGAGAAAGTTATAATGAACTTCAGAGATTGACAGATGTTTATCAAAATACAATGAAAGAATATCATCGTTTGATTACTGAATTTGTGATTGATGAAGAAGAAGTTGTAATCAGCAAGAAGTATGAAGAATTTAAACAGATTCAAAAGGATGCCAATGATTTAATTAAACAGATGGAATCTGGACATTTCGCTTATGCAAATATGTTGGAACATGTAGAAAATCTATATGATCGAATGATGCAGCATGATACATATCTAGAAGAGTTTGAAAAGCAGAAAGAAGATATTGAAACTAAGAATCAGAAAACAGAAGAACTCTTAGAAAATATCAATATTGTCTTATTAGAAATTAAGTCAGAAATCAAGAATGAACATCTTCCTTTAGTAAATGATTCTTATCGTGATTATATTGCGGATTCTTATAATAAAGTAGAAGAAATTAAACGTTTTAAATCTCATAAACCAGTTGTATTGAATGAATTATGTGCCAAGGTAGAAGGGGCAAGAGATGTGATTTATAAGCTTTATGATAATGTACATAATATGATTGTAACTGCAGGTATGGTTGAAGATGCGATTGTTTATGCAAACCGTTATCGTTCAATGTTCTTAGAAGTGAATACAGAACTTACAAAGGCTGAAGTCTTATTTAGAAATGGTGAATATCGTAATGCATTACAAGTTGCAGTAGATATTCTAGAAAGACTTGAACCAGGAAAATATGAAGAGCTTATTAAAAGGAAAGAAATTAAGTCCGCTTAGGGTGGACTTTTTTCTTTTATCTCGTTATTATTTAAAGCGAGGTGATTAGATGATTTATCTAGACTATGTAGCTACGACACCTCTTGATGAGGAAATACGCTCTACATATACAAAACTTTTAACAACTTATTTTGCAAATTCTGATTCTGCATATGCACCAGGTTATGAAGTAAGCCGTTTAATTGAGCAATCAAGAGCTCATATTGCGAAATTACTTCATGTCTCTCCTGATGAACTGATCTTTACATCATGTGCATCAGAATCCAACAATACAGCAATTAAAGGAACAGCTTTCCAATATATGAATAGAGGAAAGCATATTATTACAACAGCTTTTGAACATTCAAGTGTTGCCAATACATTTAAACAATTAGAGGAAGTGTTTGGCTTTGATGTAGATTATGTGTCTATTGATTCAAAGGGACATCTTGATTTAAAAGAATTAGAATCTTTAATAAGAGAAGATACAATTCTTGTTTCTACAATGTATGTGAATAATGAAGTAGGAACAATTAATCCTATTCATAAAATTGCATCTATTGTACATAAAAAGAATTCTAAGACTAAATATCATGTAGATATGGTACAGGCTTTAGGTAAACTTCCTATTACATTAGATGATATAGATTTAGCTACTTTCTCAGCTCATAAGGTATTTGGCTTAAAGGGAAGTGGATTACTCTATAAGAAGCGTACTGCAAGCATTGTGCCTCTTATTAATGGTGGTCAGCAGGAAAATGGCTTAAGAGGTGGTACAAGTAATGCATGCGTGGATATTGTACTCGCAAAGACAATGCGTAAAGCTATTGAATCACAAAAGAATCATTATGATTATGTAAAGTCACTGAATGACTATCTACGTGTACAATTAAGTGCGATGGACAATGTAGTGATTAACTCACCAGAGGATGCAAGTCCATTTATTTTAAACATTTCATGTCCACACTATAAACCAGAAGTTATTGTGCATGATTTAGAAACAAAAGGAATCTATATTTCTACTAAGAGTGCATGTTCAAGTAAAAAAGTAGAAATCTCTCATACACTTGCTGCTATGCATTTAGATCCCCTTGTTGGTTCAAGTGCACTTAGACTCTCATTCTCACATCTCACTACAAAAGAGGAATTAGATACATTCCTAGATGCATTAAAAGATACATTAAACAGAATTAAGAAACAGAGGTAATTAGATGAAACCAGATCATATCCTTGTCCGTTTTGGAGAATTAACTACAAAAGGAAAGAACCGTAAACTATTCATTAGAAAACTATTAAAGAATACAAAAGAAATACTTCATGACTATTCTGCCTTAGAATATGAATTAACATATGACCGTCTTTATATTTATTTAAATGAAGAAAATGCGGAAGAAGTAACAGATAAGTTAAAGACAATCTTTGGTATTCACAACTTCTCATTATGTTATAAGGTGGAACATGACTTAGAAAAAGCAAAAGAAGTTGTTACTTATATTATTGATCATGATGAAGGAAATACATTTAAGATTGATACAAAAAGACATGACAAATCATATCCTAAGACATCTATTGAGATGAATAAAGAAATTGCAGGCTATGTATTCCATCATACAACTAAAGAATTATCTGTTGATGTACATAACCCAGATATCTTAGTGCGTGTAGAATATAGAAAAGATGCGATTTATATTATGGATAATATGATTCCAGGTGCAGGAGGCTATCCAGTAGGTATTGGTGGTAAAGCTTTATTAATGCTTTCTGGTGGTATTGATTCACCTGTGGCAGGTTATCTCACTATGAAGCGTGGTGTAGATATTGAATGTATTCATTATGCTTCTCCACCTTATACAAATGAAATGGCGAGAGAAAAGGTATTAGATCTAGTCAATGTCTTAAAAGACTATACACATGGCTCTATTAAAGTACATATCGTGCCATTTACTGATCTTCAGTTATCTGTATATGATCATTGTGATGAATCTTATGCTATGACAGTGATGCGCCGTATGATGTATAGAATTGCGGAAGGTGTTGCAAAGAAGAATGATTGTTTGGCTATTGTAAATGGTGAAAGTATCGGGCAGGTCGCATCTCAGACACTTGAATCTATGAATACAATCAACCAGGTGATTACTACTCCAGTTATTCGTCCAGTTGCATGTATGGATAAATTAGAAATCATTAAGATTGCAGAAAAGATTGGTACATATGATATCTCTATTAGACCATTTGAAGACTGCTGTACAATCTTTACACCACATAACCCAGCTACTAAACCTAAGGCTTATAAAGCAGAAGGCTATGAAGCAGAATGGGACTTTGCATCAGAAGTACAGAAGTGTATTGATCATACAGAAACAATTATCATAAACTCTAAATATAAGAACAATGATGACTTGTTTTAAAAAAAGTAAAAAAAGTTCATAAAGTAGTTGACGAAGTGTTCTTAATCGTGTAATATATAACTCGTCGGTTGAGGACACACCTCTCTCCGTAGCTCAGTTGGTAGAGCATCTGACTCTTAATCAGAGGGTCCACGGTTCGAGCCCGTGCGGGGAGACCATTTGTAAACAATGCAGAACTTCGGTTCTGCTTTTTTATTGTATATGATAGCATATTATTTAGGAATTTGCTATAATGGAGGTTAGATTAGGGAAAGGGGTATTATTTATGAGAGAGGATACAGAATTAAAACTAGCAATCATAGAATTGGATGGATGTATATTCCCCCTAAACAGACTCCGCTATAATTTCTATAAGAACTTATGTAAAAAGAAAAATATTACTGTCACTCCTGAAGAGTTCTATCATGCTTTAGGTAATATGTATTCAATGTATGACACTCTTCCACTTGCGACGATAATTAATAGTCAGAAGCTTAATGCAACTGTAGAAAAAGATTTATATAATTATTTGAACATGAAGGGTTTATCACCAAAAGATGGTGTTGTTGAGTTATTTGAATACTTTCGTCAGAATAATATTCCAATTGCAGTTGTTTCTACTCATAAAACTAAAACAGCTATTAATTATCTAGAACTTGGATCTTTATATCGTAAGGTTGATTATGTTATTGGATGTGATACAGATATTAAAGCACTTCCTTCAGAAGAACTGCTTGCTTATATTGATAAAAGATTCCAGGTAACACCTAAAGATACATTAGTTATTACTTCTATGAATGGTATTCTTCATTCAGCTAATAATATTGGAATGAATACTATTTATTTAAATGATTTGGTAGAAGCAGGAGATGATGAAATCAGCTGTTCTTATCAGGTAGCCAATACAATGTATGAAGCATTGAATGATATTCTTTTTGGTCGTTATGAAGATTATAAGATCTTTGAACCACTTCTTGGTATGGATAAAGAGATGTCTGTTGCTAAATTAAAGGCTTTATTCGCAAACTTGCAGGAAGTCTATAAGGATGACCCTGACTTATTAAAAATCATTAAATCTACTTATATATCTAAACTCTCTGAACTCACTAAAGAACGTCCAAGACGTTTTACCTTCAGTGATGAGGATCTAGCTGAATTAGAGAAGGAAGAAGAACCTGTAGTAGAAGAAAATAAAGAAGAACCTACCGCATTATCACTGAATGCGCAGGATACGGCTGCATTGAATGATGTCATCGCAAAGGTTATGGAAGCTGAAAACAATGCTCCAGAAGAAAAAGAGGAAGAAAAAGAAGAACCAGTGGTAGAAGAACCAAAAAAGAAGCCTGATCATCATATTATTAATACTTTTATTAATATTAGTTATGTCTTATTATTATCATTGATGATTCTCTTACTTGGTTTAGTAGTTCATATTGCGCTAGGTAATATGATGGATCAGCCTGTTGTGAAGGTATTGCATGCAATTAGTTTAGGCTATATTGATGTTGTTGAATCAATTTTTGAATTCATCTTTAATGGTCTTCATTCTATTACGAATGTTATTCCGGATTACTATACTTATATGAATGATAATACATTGATGACTCTTTCTGCTTTAAAGATGATTCATTGTTATATTATGAATGTAGTGATTGTTTCAATCGTAGAAGTTGTTAAATACTCTATACTAAGTAAAAAGAGCTCTTAGAGCCAATGTCATTAAGTTAATAATGCTAGAATTTAAGTCAGATGATATATCAGCAGATATATTATTCTGACTTTTATTTTATTGCAGCCAAAAAAGTATCGTTTTCACGATTTTTTAAAAAATATTCTATTTCATCGCAAAAAGGTTTATAATTTGTCTGACTAGTCAAATCTGTAGTTAAAATATATGAACGACTTTCGTTTGACGTTTCTATTATGAGATCTACCGGGGCGAATTGGTAAGATTTCATTAGCTATCAGATTCTCTAAAGATGGATTTTTTCCATCTTTTTTGTTTAGAAAACTTCTTACTAAATGACAGGCTCTAGTGAAATTAATCTGATAAATATATTTCTTGTTTCTTTTTTCAATCTTTATCTTCCTTATAAGTCTCTGTGTCAGATTATAAAGAGTAAGACTTATATAAATCTCCTGCTTTATATATTTTCTCTTCTTTGCGTGATGTGAATTCAAACCTATTGCATACTTTACATGTCTGAAAGAAGTCTCTATACCCCAGCGTTTATTATATAGTTCCTTGATGTCTTCAGATGAGAATTCAGTCCTATCAAGATTAGTAATTATACATTCATATGTATCTTCAGTGATTTTGAATCGAACTATCCTGCAATTAAACTCATACCAGGGATCTTCTTTAGACATATAGTCAAATCGCATATTAGTAGGACATACTTTATATAGCTGAGGGCATGCTTTTATCATTGATGTACATTTCAGAGTAAGCATTCTAAACACGCCAATATCAAACTCATCATTCGGATACGGCCCTAAAGATCTTGTCATACTGGTTTTAGAATTGATATCCTTG
>OLFY01002940.1_pt1 | contig 15350 bp, 10 predicted proteins | sample 1605611 | NCBI WGS metagenome assembly OLFY01 (sample SAMEA3888923, study PRJEB22519) | human gut metagenome | biome: human gut; feature: human-associated habitat; material: faeces | place: Denmark | collected 2011
ACCATTACTGATTTTGAGTACAAGATAATGTATCAGTTGTACAGAGAGTTAGAACATTGTAAGAAGAATGGTACAAAGCTTAATATCTCTGTCGATACCGAGACAACAGGTCTTAACATCTACAATCTCTCGGAGAATAACGAGGACAGAGATCATTGTGTGGCTATTCCAATCTCATGGAAACCTGATACTGCATACGTTATTTTCACCGATATGGAATACTTTAGCAATGTACCCAATCAGTATGCTATCGACCGTTTAGCACAGCTTTTTGAAAACTTCAAAGGAGAACGTACAATTACAGTTTATGAACCTCCAAAGGAGTATTGGAATGATAACGATGTTGTAACATTAATTCAGGAAAATAAAAATGAAGAGGAAAAGAAAAAAGAAGAATCACAAAACAATGTAATAAAAGAAGTACAAGAAAATTCAGCTGAAATAACAGAGAAAAGCAAATCATCTCTTGGTAAAATGAACTTATTTGGAAAAATAAATTCTAACGAAGATGAATTATTCAGTGACGATACATTATTTGCAGTAGACAAAAATAATGTAGTTAAACAAGTCTTTAATGCAGGCGAGCAGGATAACGCTTTAGCCAAGCTTTATGAGAAAACTAGTAAAAAGTCTGCAGGTGATTCCGATTTAGCCAAGAACTCCAAACAAATTAAATTTACATTTGTACGTAATCTAATTAACCTCATTGGTCATAATATTATGTTCGACCGTAGAGTTTTCTATATGTTTGGAAAATCATTTTACTTTGACGATGATACACTGCAGATGGGATTTGATCTTAATCCTAAAACTGTACGTGGTTCTGTTGCCTTAAAAGGTTTAACACATCGTTTACTTGGACATGAAACTCCAGAGTTATCAGACATTTTAGGAAAGGGCAATGAGGACAAGTATAGATACCTTTACGATATTTTAGTAGCAATGGTGTACGGTTGTGCCGATGCTGACTACACTTTAACTATCTTTCACATTCTTAGAAAACTCATGTCAAAAAGGATGTACAAAGAGTACAAGCGGCAGGATGTGCAAATGCTAAATATTTTAGCAATTAGTGAATATTATGGCATGAAGACAATCGAAAAAGATGTCGAAGCTTTAGCCAAGGAATCCGAAGAGAATTTGAAAATTCTCAAAGACTTTATGTATTCCTACGTTGGTACATACGTTAATTACGTTAATCAGCGAGAACATCTTAGTATTCAATATCAATCTGGAAAGTTAACGCAAGAACAATACAATAAGGCAGTTGATAATATTAAGGCTGATAAAAATGCTAAGTATGAATTTGATGTAAAAGCAAGCGAGATTCGACATGTTATGTATGATATTCTTGGTTATAAAATCTATGCATGGACTGAGGGTGCTAAGAAGTTACCTAAGACCGATAAATACGTAATGAAAAAATTAGCTTCACAGAAACGTAAGAGTGATAGTCATACATTCGGAACAATGACAGAAGATTTATTGGTTTATGGAGCTAGCAGAGAAAAATATAATGAGTACGTTGCAAAAGGGTTTAAGTACAAAGCGGCCGATATGTGCTTAATCAAAGCGGATGATTTCAACAAGTGTAAAAATCCTTTAGCTATCGTTTTAACCAAGTACGCTGAGCTAAACAAAGAGTATACCAGTTATTTCAAACCTATCAAAGAGACCAACATGGAAGGTAAAATCTTTAAGAATTACTCTTTAGCCAGGATTGAAACACGAAGAATTATGAATCCTGGACAAACAATGAAAGGTAAACTAAAAGCGCTCATACGGTCTTATACAGATGATTACTATTTGTTAGACTTCGATATGTCACAGGTTGAATATAGAATCATGATCTCTTTAGCCAAGTACGTTTCCATGGTTAATGTCATGAACAATCCTGAAAGAGATTACCACACTGAGACTGCTTCCTTACTTCATGGTGTTCCTGCACATTTAGTCTCGAAAAAACTTCGTAAGAGTACAAAGTGTTTTAACTTCGGTATTCCATACGGTTTGTCAGACAGAAGTCTTTGTGATAATTTATTTGGCAAAATAGATAACGATACATTGTTTGCAACAAGAGAATTATTACAGAAATGGCTTAAGAGTAATAAACCAGTTTCAGACATGTTAAATCAGTATAGAGAAGATGCTCTTGTAGAGCAAAACATTTCAGACGATTTCAGAAATTACATTGATGCTTGGAAAAAGGATGAACTTGGTCAATACGAATTAAACGCTAAAGGTGAAAGAATTCCAACACCTATCGGAATGTCCATCAATGAAAAAGGGTTCTATCGAATTTACGATTTGCAGGATTTAGACCAGGCAAAGAAGGGTAGAATTCAACGTGCTGCTGGTAACTTTCCAATACAGTCGTTTGCAGCAGAAGTATTTAGAATCATTTTAACCCGGTTCTATAATCGTTGTGAGGAAGAGGGAATTAATGACAAGATAATTTGGCACATGTTAATTCATGATGAACTATTGTGTTCAGTACACAAGAGTTTACATCCTTTCTATATTTACAAATTAGTAAAAGAGTCGTGTATGATTACTATGCCAGGACATACTAAGTATTTCGTTGGTATTAACATAGGTGATACATGGGCGCAATGTAAGGATGATAGTAGAGAAGCTCCTGTTATCTTCGTAGAAAGAATGATTAAGAAATGGGATAACGGTGAGTTTGGAAAAGGACCTTTCTGGTTCGATGATCCTTGGGGATTTATTAAACCATATAGGGATCAGTATGTCCAAGATAGAATTCTTGAAATTATACAAAGACTTCAGCCAGATGTTATGGAGAAACCAATTAATGTACCTTTGCTTTTAGAAACCTTTAGCAACTACACTGTACGAAGTTATGTAGATGATTACGATATGAATTACAAAATCACAAAGCAGTACGATCCAGACGACCCTGACGAACAAATCCAAAAGAGCAATGATGAATGGACAAGCCGTCTTGAAACATGGGCTTTAGCTGTGTTTGGTGATGGTAAACAAATGATTGATATAGATGGTAATTTAAAAACATTACATAGCAAGCAGGATGATAAGACCCAAACTGCTGATGCTTTAGCCAAGATGCCAAATCAGGCAGAAAATTCTAAGCAAACAATAGTATTTGATGACATTGCATTAGACGATGAAGAAGACGTTACATTTGGTATGCTGTTTGATGATGATACAAACGTAGATAATTCTTATTGGGAATTTGATGATAACGATTTACGTGTTAGTTACGATAATTATGGTGAAGACGATGATAGTGAGGTTGAGAAGGATGATGTTGAATTCATTGATGTCCAAAATGCTTCTAGCGTAGCAGCGTGCATTAAAATTGAAAAACCAATGAAGAACATTACAATGCTTAATAAACAAGCAATCATCGAAAGTAAGCACTATAAAATAACACAGAAATGTAAAGAGTACTTACAACCTTATATTTCTAAGTCTGGAATACGGATTGTATTTCATGAACCAAATGGATTGAAGCGCTGGCAGACCGTTAAACAAAAAACAGATTTAAAGAAATTAGATAATTGGTTAACAAAAGCTAACGAAGTAATTAATCAAATAGTTAAAACGCATCATTAAGAATTAATTGTTAGTGCTCGGTATCGGTTAAGCTTTAGCCAAGTAAATTCATTAGTGTTTGGTATCGGTTAAGCTTTAGCCAAGCAAGTCCATTAGTGCTTGATATCGGTTAAGCTTTAGTCAAGTAAGTTCATTATAAGACTAGGCTTTAGCCAAGCGAGTGAACTACCAAGCTTTAGCTAAGAATTCCAAGCACTAACAATTTAGACCAAAAAACAAAGGAACACTTAACATAATAAATATTCTCAATATTTTTGACACCAAAGGAGATAACTATGGGAATAGGAATGAAAACTAGAAATGATAGTTCTGATAAAGGAACATTTAATCAAGAACCTAAAAAGAGGGTAAATAGCCAACGTAAACAAGACAATACACAAAAATCTTCAAAGCAGTCTCCAAATCAGTCTCTAAAGCAACAGCAGATGCAGAGCAGACCTAGAAAACGTGCTAGTGATGCACAATGGCACTCTGTAAATAGTACAGAAAGAAATAGCAATAGAAGTAAAAGGGTTAATCCACAGTATAAAAATTCTCAATACACAGATTCACCTTATGAAGAAGAGGAAGATTTTACATCACAAATTAGTAATAACAATAAATCACATAAAAAGGCAATACTAATAGTTGCCGTGATTGCATTAATTACCCTAGGGTGTGGAATTTTTTATCTCATGAATCAAGTGAAATCAGCGAACAATAAAATACCAACCAATTCAAAACTACTGACAAAACCATCCGAAGATGATGGTAATGCAGAGGAAGAGGAAGATGATGAAGATGCTCCCGAAGAAGGGACTACATTTGATAAAGGTTTTGAAACAGGAGACAGTAACAGCGAGGGTGGAAAATACGAAGAAGGCACTTTAACCAAGACAACTCCAGAACACTATTCTTCATCCGATTTTCTTAAAGATTTGAATGGATATGAGATACCTGCAGTCTACACTGTTCAAAACATTACATACGATGTAGCCCATGTAAATTATCAAGCAAAAAGAGCAACCATTGATGATGGTATGGAATTCTATTGGTTAGAGATTGATTACAACGGTAAAAAGTACAGGGCACAGTGTAGCTACAACATGTTCAGAAATTTAGAGTCCGAGGGTATTTGCAAAGTAGCAGTTGAAATCTTAACATTAGATTCTGGACAGCAAGTTGTTTCTTACATGAAAGTCGTATCAGAAGACTACACAGTTGATGATGCCGAAAATGATTTTAATTTTTAACCAAACGTATTAGCTTATCATTAACTTCAAATAAGCGTAGCGACCGCTTTAGCCCAGCAAGAGCTTTAGCCAAGCAGCCATCAGGGAGCAATGCGACTACCAGTTAGGGTTAACTGCGTCAGCATCGACCGACTATCTTTAGATCAAGGGAGCAATGCGACCATGGATATAAATCAATTCATCTTTAAACAAGAGAGCAATGCGACCGTGGAGATAATTTATCACAGCACATTTAGGTGTCAAAGCCTATATGTGCTTTTATTTTAATTAATTTAAAAAAGGAGGTAAATCATGACATTAAAAGAACTAAAAGAAAACCATGATAGGTACTATGCTTTTTCACATTTTATGACTGTTGAAGAAGCAAAACGATTGGGAAGTATACCAGAAGAGTACTGGGATTATTTTCCTGATACTTGCGAATGTGGTAGTGAAAATATTCTTACTGGAAATTTACAACAACCACAATGTTGTAATCCTAAATGTTTTATTAAACAAGGATATGCACTTAGTGAACTTTTAACAAGATTTAAATGTAAAGGACTTGGACCAGCACGCTGTATTGAAATTGTAAAGACCTTATCACCACAATTTAAATATGATTCTTACATAGAAATTCTTGATATGAATCCGAATAGTTTTCCTATCGCTTTAGCCCAGAAAGCTTACTCTGTGGATTTATTAAATGCAATAGTGAAAATTCGAGGTGAGAAAATAACATTTCCAACTTTAATAAGTAATCTCGCTATTCCGACATTAGGCGATAAAGCTTTGAAGTTGTTACAGGGTGTTAACAGTTTTGCAGAATTTGCAGCATACGTTAAAGCAGCTGGAAGTTTACAGAAATTTTGTGATTCAAGAGGTATTCATGATCCAATGGTTTTCTTTTGGATACAACAAAGTTTAATTGATATGTGGTTAGCAGATTTAATTATGCAGAATAGCGTTAGAAAAGAAGGTAAAATTAAGATCGAAATTTGTATTACTGGATTTTTACATTTAAACGGTAAACGAATTACAAAAGATGAATTCGTAAAATTTTGTAATGAGATTTCTGTTAGCGAAGACGGTACACAGGTTTTTGAAGTAATACAAAATACTGCTAAAGTAGGTGCTGTGCATATTATAGCTGATACACCATCAAATAGTGCAAAATACTTAGCAGGATTGCGACGAGGAGAAGAAGTAGATATTGACGGAGTCAAACGAAGTGTTTTAATGAGTTCCGAATTCGTTGATTATTTAAAGGAGTTGTTGGAAAAATGGAAACAGAAGCAAGACGAAATCAAACAAGTGGAACAACAGAAAACGAACTTACAAGTACAGGGAATGAAGCTATTTTAGCCAAGTCTTTGCAATCAAATGATTTATCCGATTTAGCAAAAGATGATGAAATTGATTTATCCGATTTAGCAAAAGACGCTGCAATAACAGGTTCAACAGAGAATTATGTAAACGAACAGGCAAATAATGTATTTGATTTATTACTCAAAGAGTTCTCTGAAAACAATACAGATACAACAGAATCATTAAAAAACTCACTTGAAAGTGAATTGGAAGACGCACTTAGCACCGATGCTGACGAAGCTATGATTGATGATATAGTCAATAGCTTAAAAGTAAAAGGTTTTGAAAACATCGATGATTTACCATACGAAACCTTAGAGATATTAATTAATCGTGCAGAGGTTTTTGATGAAAATGGAAAAAGCATTGAAAAATTTATTAATGATGTTTGTGGAAAAGTAATTAATGATTTCGCTAAATTCTATAAAGACCTCAAAGCGTCCCCAGCAATCAACTACATTCACGATGATGACGATGTAAAAGTTTTTAAATCTTATAATATCGATTATGAAGGGGCTTCTGGGTTATATTTGAAACGAATAAGAGAGTGCATAACAAGTAATTTTATGCACGATGTTGATGTGTGCTTGAAAACCGGCGAGAACTTTAGCGAAGAAAAGATTGAAGAAATCATACAATTTGTTTACCAGCGTTTACGTAATGATCCGACTTTAGCTGAGCGAATTGATAATAATTTTGATTCTTTCATTCAAAATGTACAAAGTACTTTGCATAATATTTTACAGGTAAATAGAAGAGCTTTAGCCCAGAACCAAACTAATAAGTTGTACAGAGATAATACTTCTAAATATTTACTCAAAGATGAATTGCAGATGTTTCAGGATTTATTGCCTTCTGCTAATAATGACTTTAGTTCTCTTAATGTTAAGTTTATTAAACAAATTTTTACAGATGGTGATAAGTATTATTTTAAATGTGAAAGCTGTGGTGAGAAGGTTTATTTAGACAAGTCAATTGCTGTAAATCTTAGTTTTCCGTTAAACGGTGCAGCTGGAAAACGTTCTTTGGTTTTGCCAAAGATTTTTAGATGTAAGTGCGGACAAAAGCATTTCTTTACTGATATCGAAATCAATCTTTTAAAAGAAACAATAAAACCTATTGTTAAATCTGGTATTAATGATTTAACAAAAAAATTAATCGATATGAGTAAAGGTTCCGCATTGTTAAAATACGAAATCCCAATTAACTTAGTAAAAGATAATTGGAGTTATTGTATTGTTGCAACAAATTCTAACGAATTACGTAAAGAGGGTAAATCGAAAAGTAGTGATGAACTAAGCTTTAGCACAGTTTCTGACATAGAATTTGAACAGGCTGTAAAAAGTTTTTATACGTTATTAAATACTTTTAATCCTAATGTAATTCCTAAAGTAATTTCTAAGTATGACGCAGAAGAGAGAGAAACAGATATACTCGATTCAGAAAAACTTGATGATATCTCTTTTAATTTCAATCAGAATGATTTATTTGGACAAGATGATGACTTCTTTAGCCAAGTAGATTCATTCTTCGCAGATAGTAGTAACGACCTCGATGACCTCGGTGCAAATCAGTCTATCAGTGGAGAAGCAGACGTAATTAATGATGACAACAATGATAGCATTGCGGCCAAATACGAAGAGATAGGAAATTTAGATGACAGATCTGATTTACTTACTTATAAGGAAATTGCAGTGTATTTCTGTAAAATCCTGAGTATTGATTATCCTGTAGTAAAAAATAAAGCACTATTCAGTTTAATTTTCTCAATCAATAATAATAAAGTTCTAAATGAGTATCTGAATTGTTCAAATATTTATGAACTTAAATCTATCTTAAAATTCATTGATAGCAGTGCAATACTTCTTGAAAAGAATGTACTGCCTGATGATCAACAGGTTGTTGAATTAGAGTATATCGCTAATTACTATGGTGAAGTCAACATTTTAGCAAAGTTAGAATCTCTTAAAGATGATAAGCCTGCTTATTGCCAAGAGCTTTTATCTGTGTTGGAATCTGAAAAAGTCTTAATTAAAGATGAATTAAAAAAATACGAAAATGAGAGAAAAAAGATAATTCTTGAATTAAATGATGTAATTGAGTCTCTTGCTTTTAAACAAATTATTAATATTTCACAGGTTAAACTTGGTGATATTTTAAATATTGTAACTGATAAAACAATTTACAAATTATTCGACTTAATTACTGACAGAATGATAATTACAAACTATGCAGAGGATTTCTATGACAGATACAAAACATTTAATATTTTAAACAGAAATTCACTGAAGAATAGCTTAAATGTAAGAACACAGGCTAAACATATTACACAAAGTGTTATGAACACTATTATGAATAAAAGTGACGATTTAGGAATTACAATTAGTGAAGGTGAACTGTACAATAACTTTAGAATGGTGGATGCTTTAACACAAAGTAATCTCGGAATTCTTAATGATTTAAACAGTGCTTTTACCAATGCAGACTACTATGAATTCTGTAGGTTAGTAATAAAAGTTAGTAATTTGCCTGAAAGATTAAATACGTTAATTTCAGATAAATACACAGATTTATTCTATGAATTCATTAATACGTTCTTGAACGATGCAAAAGCAGTGATAGATGCTTATGAAAGTCCTGAAAGCTATTACTTACAGGACTTTAGCCAAGATGAAATCACTTTAGCAAAGACCTACAAGAAGCAGCTACACTTTAATCGTTATATGCCAAAAAGACTTCCAGATGAAGGTATTATTGATTATATTAATCGCTACGAAAAGATGTTGCACAACGGAGATTTAACCAAGTACAATTCAGTGAATTACGGAAAAGGGTTCGATACTTACGCAGAATACTTTGGTTTACTTTTTAGTTGTTCTGCTTTGTATGAAACCACATATCATTCATTTACAACGGCTACTTTTGTAACACAGTTTGTTAAGACAGTTGTAGCTAGTAGAAGTAATAAAATGCAAACCGGTAAATTACTTGGAATTTCTACCCCAGTCTTAAATCTGATTGATTACGAGATTGCAAATAACGAGTCAGAGATTAATTTTGAAAACATTAATTTGTTGCTTAAGGTAATATCTGGAATTTACATTACTTCTGTAAAACGTCGTGTAGATGCGTTGTACGAGAGCTTGTACAACTACGTTGTTAAGAATACAGACGCTTTAACCAAGTCTCTAAATTATTTTGATGTAAAGAATTGGTTATTACAGATAGCATCTGACGATGAAGTAAATTTTACTCCTTACAAAGATGTTCCAGAAATTACAGATTATAGTGATTCTATGTCTGAATTATACACATATTCAGAAGACGAGGAACTTAAACAGTACATTTAGGAAAGGAGACAAAGTGTTTGTTATTTTGTTAGAGAATAGTAACAATACTGTTCTTTCTGAAGTTGATACTTTCACAAACCATTATCCTAGAAGTTCTATTAAACGTATTACTAGATACACTACACTGGAAGAATTGCATAGTTTAGCCAATAAACCTTTACTTAGTATTGGATGGTTAATCATTTGTCAAGACACTGCTATAAAAAATTCATACTTGAAATTTCTTGAAGGGCTAGATCAATCTAATCTAGTCCTTTTTAGAATTACAAGCGAACAAAAATGTAGTGAGTTACTATCGGCTCTAAAAGCCGACAAAGTGCAGTATAGAATTATAAATAACTACAAATTAAAAGAGGAAAAGGTCATTGACTATGTTTGCAAAAATTTAAGTATAACAAAAGTTGATGCGAAGTATTTATGTACACGTTCTGGATACTATTTGCCAGAAGTGGTTAAAAATGTACAAACTCTTAAAGTTCTTCCTAGAATTACAAAACCAATTATACGTAAATACACGGAAGACAGACGTAGTATAGCTGTTTATGATTTAGTAAACTATTTAATTGGAATTGGCGGGAAAACAACCTACGAAGACTGCATGCAATTGGTATACGAGTATCGCTATGGTTTTGAACATTTACTAAAAACCACTTTAGCCCAGATCACCATGTACATTAAAATTTACAATCTAATTCTAGATGGTGAATTAACTTTAGCCAATTGTAAAATTAAAAAGAAAGATTTGCAGGATAAAGAAATCTCTAATCTTCATGATTTTAGACTTTATAAAATTGTAGAGAGCTTTGATAAAATCTCATACGATTATTTAATACTTTTACAATTAAAGCTGCAACAAATCTCACCGAAATTTTATTCTGGAGTTTTTGACTTTGTAGCTTTGCTAAAAATTAATGCTAAACCAGGAGTTGAAGCCAGAGTATCTACAAAAATAAATACAAAAATCTCTTCAAAAGTTAAAGAAGACTTAAAAACTTCTGAAAAGAGGTTAGATGCGTTCAATCGTAAACGTTACACAATGACTACAGACGATTGCCAAAAAGCTTTCGAATACTTAAAGGAACAGAGGGACAAATGAAAACTTAAAGGAACAAAGAGACAAATGAAAACTTAAAGGAACAAAGAGACAAGAGGACAAACAGATACTTAAGGAGGTAATTAATTTGGAATATCAGAATATTTTAAAGTATTTACAAATTGCAAATAAACCTATTGAATTTCCAATCACAATTGTTGAAAAGTGTAAAGACTTTAGTAAAGAGTTGAGCGGAGTTTATGTTTATTTTGATAATGAAGATATAGAAAATATTAAAGATGCCATCATTGCATTAGGCACTCTAGAAGCACATCATTGTGCACAGCTTTTTACACAAATTCCGGAAGAAGCATACAAAATGATTTTAATGCGTAGTGGTTGGAGTTCTTTTACAGATTATTTCATTAATCAGTATGGTAGTGTTAGTAATATTTTTGTTTACTTAAATAAGGGAAAAACTGATCAATTGGTTAAAGAGCAGCAGAGTATTTTTTCCGATGATGTCAATGGTGGTATTGATGCTGATCACAGCTCTGAAGTTGGTGACAATCACAATTCTGGTGCTGATGACCATTCGGAAGTTGATGAAGCTTTAGCCCAGGAGTTAAACGAAATGCCAGAAGTTGATGAAGCTTTAGCTGAGGAGTTAAATGAAGTGCCAGAAGTTGATGAAGCTTTAGCCAAGCAAGCAACTAACGAAGAAGTTGCTGACAATAAAGCAAAAGAAATTGAAGACTTTATTGATTCAATGATAATTTCGAGAGAAATTGAGGAAGAAGAAAAAGAAGAAAAAGAAGAGAAGAAAAGACTGGTACAGAAAAAAAGAGAATTACATAGTGAACTTAACTCTTTACTCAAAACAAACAATGTAAATAATGATTCACTTAATCTCGGAATTTCAGCCAGGGATTTAGCAAAGTGGAAGGAGAAGAGTAAAAAGTTTAGTAGCGAAGTTGATAAATCTTCTCCCAGGAAAAACACTTTTAAAGAAAAATCAGACGACAAGGAGTACCACTCTAGCCAAAACAATAGTCCACCAAAGCTAATCAGTGAGCAAAAAGAAAGCACGGAAGAGCAGAAGATTGCAACGGAAAACCAAGAAGTAAATGCAGGGCAGGAACTCTTTAGCAAAGACCCTACAACAAATCTCTTTAGTAAAGACCCTACAACAAATCTCTTTAGTAAAGAAATGGATGAAGAAGAGTTAAATGATGAAGATGTTGAAGATGCTACAGCTGGTGTAAATGGTGGGATTGCTGATGATTTAAAAGTCCCACACTTAATAGGACATTTAACTGAATTGATGGCAAATTCGGAAGAAGATTTAAAAAAAGATTTAAAAGACACTCAAAAAGAACTTCAAGAAAAATTTAAAGAAGAGTTCAAGAAAGAATTCAATGAAGATCTTGAAGAAAGCTTTAATAGATTTCAAGAAAATTTAGGAAGAAGTTTAAAAAATCAGTCAATAGTTGACAAAACACAATTAACTGAAATACATGAAGACTTTGCTATTACTAAAGAGCATTTAGAAGATACCAAAAGACTTTTAGAAAACATTGTTGACAATAATAACTCTGAAAAAGTAACTGAACTTCTGCAACAGATTTCTGAAGTTAGTAACACAATTTCTAAAGATCAATTAGACACCAAAGAAGAGTTAACTATTTTAATTAAAAAAGTAGAGGGAGCTTTAGCAGAGTTTAGCAAAGACACTAGCGAAAAGCTCACAATCAATTCAGATGTACTGGCTGAGATTAAAGATGTTAAGGGAACCTTAGCAGAGTTAAAAGATAACTTAAGTGATAAATTTAAAGTTAACACTGATAGTGTTTTAGAAACTAAAAACGAAATTCAACTTATGAGAGAAAGCTGTAAAGAAATCATTTCTTCTTTAAATAATTTGCAAGAAAAATTCAGCAATGCTTTCTATGAAGAAGACGACGATGAGTTTGAATAGGAGGTATTGAAATGAACAAAAAAGATAAGGATAACATGTTAATTCTTGGGACATTGGTTGGCTGTATTTTACTATTTTTCTTTTTTAATTTCATTACAAAGAAGATTTACTTTATTGTTCTGGTAGGTATCATTTTAGCTGTGCAAACTTTTATAATCATACCAGCAATATGTAAATACTACTATGAACTAAATGGACTAAAACCAGGCTATGATAGGTTTATTCCACTTTATCAGGAACTTACTATTTTTCCAGAAGCTTTAGCCAAGTCCCTTGCTGTAATGTGGACAGGAACTGCTATTCTTTTCTTAATTATTACTTTAGGAAGTAAGAGTGGAGTTCTTGGTACAGTTTTTGGTTTACAAATCATAATAAACATTGAAAACGCTTTTGGAGATACCTTAGCAAACATTTTAGCATTAGTATTAATAATCAGTAACTTTGCAACAGGTGCTGGCTTTATGCATGTTCGAAAAGACGTTATGCGCATGGACGTAGATTTTAGTGGAAGAGTTAATAGACGTTCAATTGTAGAAGTTCTTTATTATGTCGCATTATACATACCTGTATTTCGTTGCGTAACCTTGTGTAACATTTGGAACACCCTGCTTAGATTGGCTAAATTGAACAAATACAAACCTACAGTAGAAAACACTGATTTATATGAAGATGACTAAATGTAGGTGGAGGTGAAGAATCGGTGAGTTTTAATTTAGATAGTGAACTGGATTTAAATTTTGATTCTAGTTCATTAGCAGATGACCTAGAGGGTTTTGTGAAAAATGACACAGTGCAAGAAAGCATTACAGAGTACTCTAAAGAGCCAATGACAGACGACCTTAGCAAAGAAGACGAAAGCGATGAAATTGATTCATTACTTGATGACAAATTAAATCAAATCTTTAGCACAGAAGACTTTGATGATGATTTTGAGCAATCTGCAGAAGAACAAAATGTTGATAAGTACTACCAAGAAGATGATGTCAATCTTGAATCTGTTATAGATGAGTCAACGTATGCAGAAATAAAGTACCCATGCTTGTTGTTGAAGGGTGCAAGCACAAATGAAGAAGTTGATTTTCTTCGAAGCTTTAGCACAGAAAAAAACAATAGCAAAGCGATTTATTTGTATTGTGAAGCTGCTCAGGGTGTTTGCGAAATTGGGTACATTAAGTTGACTCTTAAATTTCTATTAACTTTAAGTAGAATGCCAGGATACAGATTGTATAGTTTGTATTCGGATACATCAGAAAGAAATGAAATAAAATTAGATGATCCTGAAGTTCTTAGTAATTTTATTTCATTATAGTAGATAGGATGATTTCGTTTAATAGCGATTTCGTCCTTTTGCCATTTCGGAAAGGAGGTGGAATCATGGGTGAAGGAACCAAAATTTTAGGTATTCTGATCATAGCTGCAATTATCTTTTTCGGCAAAGATAACATTACAAGTGATAAAGGCGGAAAAGGTAAGGGCGGTAGCGGCGGTGGTACCGGTGGTGGAGGTGCTGCGTAATGCTAATGTTTCTAGTATTGGTGCTTGTTACTTTTGGTGTTTGTACAATTAATCTTTCAAGTCTTAATCTAACAGAAAATGAATTACATTTATTGTACGTCAGTGATGATGCAGACTTTAGCCAAGATAAATCGGCTAAAGAGAAATCGGATGAAGAAGAGGAAGCTTTGGATTTTGATTTCGAAAAAGATGCTTGGGATAAATTTTCAAAAGATTTAGAAAAGGATGGAATTGATTTTAATAACTTTGATTCAGAAGAAGAAGCACTAAATTTAGCTAAGAAAATTTACGAAAAGAGGTGATTTAGATAAACGAGTATGAAAAAGCAATTATGTTTAATACAAAATTAATGAAAGTATTCTACATAGTACTTGTAATTGCCAATCTGTTTGTTCCACTAAAAAAGAGTACTGGTGACTATGTTTTTTCTATTTCAATTTTTAACATAATTGCATTAGGCATTCTATTTTATGCTTTACTGATAGGGTTGGGATATTTTAGACACAATATTCCATTTTTATGGTTAGGTGTTCTTAGAATTGTTCAGGGACTTTATAAATTTTTAATACATCCTGAAAATTTTAATTGGTACGGGTTCTTGGTATTAGTACTGATGGATGTGTTTTTTATTTTCTTTCTATTGATGGATAAGCGTAATTATTCGTATGTAGAGGAAGAAGATGATTCAGATGATTTAGATGATTCAGATGATTTAGATGATTCAGAAAACGAAATGGCAGAGGAGGAAACAAAATGATAATCAAGGCAGCAGACGCTGACAGAACTATGGATCTCGATATTAAAGAGTTACAGGATGGTTTTGAGTATGAAAAGATTTGTTACTTATTAAATTATAAGGCAGGCGTTACACAACAGGAAAAAGGGTTTTACACTTTTTATGTAAAGGATAAAAATGCTAATGTAATTGCAGCAAGAATGTTCGATCCAAAGGATTACGTTAATACAGGATTTACTGCAATGCTGATGAAATCTAAAGCTGTAAAGATTAAATTCATGGCACAGATTTGGAATGGTTCTTGGTCATTAATTGTAAATGATATTGAAGCATGGTCAGGAGAATTTAATTATGAGGACTATGTGGGAAAGGCTGAATACTCAGCAGATGCTCTTGAAGCTGTTTACAGTAATCTCTTTAGCCAAGCTCTAAATCCGGAATACTACAGTGAGTTCTTTCCTGATTTGTGTGATGGAAGAATTGGTGGATTTATCTCAGTTTTAGAGAAGTCCTTTACACAACTTTATTCTTTTAAAATAAAAAGTCTCAATGTTAAGGA
>OLFY01002957.1_pt1 | contig 15274 bp, 14 predicted proteins | sample 1605611 | NCBI WGS metagenome assembly OLFY01 (sample SAMEA3888923, study PRJEB22519) | human gut metagenome | biome: human gut; feature: human-associated habitat; material: faeces | place: Denmark | collected 2011
CCCCGGCCTTCTGGTCCGTAGCCAGACGCTCTATCCAGCTGAGCTAACGGCGCGTACTGCCTTGCTCCAAACAGCTTGTTCATAATAGCATACCCGAAACGAAAATGCAAGAGTTTTTTTAAAAAAATTTCCACTTTTTTTGTAGGACTTGTAAATCAACAGAAAATTTGCTATAATATTTAAAAAATACAGCGGAAAACGCGGAAATGCGGTGTTGATATGGAGCGAAGCGCAATCAGGAGTGTGGCGTTCGGAGGATTTGACAAGGAAGATGTTGCCCGCTATATCGAGCAGCTCTCACAGGAGACGGAAAAACTCCGGGAAGAACGGGACGCTTTACAGGAAAAAGCAGACTGCTTGGAGAAGGAAGCAGACGAACTGAGGACTCAGGTTCAGGAACTCACCAAGGCCAGAGAAGAACTTTCAGCAGAGATGGCGCGTCTTGCGCCGCTGGAGAAAGAGAATGCACAGTTAAAGGAACAGGTGGAGGCGCTGCGTCCGGACGCGGAGGCCCATGTCATGCTGCGCGGTCAGGTGGGGGCTATCGAGTGCGAGGCCCGGCAGCGGGCAGCAGAGCTGGAGGAGCACACGGCGGGACAGATGCACAAGGCGCTGGACCTCTTCCGGCAGCAGTACCAGATTTTGATGAGCACATTTGAAACGGCTTCCAGCCACATGACGGCGGAACTGCGGAAAATGGAAGTCACGCTGGCACAGCTTCCCAGGACTATGGATCAGACCGGCGTAGAACTGGATCGGCTGGCATCGGCTCTGGAAAAGGGTACTGAAGCAAAAAGTGACAAAAAGTAACAAAATGCTGTTAAAAAAATCACAGGGGGTGAACTTCCACTCCTGTGATTTTTTTAACACGATGCAGGCAAAAATTGATTGATATATAACAAACAAACGTGGGGAGGACAAAAGGACGTCTGGTGAAATTGACAAAAAGACAGGTAAAAAGAAAAAGACAGAAGCACTTTCTCCTGTCCGGTTCATTGTAGCATAAAAAGTTAGAAAAAGTAATATCCAAAGTACCAAGAAATATGGTGGTTGAGCCGGGCGGTTCTTGTGCAAAAAGGGGAAAGTGCCAGAATTTACTTTTGTTTTCTTGTTTTCTTGGAAATAATCTCCTATACTGGTAAACGTAACAATGAATGAGGAAAAAAACAGCATCGGTTTGAGGGAAAAGCCGAAAATTCAGAAAATCTATTCTTCTGGAAGGTTTCCGGCAGATAGTATTTTCGGGTATTTGCTGTAGCACTTTGCAGGAAGGAGGGTGAACGAGAGATGTCCATAGAGGCGATCAGACAAGTCACGGAAACGGAACAGGCCAACAAGCAGAGCAGAGCCGCCGCAGAGGCGGAGGCGCGCCAGTTGGTCCTGGACGCCGAGCGGAACGGCACGGAGCTTTTAAAGCAGGTGCGGTCCGATGCGGCGGAACAGGGCAAGGACCTGCTGCGGCAGGCGGAGGAACGGGCGGCGCTGCGGGCCCAGGAGATCGCGCGGGAGGCGGAGGCGGAGAGCCGGCGCCAGCGCGAGCAGGCGGAACAGCATTTGGATGAGACCGCCGAGTTTATTGTAGAAAGGGTAGTGAAACACTGAGATGGCCATTGTCAAAATGAAAAAGCTCCATGTTATTGCAATGGCAGATCGCAGGGAAGAACTTCTGAAAGGACTGCTGCACCTGGGCTGTGTGGAGATCAGCGAACCCGGGGAGGTCCTTGCGGACCCCCAATGGGCGTCGCTGTTTCAGCGGAGCGGCTCGTCTCTCGCCGAGCGTAAGGGACAGCTCACCGACGTCAACACAGCGCTGGACGCCATCAAACAGTACGCCAAACTGAAGGACGGCATGTTCATCAAACGCCATCCCATCACGGAAGCGGAATTCCTGGATGCCGGCGCTGCGGAAAAGGCTCAGGCAGCCTGTGACGCGGTGCGGGAGCAGTTGGGGATCCTGACCAAGGCCCAGAGCGAGGCTGGACGGCTGGAGAGCCGCGCTGCCGCCCTGAAGCCGTGGGAATCGCTGGACCTTCCGTTGGAGCGATCCGGCACCGCTCACACCATTTTCCGCTTGGGGGTCTGCCCCGGTCAGACGGATGTGGGCGCCATCCGCGTTCAGATGGAAACGGAGGGCCTGGCGGCGGAGCTGTATGAGATCAGCGCCGACAAGTTACAGAAGTATCTGCTTGTGATCGTCCACCGCGGCGATGAGGAGAAAACACAGGAGCTGCTGCGGCCCTTCGGCTTCAGCGCGGTGACTTTCCAGGGAATGACCGGGACGGCGGCGGAGAATATCCGTTCTCTGGAACGGGAGCTGGAGGCAAACAAAAAGACTCAGGATGACGCCGCTGCCGCCATCGCGGCCAGTGCGGAAAACCGGGACGCCCTTCGGATCTACGCCGACCGGCTCCGGGCCGAGGCAGCCAAGGAGCAGTGCACCGAGAGCGTCCTGACGGATGAAACGGTGCTGTATTTCCAGGGCTGGGTCCCGGCGGAGCAGGAAAAGGCGGTAGGCGCGTTCCTGACGGAAAAGGGCTGCGCCTGGGAAGCGCTGGACCCCACGGAGGAGGAGATCCCCGACGTGCCGGTGCAGCTGAAAAACAACTGGCTCACGAAACCTTTGAATATGGTGACGGAGATGTACTCCCTCCCCAGATATGACAATGTGGACCCCAACCCCCTGATGGCACCGTTTTTCATCCTGTTCTACGGTATCATGATGGCGGATATGGGCTACGGCCTGCTGATGTTCCTGGCGGGATTCCTCATCAGCAAAAAGTACGCGCCCAAGGGCACGGCGGGGAACCTGTTCGGACTGATGACCCTCTGCGGCATCAGCACCTTTATCATGGGCGCTCTCACCGGCGGCTTCTTCGGAGACTTCCTGACCCAGGTGGTCAAGCTTACCACCGGCGGCGATTTCACTCTACCGGCTCTGTTCACGCCCTTGGATGATACCCTGATGATCCTCATCGGAGCCATGGCACTTGGCATGGTGCAGATCATCACCGGTATGGCCATCAGCTTCGTGCGGAAGCTGAAAAACGGTCAGGTGATGGACGCCGTATGGGAAGAGCTGACCTGGTGGGTTGTGTTTGCCGGGATCGGCCTTATGGCCGCCGGCATGACCAGCGTGGTCCTCTATGTTGGCCTTGCCATGGTGGTCCTTGGACCGGTGCTGACCAACAAGGGCTTCGGCAAAATTACCGGGATCTTCGGTTCTCTGTACAATCACATCACCGGGTATTTCGGAGACATCCTCTCTTACTCCCGTCTGATGGCCCTGATGCTGGCGGGCAGCGTCATCGCGCAGGTGTTCAACACCCTGGGCGCCATTCCCGGCAACATCATCGTGTTCCTCATCATCTCGCTGGCAGGCAATGCCCTGAACTTTGCGCTGAACCTGCTGGGCTGCTACGTCCATGACCTGCGTCTCCAGTGCCTGGAGTACTTCGGCAAGTTCTACGAGGACGGCGGCAAGCCCTTCAAGCCCCTGATGGCGGACACCAAATACGTTGACATTACAAAATAAATCATTATTTAGGAGGAACCCTATTATGACTGAGTTGGCTCAAATGTTTGAATTGCAGCAGAGTGCTACTTTCTTCGGCAGCTGGGGCGGTCTGGCTCTGGCCCTGCTGGGCGCTGGCCTGGCGGCTGTTCTCTCCGGCATCGGCTCCGCAAAGGGCACCGGCATGGCCGGTGAGGCCGGCGCTGGCCTGCTGTGCCAGGACCCCGGCAAATTCGGTAAGGTCATGATTCTGCAGGTCATCCCCGGCACCCAGGGTCTGTATGGCCTGGTGGTGTGGTTCTTCGCCATTTTCCGCATGGGCCTGCTGTCTGGCTCCCTGCCCGAGCTGACCATTGCCCAGGGCTTCCAGTATCTGGCGGCCTGCCTGCCCATGGCTTTGGGCGGCCTGTTCTCCGCCATCGCGCAGGGCCGCGTGGCTGCTGCGTCCATCAACATTCTGGCCAAGAAGCCGGATGACTGGTCCAAGGGCATGGTGCTCTGCATCACCGTGGAGTTCTACGCCATTCTGTCCCTGCTGGCTTCCATGCTGATGATCATCAATATCAGCGCCTGATCCCTGTAAGAAAGGGGATTCAATGATGAACGGAATTGATACCATTATCCAGCGGCTGAATACCGACGCGAAAGCGGAGACGGACGCCCTGCTGGAAAAAGCCCGCCAGGAGGCGGCGGCGGTCGCCGCCCGCTATCAGGCCCAGGCGGACAAGGAAGCGGCCGATCTGGCTGCCCGGAACGAGCGTCTGGCGGCGGAGCGGGAGGAACGTCTCATCAGCGCCGCCCAGATGGAGGCCCGGAAAACGGTCCTGGCCGCTAAGCAGGCGGTCATGGAGGAGACCTACGCCAAGGCGCTGGAAAAGCTGCGGAACCTGCCGGAGGCCCGTTACGTAGAGGTGCTGACGGAGCTGCTGCTTCAGGCCGCGCCTCATGGTATGGGAGAAGTTCTCTTCTCCGCCCAGGATCGGGAAACGGTTGGGCAGGCCGCGGTGGACGCTGCCAACGGAAAATCCGGCGGCAAGCTGACCCTCTCCGGCGAGACCGCGCCCATTCAGGGGGGCTTCATCCTCAAGGACGGCAACGTTGAGGTCAACTGTGCCTTTGATACGCTGGTTCGTTTGCAGAAGGCGGAAACGGCGGGACAGGTGGCTCAGCGGCTGTTCGGCTGAGGGGAGGTCATACCTTGGCTAACAAAATCAAAGATACGGATTATCTGGCGATCTCCGCCCGTGTCCGGGCCATGGAGACCACGCTGCTGACGGCGGAGCGCATGGAGCGTCTGCTGGAGGCCCGCAGCGATGAGGAAGTCTCCAAGCTTCTTCAGGACTGCGGCTATCCGGAGCTGGACGCCGCCCGGCCGGAGGCTATGGACGCGGCGCTGTCTCAGGCCCGGGAGGAGCTGCTCACTGACCTTGGTGACGGCGCGCCAGACCCCAGATATATCGACATATTCAAGCTGAAATACGACTATCACAATGCAAAGGCCATCCTGAAGGCAGCCGCTATGGGTACCAGCCCGGACCGGATGCTGATGGATATGGGTCGCATCGGAGCAGCGGAGCTGAAAACCGCCGTGGAAAGCGGAGAACTGGACAAACTGCCCGGTGCTCTGCCGGCGGCTGTGGCGGAGGCCAAGTCCGTACTGGATACCACCCGGGACCCCCAGCTCAGCGACATCGTGCTGGACCGTTGGATGTACCGGGACATGGCCCAAGTAGCAGAGGATACCGGCAGCCAGTTCCTTCGGGGATATGTGGAGACCCAGATCGATGCCGCCAATCTCCGGGCGCTGATCCGGACGCTGCGGATGGGAAAAAACGCCGATTTTCTGGCGGGCGTTCTCTTTGAGAGCGGCACCGTGGAACCGGCGGCGATTCTGGCGGCGGCGAATCACCCCGCCGGCGGTCTGAACGAGATCTACGGCCCCACCCGGTTCGCACAGGCGGCGGAGGCAGGGGAGGCGGCCCTGAAGGGCGGCTCCCTGACGGAGTTTGAAAAGCGCTGCGATGACGCTGTCAGCGACTATCTGGCCGGGGCACAGATGATCCCCTTCGGGGAAGCTCCGCTGCTGGCTTATCTGGCGGCCCGGGAGACGGAGTACACCAACATCCGCATCCTGCTGATGGGCCGCGCCGCCGGGCTGAGCCCGGAGGTCATCCGGTCCCGCCTGCGGCGGACCTGCGCGTAAGGAGGGGAGAACATGGCAGCAACCTATTCCATCGCCGTCATCGGCGATTGGGAGTCCGTCATGGGCTTCCGGGCCTTGGGCTTGGACACCTATCCCGTCACCTCCGTGGAGGAGGCCCGGAAAACCGTCCATGACCTGGCCAAAACCGACTGCGCGGTAATTTACCTGACAGAGACCCTGGCCAAGGATATGGCCGACGTGCTGGACCGTTATAAGGACAATATCCAGCCCGCCATTATCCTGATCCCCGGCCGGGAAGGGTCTCTGGGCATCGGCAAGTCGAACATCCAGAGCGCCATCGAACGGGCCGTGGGTGCGGATATCCTGTAAGGATTTAAAGAGGGGATTCCATTTTGCACCGTTGGTTCATCCGATTCCCGTGTGCTTTGCACCCGGCAATCGGGAGCCTGCCTCGAAACAGCCTTGCTTGTTCCGCCGCAGGCGGCGCTGCGGCTGTTTCCCCTTTAGATTCTCTCTCGCCGGTTCGCAAACGGGCGTCACCGCCCAAGGCGGGGGGGAGCAGAAAAGTTCTATTGTTCCTTCTGTAAAATTGAAGAAAGAAGGTTATCGAATTTGAGCGGTAAAGTTGTTAAAGTTTCCGGGCCGCTGGTGGTGGCTACGGGTCTGGCGGACGCCAATATGTCCGACGTGGTCCGTGTCGGCCCCCAGCGCCTGATCGGTGAGATCCTGACCATGAAGGGTGACACCGCCAACATCCAGGTCTATGAGGAGACCTCTGGTCTGGGCCCTGGCGCAGAGGTGGAGACCACCGGCGCGCCTATGAGCGTGGAGCTTGGCCCCGGCATGATCGAGGGCATTTATGACGGCATTCAGCGTCCGCTGGAGAAGATCGTGGAGAAGGTAGGCGCCTGCATCACCCGCGGCGTGGAGGTCCCCGCCGTGGACCACGAGAAGAAGTGGGAGTTCAACGCGGTGGCCAAGGTGGGCGATCAGGTCATCGGCGGCGACATTCTGGGCACGGTCCAGGAGACCGCCGTGGTGCTCCATAAGATCATGGTGCCGCCCACCATGCGCGGCACCATCACCTCCATCCAGAGCGGCTCCTTCAACGTGACGGAGACCGTCGCCACCCTCAAAACTGAGGACGGCAGGGAAGTCCCCCTCACCATGCTCCAGAAGTGGCCCGTCCGTGTGGGCCGTCCTTATACGAAGAAGTATCCCCCCAAGCGGCCCTTGTGCTCCGGTCAGCGGATCATCGACACCATGTTCCCCATCGCCAAGGGCGGCACGGCGGCAGTCCCCGGACCTTTCGGCTCCGGCAAGACCGTGGTGCAGCACCAGCTGGCCAAGTGGTCCGATGTGGACATCGTGGTTTACATCGGCTGCGGCGAGCGCGGCAACGAGATGACCGACGTTCTGCGGGAATTCCCGGAGCTGAAGGACCCCCGCACCGGCGAAAGCCTGATGAAGCGGACGGTGCTGATCGCCAACACCTCCGATATGCCCGTGGCCGCCCGTGAGGCGTCTGTGTATACCGGTATCACCATCGCGGAGTACTTCCGCGACATGGGCTATGATGTGGCCGTTATCGCCGACTCTACCTCCCGCTGGGCCGAGGCCCTCCGTGAGATGTCCGGCCGTCTGGAAGAGATGCCCGGCGAGGAAGGCTACCCCGCGTATCTGGCCTCCCGTCTGGCCCAGTTCTACGAGCGGGCCGGCAGCGTGGAGTGCATCGGCTCCGACGAGCGCCGGGGCAGCCTGACGGCTGTGGGCGCCGTGTCCCCTCCGGGCGGCGACCTGTCCGAGCCGGTTTCTCAGGCCACCATGCGGATCGTCAAGGTGTTCTGGGCACTGGACTCCTCTCTGGCCTACAAGCGTCATTTCCCGGCCATCAACTGGCTGAGTTCCTATTCCCTGTATCTGGACTCCCTGAAGCCGTGGTTTGACGAAAATCTCGGCCCCGCGTTCATGCGGGACCGCACTAAGGCTATGGGCATCCTGCAAAACGAGGCCAGCCTGAACGAGATCGTTCAGCTGGTTGGTAAGGACGCTCTGGGCGCCGGCGACCAGCTGACGCTGGAGGTGGCCCGGATGGTCCGAGAGGACTTCCTGCAGCAGAATGCCTTTATGGATGTGGATAGCTTCTCCGACTACGAGCGGCAGAAGAAGCTGCTGGGCATGATCCTCAGCTATGACGTCCTCTGCCGGGACGCCATCGCCAAGGGCGCTTCCGCCCAGGAGCTGTTCCAGATCCCGGCCCGTGAGCAGATCGGCCGCGCCAAGAGCGTGCCTGCCGAGGAATACGCGGCGGTTTACGATCAGATCCAGTCTGATATGGAGCAGCAGATCGCTGCCATTGCAGCCAAAGGAGGGGACGACGAATGATCCGTGAATATAAAACCGTTGAGGAGATCAGCGGCCCTCTGATGATGGTCCGCATGGTGGAAAACGTCACCTATGACGAACTGGTGGAGATCGAGCTGCATGACGGCTCCCTCCGCCGGGGCAAGGTGCTGGAGGTCAATGGCGACGCCGCCGTGGTCCAGCTCTTTGAATCCGCCGCCGGTATCAATCTGGCGGACGCCAAGGTCCGCTTCCTGGGCCATCCCCTGCAGCTGGGCGTGTCCGGCGATATGCTGGGCCGCGTGTTCAACGGCATGGGCCAGCCCATTGACGGCGGCCCCGACATCCTCCCCGAGGAGTATCGGGACATCAACGGCCTGCCTATGAACCCCGCCGCCCGCGACTATCCCAACGAGTTCATCCAGACCGGCGTTTCCACCATTGACGGCCTGAATACGCTGGTCCGCGGCCAGAAGCTGCCCATCTTCTCCGGCTCCGGCCTGCCCCACGCCAATCTGGCGGCGCAGATCGCCCGTCAGGCCAAGGTTCTGGGGGATGAAGGCTCCAACTTCGCCGTGGTGTTCGCCGCCATCGGCATCACCTTCGAGGAATCCGAGTTCTTCGTCAGCGAGTTCAAGCGCACCGGTGCCATTGACCGTACCGTGCTGTTCAGCAACCTGGCCAATGACCCCGCCGTGGAACGTATTTCCACCCCCCGTATGGCCCTGACCGCCGCTGAGTATCTGGCCTTTGAAAAGGGGATGCAGGTGCTGGTCATCATGACCGACATCACCAACTACGCTGAGGCTCTGCGTGAGGTCTCCGCCGCCAAGAAAGAGGTCCCCGGCCGCCGCGGCTTCCCAGGCTACCTGTATACTGACCTGGCTACGCTGTACGAGCGTGCCGGCCGCCGTCTGGGGAATCCCGGCTCCATCACCCTGATCCCCATTCTGACCATGCCTGAGGACGATAAGACCCACCCCATCCCCGACCTGACAGGCTATATCACCGAGGGTCAGATCATCCTGAGCCGCGCTCTGTACCGCCAGGGCATCCATCCCCCTGTGGACGTGCTGCCCTCCCTGTCCCGTCTGAAGGATAAGGGCATCGGCGAGGGCAAGACCCGTGAGGACCACGCCAGCACCATGAACCAGCTCTTTGCCGCCTATGCCACCGGTAAGGACAACAAGGAGCTGATGAGCATTCTGGGTGAGGCGGCGCTGACCCCCACGGACCTGCTGTACGCCAAGTTTGCAGACGAATTTGAAAAACGTTACGTCAATCAGGGCTACGAGGAGAACCGCTCCATCGAGGAAACGCTGGATCTGGGATGGGAGCTGCTGAGCATCCTGCCCAAGAGCGAACTGAAGCGGATCAAGCCGGAGCTGATCGAGAAATACTGGCCGAAAAAGGACGAGCAGAAGTAAGGAGGGGTGAACCATGGCAAATATCACGGTCAGCCCTACCCGCATGGAGCTCACCCGTCTCAAGGGCAAGCTGAAAACCGCCCAGCGGGGCCATAAGCTGCTGAAGGATAAGCGGGATGAGCTGATGAAGCAGTTTCTGGATACGGTCCGGGAGGTGCGTTCTCTCCGCGCCGAGGTGGAGGAGGACCTGATGCGGGTCCACAAGTCCTTTACGGTGGCCTCTGCTCTCATGTCCTCCGAGGCACTGGAACAGGCGCTGCTGTATCCCAAGCAGAGCGTGGAGCTCACCCGCACCACCCAGAACATCATGTCCGTCAACGTGCCGGTGTACGATTTCCAGACGAAAACGAAGTCGGATTCCGACATTTACCCCTACGGCTTCGCCGCCACCTCCGGTGAGCTGGACGATGCAGTAGAGGCCCTGGGCCTTGTGTTCCGGAAGATGCTGAAGCTGGCGCAGATCGAAAAATCCGCCCAGCTGATGGCGGAGGAGATCGAAAAGACCCGCCGCCGGGTCAACGCACTGGAATATGTGATGATCCCCAACACCCAAGAGGCCATCCGCTATATCACCATGAAGCTGGACGAGAATGACCGTTCCACCACCACCCGGCTGATGAAGGTGAAGGATATGCTCCTGAAGGATGCTATCGAGGCGAAGCGGGCAGAAAATGCCAGAGCCATGGAGGCGTTCAGCAAGTCCGGAGAGGCCGCTGCTGAGACGTAAGCCGAGGTCATAGTTCTGACGCGCATGTTCAAAAACAAAACAGAAGGGGCCTGCGCATCTGCGCAGGTCCCTTCTGCTGATCAAAAACGAATGGAATGCGGAATGCCCCCGGCCATTGGCCGGGGGCATTTTGTCAATACTGATATTCGAATTCGTAGCCGTCCAGAGAGACGGTGTCGCCGTCCTCGATGCCCCGCTCCTCCAGCTGCTGATACAGTCCGGATTCCCGCAGGGTCTTGTCGAACCACATGCGGCTCTCGTAATCGTCGAAGTTGACGTTGGCCATGAGGCGCTGGAGCCACGGGCCCTGAATGAGCCAGGTGTGGCCGTCATCCAAGCGCTGGATGTCCAGCGGCTCGCTGGTGTCCACCACCGGCGGCTTGGGGACATATTCCGGCTCGTAGACCGTGACCGGCGGCAGGGAAGCCAGAGCCTCCGCTACCTTGCCCACCAACTCCCGGGTGCCTTGATGGGCCGCAGCGGAGATCTCCATCAGCGTGAAGCCCTTGGCCTCCACGTGGGTCCGGAGCCGCTCCAGATTTTCCGGGTCGGTCATGATGTCCACCTTGTTGGCGGCTACGATCTGGGGCCGCTTGGCGAGATCGGGGCTGTATTGCTCCAGCTCGGCGTTGATGGCGTCAAAATCCGCCACAGGGTCCCGGCCCTCGCTGCCGGACACGTCTACCACATGAACCAGCAGACGGCAGCGGTCGATGTGCCGCAGGAAATCGTGGCCCAGACCGGCGCCCTCACTGGCACCTTCGATGATGCCGGGAATGTCAGCCATGACGAAGGACACGCCCTCGTCCACCCACACCACGCCCAGATTGGGATAGAGGGTGGTAAAGTGGTAATTGGCGATCTTGGGCTGGGCCTTGGAGACCACGCTCAGCAGTGTGGACTTGCCCACATTGGGGAAACCGATGAGGCCCACGTCCGCCAGCAGCTTCAGCTCCAGAAATACATCGTGGCTCTCGCCGGGCAGGCCCGCCTTGGCGAAGCGGGGCACCTGCCGGGTGGGGGTGGCGAAGTGCATATTGCCCCAGCCGCCCCGGCCGCCCTTGCAGAGGACATAGGGCTCGCTGCCGCTCATGTCCTGAATGATCTCATTGGTTTCGGCGTCCCGCACCAGCGTACCCCGGGGGACGCGGATCACCAGATTGGCGCCGTCCTTGCCGGACTTGCGGCCGCCCTGACCGTCCACGCCGTTTTCTGCCACGTATTTGCGCTTGTAGCGGAAGTCCATCAGAGTGGACATGTTGTCGTCCACCTGCAAGATAATGGAGCCGCCCTTGCCGCCGTCGCCGCCGTCCGGGCCGCCGGCCGCCACATATTTTTCCCGGTGGAACGCCACTGCGCCGTTACCGCCGTTGCCTGCCCGGACCGTGATCCGGGCCTTGTCGATAAATGTTGTTGCCATAAAGTGCCTCTCAATTCAAGTGTAAAAACAGGTTTCCCTACATAATTGTTCCTATCATACCGGAAAATGGGGGGAAATGTCAACTGTAAAGGTCAATCCGGCAGGCATCCGAAGTGGAGCAGAGCCTCCAGTACGCCGCCGCCGATGGCGGTGGCCTTGTCGGAGGCAGTAAAGCAGTTGGCCTGCTGGCCCCGTGGGTCGATGTCGCCGCATTTCATGCCCTCGTGGACCTGCAAGCCGCCCTGGAGCAAGCCCCGGAGACAGCCGGTGAGGGTGCAGCGCATGGGTTTGCCGTTTACCGTGGCGGCAATTTCTCCATCCTGAACCAACTGTCCGATCTCCATGCGCGGCTCAAAGATGCCGTCTGCCGGGGCACGGAGGACCCGCTCGCCGCTGCGTCCGCCGATGAGGCCGGGGATGCCGGTGTTGGGCAGGGGGCTGCCGGAGTACAGCGCCCGGCCCAGCGTGTGGCCCCGCATGGTCTCTACGGCGGCGTGGCAGTCGGTCCCCACGGTGAAGCCGGGGCCTACGCCGATCACCACCGGGGCGTCCGTCAGGGCGGTGCCTAAATTCTTTTTCGCCAGAATAGCATCCACCACCGCGCCGGGTCGGAGGGTGGGGATACAGGCTCCCGCCGGGTCAGCGAGAACGGCCACAACGCCGGACTGAGCCAGAGTCAGGGCCTCCTCCGGGGTTTCGGCTTTCCGGGCGGAAATATCCTCCACTGTCATCTCTCCCAAGCGAATGGCCTCGGAGAAGCAGACGGTGCGGCGGATGGAGGTGGGGGCGGGGAGATCCGTCATAACGATTTGATACCCGGCACGGTGGAGCCGCAAAGCGATACCGGTGGCCAGATCCCCGGCTCCTCGGATGACAACGAGCATAAGATCCCTCTTTTCCGAATTTGAAATGGTATGGTCAGGCCATGGGGCAGGTGTGATAAGCCGGGTCCTCCCGGCGGCAGGCCCGCTCATAGATCATTTCCCCGGTGATGCTCACGGCAATCTCCGCCGGGGTCACGGCCTTGATAGGCGTTCCCACAGGGGTGTGGACAGTGCGGAGCTTTTCCTCGGAGATACCGGCCTCCCGGAGCCGGGCGTTGACGGCGGCGATTTTGGCCCGGGAGCCGATGACGCCGACGTAGGCCAGCTCCTGCCGCAAAATCTGCTCCTGAATTTCCAGATCGTGAAGATGGCCGGAGGTCATCACCACCACATAATCCTCCGGGGACAGGGGCAGTGTGCCGGCGATGTTCCGAAAATCGCCGCATACCACCCGCTCTGCGTCGGGGAAGGCGGCGGGGTCGGCCAGAGCGGGCCGGTCATCATACACCACCGGGCGGAACTCCACACTGCGCAGCAGAGGGACCAGCGCCCGGGCGATGTGTCCCGCGCCGAAGATCACCGCCCGCTCCCCAATGGGGAGGGGGAGAGAAAAGTCGGTTTCTGTCAGGACGCAGCGCTTGGAGAGGGGGGCTGTACCGCTGCTGCCCAAAAGGGCCATGCCCTCGCCGTCCAGCAGCGCCGGGGCGGAGCCGTCCGTCCGCAGGATCAGCCAGCCGGGCTGGGCAGCGGTGAGCTGGGCCAGCGCCGTTTCCAACACACTCTGCCAGAGGGTGTCCTCCGGGGAAATGAACTGAAACAGTACCGTCACATCCCCGCCGCAGGCCATGCCGAGACTGTCCGCCCCGGCTTGCGTCAGGGCGAAGTGCTGCATCTGGGAGCACTGCTCCTTCAACAGAGACAGGGCCAGCAACTCGGACTGCCGCTCTACCTGCCCGCCGCCGATAGTGCCCGTTAGCTGACCGCCCGCACCCACCAGCATTTGACTGCCGGGGCCCCGGGGGGCGGAGCCTTGCTCCGCGACGATGGTCACCAGCACCACACTCCGGTGGGCGTTCAATTCCGCCAGTGCTCTGGATAAAATAGTCCGCATGGCGCGCTCCTTTCTGACAGATGATCCAAACTCTGTATTTTATTGTGAACTTGATGGTAGTCTATTATGCTTTTCTTGGAATGTCAAGCGGAGACGGGGGAGTGCGGAACGGAAAAACAGGCTGAGACCGCAGTCTCAGCCTGTTTGGTTCACGGGTCCGGATCAGTACATCAGCTTGATGTAATCCTCCACGTCCTGACGGGTGCCGGTGAAGGGACCCGGCGTCTCCATTTTCAGGGAGACCAGAGCGGTGGCAGTCTGAAGAGCGGTGGGAATGTCCTTGGTCAGCCGCTCATTGATGTACCCGGCAAAGGTGGTGTCGCCCCGGCCGGTGCGGCCGGAAAGATTCCGGGCCTTGATGGGGCAGGTGTAGATCTCGTGACCGTCATACACCAGCACCTCCGTGTTGTGGGTAATTAAAATCTCCTTGGCGCCCCAGCCGTAGAGGACCTTGGCGGCCTCCGCCCGGTCTGTCAGGCCGGTGAGGATCTCCGCCTCGGCGGCGTCGGTCTTGAGGAAGCGGATGTAGGGAAGCAGCTCCTTCTTTTCCTTCCAGTCATGATACACCATGCCGCCGTTTTCCACCCAGCGCAGCATGGTCTGCACGTCGATGGCCACCATGGCATGCTTGGCGGCGAAGGGGATCATCTCATTGGGGATGTCGCCGCCGGCCAGACCGGCCAGATGCCAGATGGCGGCGTCAATCTGATCCACCGGCACCTCGTCGGTGGTGTAGGGGGCGATGAGGCTGTCCACGGTGGAGGTCCGGCGCTCCCGGTCCGCCGTGTGGTAGACGTTTTTCGTCACAAAGGAGTGGGGGCTGTTCAGGGGGAACACGCTGATGGAGGGAGCCTTCTCGTGGAAGGCCGCCGTCACGTCCAGTTGGCTGAGGTCCGCCTTGGGCAGGACGGCGATCTTATGTCCCATATTGGCTGCCGCGCAGCCGGAATAATACACCGCGCCGCCGACGGCCTGGACGACAGTGCCGTCAAAATCCACGTTGGTGTCCTGAGCAACCTCGCCGATGATGAGAGAGTCGAATTTTTCCATAACGATCATCCATTCCGCCGCCCTGCGCCGGCACAAGAAGTTGATGGGGCGTTCCGTCCGCAGGGCAGAAAAGCTGACGGACCGCCTGCTGAGATACAAGGGGAAATAAAGTCAGATTGAAGAACTCAAACGTTTGCGCTGCTTACTGCCATCAGTATAATAGGTGAGGAACAAAAAGTCAACGGTTTTAGCGGCTTTAAACATCAGCCACCGTCATTCCGCGGGAAACCGGAAATTCTTTGCGGGAGGCCTGGAAAAAAGGATTGTAAACAGCGGGAAAACCGTGTATAATAACCGCAAAGCGGCGGAGGATCTCCGCTGTCCGGCACGTTTTGGAAGAGCCGGTGCATGGCTGCGGATATTCCGCCGCCACCGGATCGTTTATATGCCGCACCTGATAAGGAGGAGTTCACCATGAATAAAACTGCCCGTTTTGTATTGAAGACTGTGGCCGCCGGCCTGGCGTTCTGCGCGTTTGTCTGTCTGGTGGTTGGCAGCTGGAGCGATGTGTATGAGGCAATCGAGCGCCGTCGGGCCTGCCGTTTGAGCAAACAGGAGAGCAGAGATTACGCCGATGAGGAGCTTTATCAGTAAAATAAAATTGACAAATGAAAAGAGCGGCACACGGATTTCCGTGTGCCGCTCAGCGTGTCGAAAAAGTCTTTTCTCCCCGCTGAGCAAGTTTTCAGAACTTCAT
>OLFY01002958.1_pt1 | contig 15274 bp, 16 predicted proteins | sample 1605611 | NCBI WGS metagenome assembly OLFY01 (sample SAMEA3888923, study PRJEB22519) | human gut metagenome | biome: human gut; feature: human-associated habitat; material: faeces | place: Denmark | collected 2011
GGTGTTCTCCCTTTCCAAGGTCAAGACATTGGAAAGGGAGAACACCGCCCTGCATAGGGAGGTAGCCGACCACGAGGAAACCATCGAAGCCTGCAAGATAGGATACAGCCCATGCAGGCAGACCACAGCCGGGAGATACGGGAAATGTAGCAGTGTAACTCGTAACTTTGCCGCATCACTTTTTCGTAACATTAAATATTTCACTTTACGAAAACTATATTTATGTAGAAAATGGATGCAAAAAAGATTACAGAAGACTACCACGACTGGCATAACATTGCCGAACTTCGACTTCTTGGCTTGAGCCGTTCTCAAATAGCAAAGAAGCTGCAACTTCCTCCCGGCAGAGTCATGCGGCTTTCCCGATTAAATGTTGATGAGCTTCTTCAACATGGCAATCGTCCGCGCCCTTCTTATTCCTGCCGTCTCGATCCTTATGAGGAGTCAGTTAAGCATTTGCTGATAACCTGTCCTTATTATTCTTCCACCCAGATTCATGAATATCTAAAGGAGAATAATCCCTCTTTTCCAAAAGTCTGTGAAAAGACTGTTTTCAATTACGTAAAAAAAATACGTAAAAGATACGATATACCTGCAAGAGTATAATTTTTTGCAGCAACAATCTTTTGTTCAGAATTCAATAAGAATCTGAACTGCATCCTTATTACCGAAATTTAAATAAAAGACATTATGAAATCCGTTATTTCAGACAATAAGATTATTCCATTCCTGCCTTGTTATAAAAGGACATCACAGTTGCATGAAACCAAAGTTAGTGATCTGAAAACTGTATATGGATGTAATGGATATGCGGTTTATGATTATATAGAAAATGAGATATTCCGTACAGGAAACCATTCATTGTATTGGTGTAAGAATATGCTTTGCAGAGTAGCGGACTATTGGGCACTCTCTCCGGAAGAAGTGGAGAAAATCGTGGAGTATTGTATTCAGGTTGACTTGTTCAATGCTGAGTTGTATACCAAGTATCATATTCTTACATCCGCAGAAATCAGGCAACAGTATAATAATGCCGGTTTCTTCATGGCTGTCAATTCATAATCACTAATCCGAAAATACTAATGGGAAAGAAGTAAAAACACCGATTAACAGATGTGATAAAATAACCCTTAAAACGGTATAGAAAGGAATGAATTATGAATAAAAGAACAATTCAAATAGATGTTATCGGTCCGATAGAAGAAACTGAATTAATGAAATGTAAATTGTATGTTGATGGTCGTGTGTGTGTAATCGGAATGTCACGATATGACTATGAAGAGTTAATGCGAGAAAAAGTGTTTATCCGGGGTGGTAAGAGCGTTGATTCTGCTGGTGTGATAAACACTACTAACACTTTCATCGAAAAAGATTAATATTTAAAACGATATAGGTATGAATATAGATACTGAATTTAACGTAGGAGATAGCGTATGCTATCTGAGCGGTGATAACATTATCCATACAAGTATAAGCAAAATAATTATCGAAATATCCTATACTGATGATAGTTTTCTTATGGTTTATAAGCTGTCAGATGGGCTAAGTGTGCCCAGAAACAATTATCCACAATGGGGAAAAAGACTTTTTAGAGATAAGGATAGTTTAATGAGATATTTATCAGAATCGTAACGGAACAATGGACTAACAGGCAAGTCACCGCATTGTATGCAGGCTGGTGATACAGGTTCGAATCCTGTTTGTTTCACACTGAAAAAAAATTCTTAAAACGTATAATTATGGGAAGAATTGCCAGAAAAGGCTTTGAGTACTACAGGGCCGAAACGGACCGGTTCCGTGACATCAAGATCCGCAAGCTGAGAAAGGAACACAGCTGTGCCGGTTATGCGATATACCAGTATGTCCTGAATGAGATCTACCGTGTGGAAGGCTGTTATATCCGTTTCACACAGGACGAGCTGTTCGATTGTGCGGAATACTGGAACATGAGGGAAGAGGAGGTTCTCCGGATCATCAACTATTGTACGGAAACGGGGCTGTTCAATGCCGGAATCTGGAAACAGTACGGCATTCTGACAGGGCACTCCATCCAGATCCGATATGTGTCCATGTGTCACGCGGCCAAGCGCAAGACAGTCATTCCGGAAGAAATAAATCTTCTTTCCGAAGAAAAATCCTCCTTCCCGGTTTCCCGGGCACAGCTTCCTGTGGAAGCGGCGTCCGTTCCGATCTGTGGATCTGTGGCAGTCACCTCTGTTCCCTTCACGGAACCTTCAGAAGCGCCCGTTCCTTTGAAAGAGGGGATTCTTCCGGAAAAAACCGGATTTATTCCGGAAGAATCCGTGAATATTCCGGAAGCTTACAATATAAAGGAAAGAAAAGAAAACATATCATCCTCAAGCTCCTTTACATCCGTTCAGGAAAAGACGGATGAGGAGGACAATTCCATCCGGACTTTAAAATCCGATCTGGAATACCTGAACCTGAAGGATGACCAGATCCGCTGGGCGTGCATTCTGAAAGCCCGTTATCCGGCCATGCCCCTGGAGTACGCCATAGCCGCCGTCAAGGACAGCATCCGTAACGGTGACTACCGTTACAGTGTGGGCGGCTGCCTCACTCCGCTGATAGAGAACTATATCCGCAAGTACAACGCTGAATGTTCAGGAGAAAAGAGGCAGGACGGTTTCCGTGCCGCCCTTGAGCGTCTAGGCATTTCTCCGGCACAGCAGCATGAGATCCTGCATCTGTCCGCGGACTCCCCCCGTGTGCTGGAAGCCGCCCTGAAGGAAATCGAGCGCAGCAACGGGCGCATCAGGAGCCCGCTATGTTTTCTCAGGAGCAGGCTGACGTCCGTCCGGACCGCATGATATTTTGACATTAGTTAGTATGTGAAAGAACATTCCATCCTGCCGTCCCGCTGTGAAGCCGGTGCGGCAGGAACTTAAAAAAAACGAAAGATTATGAAATCACAGGAAGCCAATGCGATCCCCTTGCGGGAGATACTGGAAAAATACGGTCATGAACCGGTCAGGTCCTACCACGGCTATCTCATGTACAGCTCCCCTTTCAGAAATGAGGAGACCCCCAGCTTCATGGTGAACCTGCACACGAACAAATGGAAGGATTTCGGTGAGGACAGCTCGGGAGGTGTGGCTGACCTGGTCATGCGTCTGGAACGGTGCGATTTTCACTCCGCCATGCGGCGGATTGAAAAAAGCGACCTGTCCGCCCCGTCCGACCCCCTCCCTGTTCCGACTTCCGCCGGGGATGCCGGCACCAGCCCCAGACTGACTGTCGACAATATCAATCCCCTGACCAACAGGATGCTTCTGGAATACATGGGCCGGCGTGGAATTGATGCGGACATTGCAAAGGCATATTGCAAGGAAGCATACTACCATTTCAGCGGAAGGAAGGACAGGCGCTGTTTCGCCGTAGCTTTCCCCAATGACAAGGGAGGCATGGAGCTCAGGAATCCGATATTCAAGGGATGTGCCGGAGTAAAAGCCGTCACCTGTCTTGACAATGGAGGCGACCGTTGTGCCGTTTTCGAGGGATTCATGGATTTTCTCAGCTATCTCCAGTATGCCAGGGAACATCCCGGACTGCCGCCAATGAATTTCTGCATCCTGAACTCCACGGCCATGGCCGGCAGGTCCGGAGAGTTCCTTTCCCGGCACCGGCTGGTACATGCCTTTCTGGACAACGACAAGGCAGGCATGGACGCCCTGGACAAACTGGAGGGGAATCTTGGGAAGGATACGGTACTGGTCAATGAGTCCGTCCGGCTGTATCCCCGGCATAACGATTTCAACGAGTTCCTGCAAGCCTGTAAAAAAAAAGCGATGACTGCAGGAAATGAGATGTAATACAGCAAACAATATGAAAGAAGTATCAGAAAAGATAACGGAAAGAATCCGCAAGCTTATCCGGCTCAAAGAATCCGCCACACAGATCGGATCTGAAGGTGAAGCCCATGCGGCGGCAGCGGCGGTACACCGCCTGCTTATGGAATACAACCTCTCCCTGCTTGATCTTGCCGGTGAGAATCCACAAAACCGGCTGACAGCCTGCGAATCTGACAGAATCAGCTACAAGGATGCAGCCGGCAATATCTGGAAACGGGACCTGATGAGGGTCTTATGTGAATACAATTACTGCAAGATGCTGCTCTACGCGGGCACAACCCATATGGTGGTAATCGGGACAGAGGAAAATGCGGCAACTGTCATTGCGCTCTTTGACTACCTGCGTAAAACCTTCAGACGTCTGTCCGAAGAGAAGTATTCCGGGTATGCGCAAGGCAGACGCGGTTACTGGAGAACCGCCAAAGGTAAGAAGGACTATATCCGGTCTTATCTGGAAGGCTGCATACCCGGTTTACGCATGCAGCTGGAGAAGTCCGGGCAGACGCCGCAGGAAACCGGCCTCATGATCTGTCACCAAAAACTGATAGACGACTATATGGGCAGGTTCAGGCTTGTCAGAAGAAAGCCTGTGGCGAACAGGCATAAGACGAACCACAAGGCTTATATGACCGGAGTTGATGACGGCCGCCATATAAGTCTGAGCAGACAATTGAAGGATAATACTCTTTTTTAAAAGGATAAAAATATGGGCTTTGTCAACAGACTGATCACATGGATCATGGACCGGCTTTCCGTGGAGGTCGATCCGGATGCCGAATGGTTTTAGCAGATCGTGAAAAGGATGGTTGCGGTTCATCCCCGTTCACTTGATTAAAAACACATAAACGAAAAAAATATGGAGATAAAAGGAAAAGTACTTATCCTCTTTCCGGTCAAGGAAGGAGTCGGAAAGACATCGGGCACTCCGTGGAAGTCCCGTGAGTTTGTGATAGAAACGCAAGACCAGTATCCGAAGAGGGTCTGCCTGCAAGTGATGAATGACAACATGGACCGTTTTCCCATGGAGGAGGGTATGGAGGTCAGTGTCAAATTTGACATTTCCGCCCGTGAATGGGACGGCCGTTACTTCAACACGCTGACGGCATGGGACATCACCGTGCTGAATTCCCGGCCGTCCAATCAGGAAGGAGAAAACAGATGAGAAAGAAATTCTTTTTTCTGGGGATATTGTTGGGCGTCTGCCTGGCATCCCCGGCCCAGTTCTATTCCGCACGTACCAACCTGATAGGGCTGGCAACGGGCAACATCAACCTGGAGGGGTCCATGACGCTGAACCGCCGATGGTCGCTTCATCTACCGGTCCAGTACAATCCCTTCGTCTTTAAGGATAACCGCCAGTTCCGCAACCTGACTGTCATGCCGGGCGTGCGCTACTGGTTCGTGGAGTCCTACTCCAATTTTTTTGTCGGGATGAACACCCTGGCAAGCGGCTATTCGATCGGCAGGATATGGAACAAGAAACGTTATGAGGGAGAAGGCTACGGCATCGGCCTCTCCATCGGCAAGGCCTACCCCCTGTCAAAAACATGGAACATAGAATGGGAACTCGGCGGCGCCGCGGTCTGGGCGAGGTACAACGAATACCGTTGCCGGGAATGCGGCGCCTTCCTGGGCAGAAAACACGGATGGTATCTGATACCTTCACGTGTGGCGTTGAACATGATATATCTTTTCTAAATGTACGGTCCTATGAAAAAAAGAAACATACCTGTAATCCTTTTACTTCCACTGCTGTCCTTATCCTGTTCCCTGTCCCACAAGATGGAAAGGAGCATCAGCAAGGTCGGTCTCTCACAGGCCGGCAAGCGGCCTGCACCGGACACGACATGCTATTCCGTTCCCGAAAAAATCACCTGGAAGGACAGTTCGGGAGTGGAACATATTGTCACCATGGCCGAACGTGACAGCGTTACGGGTGAAGAGATGACCGTGTTGCAGCTGGACGAGGTGACCATTGTCGCGCGTAACAGGAACATCCCCGAGCGTGCCGGAAAAGTGAATCTGGATTTTGTCGTGACCGTTCCGGGCAGGCTGATAGATGACAAATGGCAGGTACAGCTGACCCCTGTGGCCTACAAGCGTGGCAGACGCATAGAACTGGAGAGGATCTTCCTATCCGGCGCCGACTTCGTCAAGCGGCAGAAAAAAGGATACGCGCAGTACCAGGCCTTCATAAACAGCATCATCCCGGATTCCGCCTATCTGAAAGAGATGTTCGACATGAAAGGCTACCGCCGTGCCATGGCCGAGCTGGAGGAGGAGTTCTACCAGGCATGGAAGCATGACTATATCGCCCGCGAGGAATGGATTGACTGGACTGAGAGATGGAACCGCCGTTACCAGCACTTCAACGCGAAGATGGAACGGAACCGCATGGCCATCGCCGGCCACAACACCATCCTGTCCGTACTTCCCGCCTACTGGCTCCGCCGTGACCTGGACACCACGCTGATTCCGTCCCGCTACCGCATGTTCTCGGAAGGCACCCCTCTGAAGGTACGCAGGGTGACGCCGGAAGATTCGGCGCGTATAGCGGAGAGATACTTCGATTACAAGCGCATTGCGGAGAACGAACGCAAACGTGACGCGGTGTCACGCAAATATGAGGAGCTGGTTCGTTTCCCTTACCAGGCCGCCCGTCTGGATACGGTCATCAGGAACAGGAACAATACCTTCAGCTATTATTACCGGCAGGAGATGGATGTTACCGATAACACGAAACGTATTGACCTGACAGTAGACGGAAGGATACTTGCCGTCAATGGCAGTTCCGCCAAATTACCGTCCTCGGATACCATTACCTATTATATAAGCAGTATGGTGCAGTTCCTGGACCATGCGCCCCGGTACAGGAAGGAGAAGATATACCGCAAGGCCACGGCCAATACGACCGCCTATATCAATTATCCGGCAGGCAGATACCTGTTTGACGAGGAATACGGGAACAACCGTTCCGAAATAGACAAAGTCCTGGAAGCGATCAACAAGCTGACCTATACCGGTGAGTTGGTGATGGACAGCATTGACATGACCGCCACCGCATCCCCGGAAGGCAGCGCGGCCGCGAACCGTATCCTGTCCAGGCAGCGTGCCGTTGCCTTGAAGGAGTACCTGTCCGGAAGGACGGATGACAGGACCGGCATCGACACCCTGATCCGTCCCCGGTGGATTGGCGAGGACTGGCAGCTTCTTGTCCGCAAGGTACAACAGGATACGGAAATGGATGACAGGTCAGCCGTTCTGGATATCATGTCCTCCGTAAAGGATCCGGACGCAAGGGAGGCCGGGATCCGGAAACGTTTTCCGGATGCCTACAAGCATATCAGGGAGAACTATTATCCTCTGGCACGTGCGGTGAACTTCGCATTCTACCTGCACCGCCGGGATATGATAGAGGAATTCAAATACACCACCGTCCTTGACTCGGCCTACATGCACGGTCTCGACCTGATGGAGGACAGGCAGTACAAGGACGCGCTGGTGATACTGTCGGACTATAACGACTACAACACGGCCATCTGCCTGATGTCACTGGGCTATGATGCACGGGCTGCCGGAATATTGGAATCCCTGCCGGAAAGTTCCAATGTGTGCTACCTGCTGTCCATCCTGTACAGCCGTCTGAAAGACGACGGCAAAGCCGTGTCCTCCTTCATGCGCTCACTGGAACTGGACGGTTCCAAAGCCTATCGCGGTCGTCTTGATCCGGAAATCAACCGGCTGATAACAACGTATAATTTAAACCTGTCGCAATATGAATAAAATAGTAAGAATTCTGCCCGGCATATTCCTGTCCCTGCTGTCACTTTCCTCTTGTGACGGCCTGTTCACCGAGGATTGTATCTACAAAGGATACCTGCACGCCCGTAACGGGTTCCATCACCCTTCCGATATGGGCACACCGGAACAGGCTGAGATGAACCTGATGGTTTTTCCGCTGACCGGTAACGGCGTGGCGGAATATGACAATCTTTCCATTCCTTTTAATGGAAGCGGTGATGCGTATGGGACCTTGCATATCGGGAGTTACGAGTTTCTCGCCTGCAACAAGGATGTCAACATCCTGGAGGATGCGGGCTCCGCCGCCACCGTCCGCCTGCGTGTTCCGACGGAACAGGGAAAGATCACGGCGGAGCAGGGATACGCGTATTCCTCTTCCGTGACCGGTACGGTCATGACTGACGACACCCTGCACGTCACCTGCGAGAGCAAACTGATGGTGCAGCGGATTGTCTTCAACATCACGGTGACGAATACGGGAATCCTGGAATATACCGGAATCACCGCCGAACTTGACGGCGTGACCACAAGCCGGTATGTACGTACAAGGGAAAAGGGAAGCGGTTTCGCCACCCTGCCTTTCACCGTCTCCCCTGAAAAGGAGAATTTCTTCCGGAAGGAAGTGCTGGTGTTCGGCATCAATACCGGGGTGAGCAATGTCATCCGTCTTCATCTGGACGGGGACATGCCCGTGGATGCGGATCTTGACCTGAGTGATGTGTTCAAGGACTTCACCGCTGACGGTATCAGTGTGGACATCACCGTCCGCGTATCCCCGTCCCTACATACCGCATCCGCTTCCATCGAGGACTGGCAGAATGTGGAATGGGGCCAGGGAATAATTACTTATTAATACTGTTTTTTTATCATCAATTTAAAATTTTACAAAATGAAGAAAATGTTTTTGTTCGCAGCGTGTCTTGCCGTATTGGCATGCAGCTGTTCCGAGAATGAAGAAGGAACCGTCAAGGATGTCCGTGCCTCCTTGAAAATCAACGCCAACATCGGTGCTCCCGCTGTTTCCCGCGCGGAAAAGACCGCCTGGGAAGCCGGTGACAAGCTGGGTCTTTATGTCTGCAACGGTACTCTGGGCACTCCGTACAACCAGAATGCCGTCTATACCAACACCCCTTTCACCTATTCAGCTGCCGGATGGACTTCGGAAGAGATCCTGCTGGATGAGAACGAGGCGACGGTGTTCGCTTATTATCCGTATGATGCCACGCTGACCACCCCCTCCGCCCTTCCGGTGGACATCACCACCCAGACGGACCATCTGTACGGACAGGGCGACACCAAGGCGAGCATCCTGAACCGTAATGTGAACATCACGATGAAACATGCCCTTTCACAGGTCGTATTCCGCATGAAGAAAACGGAAGGATACAGACAGGAAGGCGTCCTTACCGGAATCACACTGAAGAATGTCGGTTCCGCCACTCCGTTGTATACCCGTGCCACTATGGATATTTCAACAGGTTCCCTGACAAAAACGACGGCAGGCAATGTGGAATTCAGCGCCGGCGCCACCCTGACAGACAAGGCCGTATCCTTTTCATCCATTGTCGTTCCGGTTGATGCGACAGCGGGCAAGGATATGCAGGCCGTGTTCACCATTGACGGAAAGCAGCTGCAATTCACCTTCCCGGCCGGAACGAAATGGGAACGCTCTTACCGTAATATCTACGACATCGTACTGGGGAATAACGGTCTGGTCATCGGCGGTGCCGATGGCAGCGGTGTGACCATCGAACCCTGGACAGACGATGTGAAAGGTGAAATCCAGCTTGTACCTGTAATCTGACTTTAAGGGGCGGGAAGCCTTTCTTCCCGCCCTGTTACAAACCATATCGGGGCTGCCAATCCCCCATAATCAGACAAAACGATGAAAATGAAGAATATTTTAAACAGCCTTTTCCCCTGGCTGGCCATGACAACCCTCCTGTCCCTGCAGGGCTGTGAGAATGAGGAAGGCACCGCAATCCACAGCCGTGATACCGTGTCCTTTGAAATTGACGCAGGGGGAGCACGGGCAACCGAGACAACGTTTGAGACCGGGGATGCCATCGGCGTCTATGCGGCAGTACGCATGTCATCAGCGCCTGCAACCTTGAAAACGTCCGGAAACTATGCGGACAACAAGCGGTTCGTCTGGAACGGCTCGCAGTTCGTGGCGGACGGGGACGCCAACGAAATAGCCGCCGGCCATGAAACGGATTATTATGCCTATTACCCCTACAGGGAAGACATGGGCAATCCGTTGGATTATGATTTCAGCATACAGGGGGACCAGCGGGAAGGCATCACGCTTTCCGACTTCATGTATGCGGCCAACAGGAGCGGAACAACCGATAAGGTCATAACGCTCGCCTTCTCCCACCGGCTGTCCCGGCTGCAGGTCACTTATACGCCGGAAGCGGGAGAGGCACTTTCCGGCGTGACCATCCAAAGGGCCAAGGCTACAGCCAATATCAACCTGGGAACCGGCACCGCCAATACCCTTGGAGCCACCTCGGATATACGGATGTATAATGACGGCGGCACATTCACTGCGGTCATTCCGGCGCAGGACCGGGATGCCGACGGTACATTCCTTACCCTTTTATTTGCCGACGGCACAAAAAAGGACTACACCCTTACGGCAAAGAAAGAATTCCTTGCGGGGCATACTACCGTAATTCCGTTCATGGGCAAAGAGCTGCAGTATACCTTTACCGTCAGTCCGGAAACCATCGGCAGCGGCTATTCCGGCGGCATCTATAACTACGAAACGGTTTCAAACAAATATTATTCAATAAACGGGAAGCCATTGCCCGGCACTGAGAGTCCATTGGATTACACGGTTTCAACGACAGACGTCTGGATAACCCCGGACAAGGCGGGCAAAACAATAAAGGTGGCGGAAAACCTGAATACCGCTCCCCGAAACGGCAAGGTCCTGTTTACCCAGGCAGAATCCGGAAGGACTTACATCCTGCCGGTACAACAGTCCTCCGCTACCACGCGGCAGACCTTGCAAATCAGCACAACTGCGGGAAACATACCCGCTGCCGGAGGAAACAAGGCTGTCACAGCCGTTCTCAGCACTTATTATAACGACCACCGGGATCCTGATAAAAAAGAAAATGTAACGGTTTCCCTCAGTGGAACCGGGACGGGATTCAGCCTGTCCGGGAATCAGGTCCTGGCTGTCAACAATACTACGACAAATGCCAGAAGTATTACCGTAAAAGGCAGTTACAACGGCATAACATCGGATAACAGCCTGACCATAACACAGGATGCCGGTGCAAAACAATACGCATCCTGGAGCGACTGGAGTGTAACCGTATCGGCCAATCCGGAAACGGTTGCAAACACGGGAGGTACATCCGTCATCACGGCCGATGCAGCCCGTACCCGTGCGTGGACGTGGAACGGTGTCGGCGGTTCAGGAGGTACGGAAACAGACAGGGCCACACCGTCATTGTCGGCAGCCGGCAGCGGATTCAGCCTGTCCGGAACAACACTGACAGCAGGCAACAACACAACAACATCTGAAAGATCCTGTACAGTCACGGCAACCCATGCCGGTAAATCAGCGACCTGTACAGTCAAGCAGCCGGCCGGAACAACCGGTTACGGAGATTGGAAAGTAAACATATCCGCCAGTCCGACCACTATCGCGGCCGCCGGAGGAACGTCAACGCTGACCTGCTCGGCTGCGCGTGACGTATATACCAATGGGGTAAAGACCGGTACGGAAACCGCCACACCTGTCATCTCGGGCAGTGCAGCCGGATTCAGCCTGTCCGGAAAAACAGTCAGCGCCGGCAACAACACCTCAACAAGCACGCGAAGTATAACATATACGGCAACCCATGCCGGTAAATCAGCCAGCTGTACGATCACCCAGTCTGCAGGAAACAGGCAATATGCGTCATGGAGTGCCTGGAACGTGACAGTGTCAGCCAATCCGGTCACGATAGCCGCAAGCGGAGGCACATCCTCCATCAGCGCGGCGGCAACCCGTACCCGCACATGGACGTGGAACGGTGTCAGCGGTTCCGGCGGTACGGAAACAGACAGGGCCACACCGTCATTGTCGGCAGCCGGCAGCGGATTCAGCCTGTCCGGAACAACACTGACAGCAGGCAACAACACAACAGCGTCTGAAAGGTCCTGCACAGTCACGGCCACTTCAAACGGCAGGTCGGCCGCCTGTACGGTCAGACAGTCCGCCGGCAGTCAGACAACGGAGTACGGCAACTGGACCACGGGCTCATTGTCAGTGTCCGCCAGCCCGTCCGGTATCGGCTCATCCGGAGGCACAAGCCGCCTGAGTGCGACAGCATCACAAAGCCGTCCGAAATACACGAAGTGGAACGGCATAACAACAGGCACCACCACAGAATACCGGAGTGTGGATGTGAGCTCATCCGCCTCATGGTCAGGAAGCGCGTCGGGCTTCAGCCGGAGCGGCACGACTGTCACAGTGGCGGCCAATGGCAGCACTTCATCCCGCAATTGTACCTATACGGCAAGTTACGGAGGAAAATCAGGCCATGTGACAATCCATCAGGATGGAAAGCCCGCCGATGTAATCACCTACGGGTACATATTCACGCTCGGATCCGTCAGCGGTGATGACGTCGTCTCCACCGGGGGAACCGTCACCTACAGTGTCACCTCACAGAAGATCACATACACCAACGGCAGCGAAACCTCCCGCAGCAATATCGGCTGGTCGGCTTCCGCCAACGTGTCCTGGATCAGTGCCGGCACAAACTCGGCAACCGTCAGTGAAAACCCGACAACTTCCGACCGTAGCGGCACGATTACGCTGACCCAGAACGAAAGCGGAAGGAAACTGTCAATCACTGTATACCAGGACAGAAAGGTATCGGTGGACATAAACTAAAAACTATAAATATGGATAAACCATTCAATCATCTCATTATTTGTCTGACGTTTGTAATGCCGGTTGCAGCCCTCAGCGGCTGCTCCGGCCCTAACGACAGTCCGGAGCAGGACGCCGTCATGTCCATCAGCTCCTGCACGGCACGTGGTGATGACGGGCAGGAAATGTCCGTCAGCGAGTTCGGCATGTTTGTAACGGATACGGCGGGAAACCTGTATCCGGACAACATCCGGGTCCTCAACCGGTCCGGGAAATGGACATTCGCGGAGATTTCCCTGTCGGACGGGGATAAAGGCATATATGCGTATTATCCTTACAACCCGTCCTTCAGCGGCGGAAAGATGGGCCTGGACGCAAGGAGCCAGACAGACTATCTGTATTCGGAAAGGACCATGGTGTCCGGGAACGCACCCTCCGCCTCCATCACCCTGTATCATCTTCTTTCGAAGGTGACTTTCAGAATGCCCGCCGCCGTCACCGCGGTCAGAGTGGCGGATTACAGCTACTCCGCTTCGTACAGTCTTCTGACGGGCTCACTGGAGATAAAACCGGAAAAAGGCACAATATCCTCCAGGACAGGAAGCCTGCTGCTCTATCCCGGTGACAGTCCGGCCATGCACGTGGCGCTGGTGGCCGGCGGACATCCATACGACTTCGTCATGCCGGCGGCGGCATTCCGATCCGGAAAGGAATATGTCTACACTTTGAAAACCGCCGGAAACGGGGTGGAGATAGAGGACATCACCATCACCGGCTGGCAGCCCGGAGGCAATTATGAAGGAACAATAACTGAAAAAGAACAAGAAAGGCAATGAAAAAGAAAATTTATACTTTATCCGTCCTGCTGGCGGCGGTTCTTCCGGCAGGGGCACAATCCATCAAAAGTGACATCAACACCGTCCTGAACGACATCGCACTGCCGGTTTTCCTCGGTGTGATGGTCATGGCGCTTGCCGTAGGCATAGGAAAGAACTGGAGACTTATCAATGACGAGAACAGCGAGGGCAACAAGAAACAGGGATGGATGAACGTCGCCTACATGGTCGGCTATGTCCTTATCGCGGTGACCGTCATCAGCTTCTGCGTGGGCAAGATAGCCGGTGTCAGCTTCTCAATCTGACCGCCATGGAGTACAAGGTGCGCAAAGGGATCGAGAACCCGTGCAAGATACACGGGCTGCTGGTACGCGACTTCTATCTGTTGCTCGGTTACGGCGGATTCGCCGTGGCCGTGCTCCTGCTGAACGTCAAGAGCTGGCTGGAGGACGGTACGACAGGCGGTGAAATGCTTTTCATATTCGTATTGCTTGTCGGATGTGGTCTGTTGTTGGCAAGGAAGTTCTATAAGAATGCCTCAAGGAAGAAGTACAGGCCGCCGCATTGGGAGAAGACGGTTACAAACCGTGATGTGAGAAATGCTTTAATGAAAAAACAGATAGACTACAGAAAATATGAATAGACTTATAACTGACTGTCCCGAAGTGCTGTTTGCTTTTGTCTGGACATTCTTTTTTTGTGTGTCTTTTGTCTTTTATTGTATCACCAAGGAAATAAAAGATTCAAGAAATATACGTATACGTAAAAACAGCACTCCTAAAGAAATTGGAAATAAGAAAATAGGTGGTGAAAACAATGATAAAAAAGAAGATGATAAAGAGTTGCCTCCTTAAACTGTTGCTTTGTCTGTTACCGGTTTTGACATGGCGGAGTTCCCACAGGTTGATGGCTATACCCAACAATAGCATGGGCGGAAGGAGTATTATCATAACTCTCCAAAATATTATAAAGTTGGGGTCAACTCCGGAGAGAGGGCAGGCAAATACCCAGTAAATCCCTGACATACAGGAAAGGATACCAACCGGTGCATAGCAGATCCATTCTTTGGAAACCCAAAATGCGGAAAGCGGAACGAGGACTACTGAATAGGCAACCGAAATTCCTGTCACAATCAATAACTGTATCCCAAGCGGTAGTGTTCTGAAATGAACCACGGCTGTGAACAGGAGCGGATAAATGACCAGTGCGCATAGAGCAAGACATAGAAAAACATTAAAATGCTTTTCTCCGATTTCCAACTTTACAGTGATTTTGTCAGTCAATGTTTTAAGGGCTGTACTGATTTCATTCATAAACTAAAAAGATATAAATAACAACTGAACGGGATAACAAATAAAAAAACAAACAATAAGAAAATGGCAAACGAAGGATATTCCATACTGGATGTCATCAATGACGAATACGGTGTCATCCTTACCAGAAACGGCTGCGTGTCTGTAGCGTTCCGCATGTACAATCCGGAATGTTACAGCCTGCACCGTACCGACCTGGAGGAGCGCAACGCGCGTCTCTACCAGGCGTTCAAACACCTGCCCTCCGGCAGCTTCGTGCACAAGCAGGACGTGTTCCTTAAAAGGGAGTACGTTCATGAGCTGGAAGGGGACAGCTTCATCGACAAGGCGGAACAGAGGCATTTCTCCGGCCGTGAGTATCTGGAACATGACTGTCTTCTGATATTCACCCTGTCCGGCCTGTCCTCCCTGGCAGCCTCGTACAATGCCAACCCGTTCTCCTACCGGGAGAGGCTGCATGTGTCCGACCGGGAGAAACTCACCGAATTTCTGGAGGGGGTGAACTCCGCCATTGGTGTGATAAACAGTATCAGGGACACCCGTCTGGAAAGGATGGACGCCGCCAGCCTGAGG
>OLFY01002963.1_pt1 | contig 15267 bp, 10 predicted proteins | sample 1605611 | NCBI WGS metagenome assembly OLFY01 (sample SAMEA3888923, study PRJEB22519) | human gut metagenome | biome: human gut; feature: human-associated habitat; material: faeces | place: Denmark | collected 2011
CTTGTCTCTTTATGTAGCTGCAATGATTCCGAAATTGCACCTTTACTCTTCACCATCTCACTTACATTTCCGCTATAATCTTGTCCATAAACCTTTAGATACCCTTTAAAATTCTCTTTTTCAGGAGATACTGTGATAGAAAACTCTGACAAATCTTCCTTTTCAAAATATTCATCATTTATTTTCTCTGCTCCTGTCCTTTCTACCTGGGAAAACTTATTTATATCTATTGGTTGTTCTTCATATGGAATAAAAGCATAATTTATTCTCTCTATCCCACTAATAGCATCTTTTATCCGAATGAAAACATTCATTCTTCTTTTACTAAAATATCGGAAAAAATGGTATTTATGAAACAATAACAATGTATTTTTCTTTTTATCATCTCCATTTTCTTCTGCTTTAAAAATCAAATCTCCACTCTCATTATCAACTCCTGTATAAATAATCTCTGGTTTGTGACAATCGTATGTTATCTGCAAGTTTTTCTGATTTGCTACACACGCAGCACTATCAATAACCCCAAAGTTTAATGTATAATTTCCTTCAGCTTCTACCTGTATGTTTGTCTCATTAATTCTGATTCCATCCTCATAATAAGACTTCCATTGTAAGCTTTTCTTCTGGCTCTTAAAACGTTCCCATTCTTTCTCCATAACCATTCCATTTGAATAAAACATTTTCCCCTCTAAAGAAAAATTTATCTTATTAAAATTTTCTTCCTGTATTTTAATTGTAATCTGAGGAGCATTTTGAAAATACTGTCTTTTTCCTATCTTTTTCACTGCATTCTGGTTAAGAATCACACTTGTTATCAATGGACTCTTTGTATCAACGGTATAGAGTGGACTTTCATAATATCCATTATAAATACACCTTTCTGTCTCGCTACTCTTTTCAGCTGTCATAACATTCCCAGCTTTATCTGTACAATGTATCATAAGTTTATAATGGCCATCATCGAGATTTGTAACAGAATATCGCATTACTGTTTTGGAATTTTTCTCTTGCTCTCCTTTTTCTAATTCTTGTTTTTCTGGCTCCTGCTTTATTTTTTCTGTTATTTCCTCCCATGATTCTTTGTTCTGTTCTATTTTCCCATTTAGACCATATTTTACACGATATAACTTTAATTCTATATTTTCCGCCTCTAAATTCATATCTTCAATGCAAATATCAATCGAATTTTCCCTTTTCATAAATAATTCATTTCCAGAAGAAGTAATTTTTTCTCCGTTACTCTTTAATTTTTTATTTATATTTGCCGGTGAGGATTCCGCTTCCATAACGTTAATAATGCCTTTATAATCAACCGATAGCTCTAGCGCCGACTTATCTATCGTAATGTCTGTACTCTCTATCCCTTCCTGTCCTGTCTGATTGGATACTCCTTTATTTCCTGCCAGATCAGAGCAATCAAGAATAAACTTCCATTTTCCTTCTACAGCAAAATCAAACGAAATTTGATGTAAGTTTCCTTTTTTAGTATGTATCCATGCCAAAATGTCTAACATACCATCATTACTTTCAGCTTCATTTTCTTTGACTGCTTCCCTCGCCCTATCATCTAATGGCATCGCCTGGATATGTATACTATCTAAATCAAGGTATTTTTCCCTTATATCTATCATTCCTTTTACTGACGTATTGTAATAACATTCTTCATCTATATTGTATGTTATATCTGTATTGCATTTTTTATCGGTATTATATATTTCATCTGTATTATAAGTTTCACTGACAGATTTCTTCGCAAATCTTATTCCTTCCTTCTTTTTATCTGCTTTCTCAAGCTTTAATCCTGCTATCTCCGGACATTTTTTATCAATCACCAGCTTTTTACTTTTGAAAGTTCCTGATAAAATATTTCCGTAATTTTCTACCGCTCCTTTATCTCCAATTAATGGCATTCCCCATCTATTTATATATTCCAGATACAAGCTATACACTTTATGTCTGTTTTTTTCTGTCTCAAAAGAAAGTGTTTTTTGATAGATTGGATTGTCACTAGCTTTTCTTTCAAACTCCCCTTGTTCATACTGTCTAATCTTATTAAAACCTTCTTGGTCAATACCACTTTCCTTCTCTGAAACCTGGAATAAAAATGACTCTTTTTCTAAGTCAGAATGAAACGTATTTTCCTCCACACCTATGGTAAATGTCCTATTATCCTTACTAAAAAGATATTGTGCAAATTCTCCCGTTCCCCCAATCCATCCTTTTGACTCTAAATATAGTTTTGGACTTTTTTCCCCTATGTCACCAGCAGTATTATCCATAACTTCTGTATCTTCATCAATTGCCAATTGTGTGATTACAGCTGCTTCTACGTAGTATGTTCTATATGTATAGATGCTTCCAACTCCCACAAAAGCTAATACAATTAATTTAAAATAAGCTTTATTCGTTATCTCATTTTTCCCCTTGTCTCCTATTCGTCTCACTCTTTTTCTCTTTATTTTATTTCTCACATGAGCTACTTTCTTTTTCAAACCACTTATTAATATTACATATACATTCGCTTTTACAAAATACAATATTGCCGCCAGAAAAAAGCAACTGCATACTATCATCCCTAACACCGCACCTTTTTCCAGATAGCTTATCTTTTGTAATAGTCGTGTATTAAGTTCCTCCTGCATCCCTCACATCCTCCTTGTCTTTAAAACTATCTGCTATCTCTATCTTTTGCTTTGCCTCATTCATAAATTGATATAGTTCTTCCATTTGTTTTTTCTCCTTTATAAAATACTTTGTTCTCTCTTCTATTTTTTCTAATTCTTTATTTAACATTTTTTTATTTATTGAACTATCCTTTAAGAACTGCTCTGCATAATTCATAATTTCTATGGTAATCTCCCGTGAAATTAAATATGCTGCTGCAAGGTCTGATTTTGTACTTTTTTGTGTCACTTCAAATTGATTTAGAGAATGGAGCGTTTTATAAAAGTCCATAAAATCTCCTGTTCCTCTTTCTCCACTTTGATCTGTTCCATTAAGCAAAAATGTATTATAATAATTAGCTATCTTTGCATATAAACCTGCTCTTTTTCTCTTTTGCTTGCCAAACGCTTCATTCTCATCTTGCGAAGTCATCGTATCAATAGCTTCACAAAACCATTTTTCTGATGCTCCTTTTCCCGTTATATTTCCCATATCATAGAAATATCCCAAGCCTAAAGCATAACTAAATTCTGCATATCCCAACGCATTGTGTTTTTGAAAGATCTCTATTACCGTCCCTTCTTCACAGACAGAATTTATAAGATCAAGTAATATTACTGCATCCTCTATCTGAAAATGATTTAGACGAATAAAATACTTTATCATGCTCTGATAAATCAGTTTTTCCTCTGGTATAAGTTCTAATGCCAGCTTATAATATTGACTGGCTTCCTTTTTATCTTCACTTTTTTCTGCTATGTTTATATATCTTACAACTGCTTCTTCCTTATAACAAAATGATACCTTTTTACACCCTATACAAAACATCAAAGATAACTGTCCTACCATCATAAAAATCAAAAACTTTATTATTTTCCTTCTCTCGTTCTCCTTTTCTTTCTGCTTTTTATAATCTATTTGCGATAAAGCGTAGGCAAGTTCTCTGCAATTCTGATACCGTTTTTCAGGCTCTGATTGTATACATTTTAAAAGAAGGCTTTTCATTTCTAAAGATATATGTTCTCCCCAATATTTCTCCGGATATATCTTATAGGGCGGCTTTTCCGGGTTATATCCCGTTAATAAGCTATAAAGCGTGACTCCCAGGCAATAAATATCCGTCCTCGCATCTGTCTGCCCCATACCTCCATATTGTTCTGGTGCTGCATAGCCTTTCGTTCCAAGATACATTGCATCACAAGCCGTATTCTTATAACAATATTCTCGGGCCGTCCCAAAATCTATAAGAACTAATCTTCCCGTTTTTTTTAATATAATATTCTCTGGTTTTAAATCTCGATAAATAATTGATGGCTTTTTCGAATGAAGATAAGAAAGAACTTCACATAACTGTTTGCCCCATATTAAAATCTCTTTTTCTTCAATCCGCCCTCTTTCATTTAAAATCTCTTTTAATGTTTTTCCCTCAATAAACTCCATTACCATCCAAATAGCATCTTTTTTCTCTATAATGTCAACAATCTTTGGAAGTCCTGGATGATCCAATCTTTTTAAAATATCCGCCTCTACTATTAGCTTCCTGCTTATCATTTCGTAATTCTCGCAATATTCCATACTTATTTCTTTAACCGCCCATTTTTGCTTTAGTCTTTCGTGTACTGCCAAATATACTGTACTCATTCCCCCTTGTCCGATTACCGATAGAATTCTATACTTTCCATCTAGCACAAAACCTGCCTTTAACATCTCCCCATCACATCCGTCAAAAAAGTATTAATCTATTTCCATTCTCTACTCCGCTTTCCTCTAATTTAAAATCAAGAGGTAATATTCGTTTGTTTTCTATACATGCCAGATAGAGTTCCAGATCTATCTGTTTCTCACAAATAATGCTTTCCTTATCCCGTATTACATCATATATTTCTTTTATGATATCTCTTATCAATGCCGTTTCTTCACATTTAAACTCATACCACTTTCCTACACCTGCAACAAAAACATCAACATATACCATCGGCAACTCCCCTATTCAGTACTTCTTTTATCTTTTCCCGGCGTTCATAATCATTATGTACATTCAAGGCCAATGCTGTTTGAAATTCTAAAATTCTCTCTCCATAATAAGCAATGCCACGTCCCGGAATCTCCGCCTTAGGAAATACAGAAATTTGTATTACATCAAAAACTTCTGTATAGGCATACTTATCCTTCATATATAAACAGATTTTTGTTTTAAAAAGCTCTGCTATTCTCATAGAAATATACATTCCAGAAAATGATTCTATCGAAATCATTACTTTTATTCCTAACTTTTCCCCCTCTCGTAATATCAAATACAGGCTATCATCATATCTCTGATATGTTTCCTCACAAAATTCAACAAACCCGTCCACTATAATTAAAATCAGCGGAAACTCTTCTTTCTCATTTTCTATTTGATTTAGTGAAACGTTATCTTCTTTTCCAACATCTCTTTTATCTTCATTGCTCTTATTCTCAATTCTTTTGCTCTTATTTTTATATTGCTTAAAATTACCCCCTGAAAATTTCTTTTTTCTTCTTTTCATTTCTTTTTTTATATTTTCAAATAATTCTTCTACTTTATCCTCTTCTTCCTCTTTTATAACCTGTTTTACCTGGGGCATTAAATCATATATGTCCATACCACTTCCATTGAAATCCAACAGATATAAACATACTTCTTCTGCTGTACTCTCTTTTAATAATGAAAATAGAAATGTTTGAAAAAAGGTACTTTTACCAGAAGCACTTCTGCCACAGATAGCTATGTGTCCGCTTTCCATAAGATTTAAGGAAAATATGGACTGTTCCTGATTTTCGGGATCATCAAAAATACCGACACATACTTCCAAGTTCTTATTCATGTCAACTCTTTGCCTTTTCTCTTTTAACTTTTTATCTTTATTCATTTCTTTGTGAATCTCATTCAAATATATATACTTCGCCAATGGCTCCAGCCATAATTTTCTTCCCTCTTGATATTCCTTTTCTTTTGCAAAACGTATAATATACTGTTTGATTGCCTGCAATTGTGTTATCTTTTTCTTTCTGTTCTTCTCAGCATTCTTTCTTCTTTTATATATGGTTCCATCTGTTTGAACCAGACATGCTGCCACTTCCGTATCCTCTTGCTGAAATAAAGCCCCGCTCCAGCCTGCCTGGAACAACTCATATACTTCATTATTCCCTACCTGCAAGTATCCTCTTCCTGTTTGTGTAATCTGGCAGGCATCCATGTTATGAAGCATATCCATGCTATCTTCCCTTTCCTGCACTTTAAGACAAATTCGGAATCTTGAATTACTCCATATCTTATCGTCAACAACACCTCCTGGTTTTTGAGTTGCCAGCAGCAAATGAACACCTAAGCTCCTCCCTACTTGAGCAACACTAATTAATTCCTGCATAAATTCCGGCTCCGCCTTTTTTAATTCGGCAAACTCATCAATAATAATCAGTAAATGAGGAATTGGTTCGTTTACACTTCCCGAATTAAACAACCTTGTATAATCATTAATGTTATTTACCTTACATTCTTTAAATATTCTTTGCCTTCGTTTATTTTCACTTTTTATTGATACCATTGCTCTATATGCCTGCCCATCTGATAAATTCGATATTTTTCCTGAAATATGTGGTAATTCAGAAAATAGCGCTGACATCCCCTCTCCTTTATAATCAATTAACAAAAAGCACACCGCTTCCGGACTAAAATTCACTGCCATGGATAAAATAAATGTCTGAAGTACTTCACTTTTCCCTGAACCTGTCGTTCCAGCCAATAAACCATGCGGTCCATGATATCGCTCATGTATATCTAAATAAAAAGGTTCATCTCCCGCTTTTTTACCTATTAAAACCTTTGCACTTTCAAAAATTCTATTCTTTTCCCATCGCTGTTTTATATGTAATTCTTCTATCGTGTGCACATCATACATTCCTAAAAAATCAACAACTTCTGATATACCAGCCTTTTCTTCAATTTCCATCACTTTTATTCCTGAAATACTCCTTATTAATTTCTCCGCAATATTTTTTTCCGTATAATCAAAATTTATTTTCTCTTTCTTCTGACTGTGCCTTTCTATCTCATACCGCCCAGTAAATCCCCCATTTATTTCCAATACCATTTTACATGTATTCGGCAATTTTTTTCTCATCGAGTCCAGCCATACAACTGTCAATCCATATTCTTTTCCTCTATCTAAAATATATTTAGAAAACATTTCTCCTTCCAAAAATTGTTCTTCTGCAACAAATAAAATATAATGTGGCAAAATTTTTTCTGACTTATCGGATATGGATACCTCTTCTCTTTCTTTAAAAATCTGCAACAAATCATAGAATAACCGCCTCGCTTCTACCTCATTCCCTGCAATAAATCGCTTTTGTCTATTGGCATCCCATATATGCGGAAGCCACCTGCAAAAATCCCATTGCTGCGATTGAATAACCTTATTTTTGTTATAAATACATCCTATCTTTACTTCCGTATAACAATTACACAACGCAATCTGTAAAATAATACTTCTTACAAGTTCCATTCCTGCTATCGTATCTTTTGTTATGATTCCAATCTGACTATACCTTCCCATGTCGAGTAACACAGGAATCTGATGTAGAATCTCATAATGTTCCTTTATCTTTTTTGCTTCCCGCCATAGAATATTTTCCTCATCGCCAAACACTTCCTCAGGAAATTCTATTTTCATAGGAAACTCAACGTCACCTATACCAATTCTGTACATTAAAAAATCTTTATGATATAGATTTCGATTCCATAAATACATATCTAATAATGGGCTATCTAAATAAGTATCTGCCCGTAAATATCTACTTTGTAAAACCTTATATACCCGTTCATACTGCACTTTGATATATTCACTTTTTTTATTCAAATATCTCCTATAAGCCAGTCGCTCTTTATTAACTTTCTTCTGCTGTTCTCTTTTTTCATACTTTCTCGAAATCATAAGCCATAAAATAGAACATACCGCTGACATCACTGCCATAAACAGTCCAGAATATACATATATTCCTGCCTGATTCTGCTCTGATTTCATTCCATAAATTAAAAATAAGTTCATTCCTAACATTGGAAACATCAGATTCATGATAGTACCTATATCCATAAATATAGATTTTTTCTCCTGTACATCCACTTGGGGCGGTGCATCAACTTTTAATGATACTTTTTTTAATTCTTCCATTACTCTCGGTGCCCTGTGAAAAGTTATCTCTCTTTTTTCCTTCTTCCTAACATCCTCTTGTCCCTTTATCTCATTTTCTAATATTACTTCTTCCAAATAATCTGATACTGTATTTCTCTCACCAGCTTCTACTGCTATATAGTTCTCAAAAAATAACAAATATATAGTTCCAATACATATAACATCACCAAACTCTAATTGCTGCTTTTTCTCTAACAAAATTTCATTAATATATATTTCTATATTCCCACATTTCTCTATGAACCATTTGCCATACTCATATGAAATACCCATACTATTTTTTCTATTAATGGCTTTCTCCATCATTATGAATATATTTTTCTCTTTTATTATCCGACAATCTCTAAGTTTATATTTCTTATATATGCTCCAGTCATTCCTATATCGTATAAGCTGTATATAAAGATCCTTCCCACCTACCGATAGTTCATTCTTTCTCCCTATTGACAACTTGTAAAATATTCCTTCATCACTTTTCCGTTTTCCCATCTGAAAAAATTCTTCTGTTTTCAAATGACAACAGTCTGTTTCCTTGATAAACCATTCTCCAGATATATTTTTAAACTGTAAAAATACTGTCCTTTCCAAAGAGAAATCATCTTTAGGTAATAATATATGACACTCTGCTCTCTTACCGCTGACAAGCTGTGTGCGTTTCATCCTGCTTTTTCCGTATATAAAAATTAAAAATCTCATAGCTTCTTTACTCCTAAAGTGGTATACTATTTAATCAAATAAAAAATAAAGGAGCTGCCTCATGATAGCAAAAGATGATATTGTTATAAGAAAAGCTATTTTGCATATTTTAGACACCAATCGCGGAGAATGTATTCTTTCTAATACTCTCTTAGATCCAGGGCCAGATTTACATGATTTTATTCGAAACCATATTTATAAAATTGTTTCCAGCGATGATACCAAAAACTGTGAATTTGACCCAGAATATTCTCCAATCTATTCCATCTTAGAAACATGGGATGAATCAGATGAAACTTCTTTCATTGAAACCAGTCAGGCCATTGCAAATAAACTCTATATTGCCATGGGAGAGGGATTAGATATACCCGCTGCCGATTTATTATTCGTAACCTTTCAGGCAGAAGGAATTATCTATCTTGCCCTTTTAAAAATGAATTACAAGGAAAGCTATACGCATGAAGTCACCGAGACTCCTGATAATCCTGTTATTAATACAGACATCATCAAAACACATTCTCTGCTTCCTTCTGCAACTTCAAGAATACCTGAGGCCGTAGTTATTAATTTATCCGATTATCACATAAAGCTTTTGGAAAAAAAGTATGAGATAAATGGTGAGAAAGCTTATTATTTATCGGAAAACTTTCTTGTCTGCCGTACCAGTATTCCTCCAAAAAAGAAGTTAAATATTCTTACTCGTGTTATTAATAATATTTCTAATAAATACGATGGTGCCGATTTAAAAACAAAGATGGATACAAAAAGTGCTCTTCAAAAAGAATACGTTGATAACAAATCTTTCGATATAGAAGAAATAGGTAATAAACTTTTCGGAAAAAGTCCAGAAAAAAAATCAGAATTTGATGAAAAAATGGAACAGTACGACTTACAATATGATAACTTTACTGTCACCAATGAAAGTACTGTAAAGAAATTAGAAAAGCAGGTCATGGTAACTGATAGCGGAATTGAAATATCTATTCCAATGGAAACTTATAACAAACTGGCTAACTTTGAAGTTCAAACAGATGTAACTGGTAAATCAACGATTATCATAAGAAATATTGATAATCTTGTTTTAAAGTAATATTACATTCAGAATAAACTTTATAAACATATTAGATTCTAAATTACATTGATACTTCCACAATTATTACACTACTGTTTTTAATATTATTTACTTGTAAATATTCTAGAGCGTGTTTGAAAAACATTCTAGCTGTAAATATTTATTAAATTAAAAAACCTCCCACACAAAATCATCTCAAACTTGCAGTTTGTTTATCTTTTGTGTGAGAGGTTTCTTGATATCTTGCCTTAAATTTTTACTTTTTAGCTAATTTCCCGACATATGATATCTTATTCAAAGCTGTGATTATTATTTGTTACTTCTTCTCCAAATATGCATCTTTTCTGCTTCTTTAATTAATTCATCTCTGAAATCTGGATGAGCAATATTAATTAATGCTTCTGCTCTTTCCCATGTAGACATACCTTTAAGGCATACCTTACCAAATTCTGTTACCACATAATGTGTATTAGGACGAGTATCTGTTACTGTAGATCCTTCTGCTAAAGTAGGTCTGATTCTTGTATGCTTTACACCATCTTTGGATGTAAATGTAGAAGAACAACAGATAAAACTCTTACCACCCTTAGATAAGTATGCACCCTGAACGAAATCAAGCTGTCCACCTGCACCACTAATCTGTTTTATACCTGCACTCTCTGCATTAACCTGACCATATAAGTCAATATCAACTGCATTATTGATAGAAATAAAGTTATCAATCTGTGCTATTGTCTTAGCGCTATTCGTATAATCAACTGGTGCACTCATACATTCTGGGTTATCATCCAGATAATCATACATCTTCTTAGTACCTGCACCGAATGCATATACCTGACGTCCTCTGTCGATATTCTTCTTTAAGCCTGTAATCTTTCCTGCCTTTGCAATGTCAACAAACGCATCAACGTACATCTCTGTATGTACACCTAAGTCCTTTAAATCAGATTCAGCAATCATGGAACCTACTGTATTAGGCATTCCACCGATACCAAGCTGTAAACATGCTCCATCTGGAATCTCTTCTACGATAAGCTGTGCTACGGCTTTGTCTACTTCTGTTGGTGGTGCGCCAGCTCCTAACTCACCAATAGCTGGATTCTCGCCTTCTACGATGTAATCTACGCGAGAAACATGAATGCCTTCTTCAAATCCACCCAAACAGCGAGGCATATTCTCATTAACCTCTACGATAATTACATCTGCAGCTTCACAAACTGCCATCATATGGGATGCATTTGGTCCAAAGTTAAAGAATCCATGTTTATCCATTGGAGCAACCTGGAACATCGCAACATTCAAATGCTTGATATTCTCTCTGTAATAACGTGGAAGTTCTGAATATTTTAATGGAGAATAGTATGCAAATCCTTTACTGATTGCCTTTCTCTCCAAACCACCCATATGCCAGGAATTCCATGTAAAATGATCTGCTACATTATTTACCTTGAAAATCTCTGGTTCTCTTAATAAGATACCACCACGAATCTTAACATCTTCTAATTCATCTGCTCTGGCTGCTAATGCTGCATCCAATGCAACTGGAGTACCGGTTGTCCAACCATAATCTACCCAATCATGAGATTTTACTACCTTAACCGCTTCTTCTGCTGTAACAAGTTTCTGTGCATATTCTTTAATGAAACTCATGCTTCTCCTCCTAACAACTTCTGCTCTTGTTAAAAAAATATCATGAGTATATTCTACCACCGTTGTATAACTCGGTCAACCTAAATCGAACCTTGAATCCTTATATTTTTACAACATTTTTGCTAATTTGGCCTTATATTTCTGAGAAATTGGAATAACTGTCTTTTTATTCAAATAAAATTCACCATTTATCAAATCTGCTTTTTGAATAAACATAAAATTCACAATATAACTACGATGGCAACGAATAAAATAATCTGGCAGGCTCTTCTCCAACTTTTGCAAGGAACTATAAAAAGAAATCTCATACTTATTTACATGCAAGATAATCTTCTTATCTCTTGCTTCTAAATACTGAATCTCTTCATAATGAAAACAATAAATCTCCTCTCCTGTCCGAATCTTTAATATATCTTCTTGTTTTTTCTTTCTACACTTATCCTTACAACACCATGTAAGACTTCGGTATATAATCCTACAAGCTTTCGCATATACATATGGTTTCAGTAAAAGCATATCTGGTGAAACTTCCGGAATTAAATAGGACTCTGCTGAAATCTGATTAGTACTTACAACTAGCAATCGTCCTCTCGGGAAAATCCCCCTTATTCGTTTCGCTCTGCATAAATCCTCTATACCTGTGATTTCTACTACAAGTAAATCTGGCGGCTGTATTCCCTCTATATTCACCTGATGATACTCTTCATCGCTTATGATAAAATTACGTAAAAACTCTTTATCTATAAGCGCCACACACTGATTACATATCTTTCCAATTAAATCTCCTTCTCTTTTGTCATGACAAAAAATCATAACTGACAGCATAATCTATTCATCTGTCTATACAATCTAAGCAATTACATTATTCTTTAATGTTGCCGCAACCTGTTTATTCTGTTCTTCTGCTAACTGGTATTCCTGTGCAATTGTTGTCAAATGCTGTGATTCTTCTTCTATCATCTTGCACATCTTGGCGATATCGGCATCCAATCCATTAAACTTACCAAGATATATACTACTCGCCTCTCCACTCCAGATGGAACTACTAATTCCCCTCACTAACTGAAGCATATCAGAAGTAGTTTTCTTAACGTCCTTTCCTGCCTGTTGGAAAGAACTTGCTGTCGCCTTTAACTTCTCTGGAGTTACATTAATTAAATCTGCCATAAATCCCCCTCCTAGCTTACCGCTGTCGCCTCATTCTTCTTCTCTGCTTTATTATAGATTGCAATAATCTTCTCTAGTATCAATATAAATTCCAAAATTGTCTTAAGTAAGTTCCGCATCTTTGAAATGTCTGTCTTAAGTTGCTTTACATACTTCTCTTTTGCAGCGCCTTCCCACATAGAATTAAGACTGTTCCCCAAAGTTTCTAAAAGCGAAATCTTATTCTTTAAGGAATTACTCAATACTATCAGTGACTCTCTCTTATTAGATATTTCTTTTGTTGAAGCAATAATTTGTGCCATAAATGCCTCCTCTCATATCTCGGTTAACTGCTGCAAGAGTATTATAACATATTTGGAATTAATTTCCACTATTTTTGACAAATTATGTTTATTTTGTGATAAGTACTTCTTTATTATGTTTACTTTTTATTATATATAAAATAAAAATGACGTATTTTACTAGAGCGTGTTTGAAAAATGCTTTCTGCAAGATGTGCGTTACAATTTGTGGGAGATTTTACCTGAATGAGGGCGGCGTAGCGGGCTATGCCAACTGAATGAAAGTAAAAAAGACCACAGTTATAAACTGTAGTCCTACTATCTCACTTTAACAGGGAATCTTCAAAAAGATTCCCTGCATAAATACATTTTATAGAGTTCAGCACAAATCTCCTATATGCTTCTTTTAATAATGAATCGTCAATACACAAAACATCTGAGAATGCATATACTAGACTTCCACAAAAAATCTAAGTTTCAATCCTCAATCAGTAACTCACATAATCTAATGAGTCTGATATGATTTGAAATTATTTAACCTGAGCTTTGATTGCCTCTGTTAACTTAGGAACAATCTTTAATGCATCGCCAACAATACCGTAATCAGCTACATCAAAGATAGGTGCATCTGGGTCTTTATTGATAGCAATGATGATATCAGATTCTTCCATACCAGCTACGTGCTGGATAGCTCCGGAAATACCGATTGCAAAATAAACATTAGGACGAACTGTCTTACCAGTCTGGCCAACCTGTAAATCTTTTGGTTTCCAACCATTATCAACAACTGCACGTGAGCAGGAAACTGTTCCGCCAAGTGCCTCTGCTAAATCGTCTAATAATGCAAAGTTCTCAGCAGAGCCAACTCCACGTCCGCCAGATACAAGAATCTTAGCAGCCTGGATATCAACTGTTTCTGTAACAGATTTTACAATGTCAAGAATCTCAACATATTTGTCATTTGGAGTAAATCCTGGATTGTACTCAATAACTTCTGCCTTTGCACCTGCAACAGGCTCTTTCTTCTGCATAACACCAGGACGAACTGTAGCCATCTGTGGACGATGGTTAGGACAAGCGATTGTAGCGATTGTGTTACCACCGAATGCAGGACGAGTCATTAATAACTGACCCTGACGAGGTTCTTTATCTCCACGAGCTTTGAATTCACCAATTTCAAGAACAGTACAGTCTGCTGTAAGACCTGTTGCAACTCTTGCAGAAACACGAGGTCCTAAGTCACGACCGATTGCTGTTGCTCCAACCAGAAGAATGTCCGGTTTGTATTCGTTGATAACAGATGCCAGTGCATGTGTATATGGCTCTGTTCTGTATTCTTTTAATTCAGGGTCATCAACTACGATAACTTTATCTGCGCCGTATTCAGCAAGTTCATCAACTAAGCCTTTTACGTCAGAACCGATTAAAACTGCTGTTACGTCTGTTCCTAAATCTGCAGCAAGGTCATTTGCTTTTCCAAGTAATTCTAAAGCAATGGCATCAATCTTATTGTCAACCTGCTGAGCATAGATAAATACACCTTTATATTGTTCTAAATTCATTCTATTCACCACATTTCCTTTACAATTAGATAACATGCTTTGTTAACAGTTTGTCCATGATGTACTCAACGCCTTCTTCTGCTGTTTCAGCTGTCATCATGACACCTTTACCTTTACGTACTTTATCAGAAGCTTTTGCGATCTGAGTTGGAGAACCTGCAAGACCTAAGTTGCTGTCATCAACATCTTTAAGGTCTTTTCTTCCCCATGTAGTAATTTCTGCATCATATGCATCAAAGATTCCGCCTGGAGTCATATAACGTGGCTCATTTAATTCGGAAAGTGCTGTGATAACACATGGCATTTTAGCTTTTAAAACATGATATCTGTCGTCATACTGTCTCTGAACGATTACACTGTCACCTTCAACTTTGATATCCTGAGCATAGGAAATTAAAGGAAGATCTAAGTGTTCAGCAATCTGAGGTCCTACCTGAGCAGTATCACCATCGATAGCCTGACGGCCTGTGATAATCAAATCGTAATCAATGTTACGAAGTGCACCGGCAATTGTTGTAGAAGTAGCCCAAGTATCAGCACCACCAAGTACACGATCTGTTACCAAAATACCGTTATCTGCGCCCATAGCCATTGCTTCACGAAGAACTTCCTCAGCCTTTGGAAGACCCATGGTCAATACAGTAACCTCTGCTCCTGTTTCATCTTTAATTCTAAGTGCTGCTTCCAAACCTGCTTTATCATCAGGGTTCATGATGGCAAGCATTGCACCTCTGTCCAGTGTACCATCTGGATTAAACTTTACTCCGCCTTTGGTATCTGGAACCTGCTTTATACATACTACAATTTTCACGGCAATGTCACTCCTTGTCTTATATAATTTGCAATTATCAGTTCTTACTTCAAAAGAGCACCAGAGATTACCATACGCTGAACTTCAGAAGTTCCCTCGTAAATCTCTGTGATCTTAGCATCACGCATCATACGCTCTACATCGTACTCTC
>OLFY01002969.1_pt1 | contig 15247 bp, 16 predicted proteins | sample 1605611 | NCBI WGS metagenome assembly OLFY01 (sample SAMEA3888923, study PRJEB22519) | human gut metagenome | biome: human gut; feature: human-associated habitat; material: faeces | place: Denmark | collected 2011
GCCCCGTCTGGTCCCGGAGCGCGTGTCAACACTATACGACACTCCGGAGCTTAAGGATAGGCTAAGAAAAGGCGTCCTCGGGAAATTGCCGATGGGGCCGGCGCGAACGGAAGACGGCAGAAGGAAGACGGAAGGAAGACGAAGAAGGCCGTCCGCACGCGCAGCCAGGAAAGGATGCGTACACGGACGGCCGCGAAGGTGAATTTGAGCGGGCTCAGAGCCAGGGCGCCTTTTCGTCGCAGGCGACGCCGTCGTCGTTGGTGAATCCTTCGAGGCTCCCCGCCTTCGTCTGGATGCAGACGAAGCGGATGCCCTGATCGGCGGCGGCGCGGATGGCGCGGCGGCCTTCGGGCGAGATGCGGAACCAGTCGCCCGCCTTGAGCTCGACCACTTCGCCGTCAATGTAGAGTTCGCCCCTGCCTTCGAGGACGCCGTAGACCTCCTCGTTCTTCACGTGCCGGTGCACGAACGGAACGGCCGCGCCTGCGGGCAGCGCGTTCACGGAGACCTCGCAGCCCGTGAGGCCGAGGGCGTCGTGGAGCTCCGTGCGCGGAGCGCATTCGAGCGAAATCCTGCGGAAGTTTTCGGTCATGATGATTGTCCTTTGTTGAAATATTCGTTCGTCGTCGAACCATATGTTTCTGAAAAAAGACGGCTCAAATGGACCCGTCTCCAGTCTGAGGAGGAGGTTTCGGCAGCCATTGTGGATGACCAGCCTGCCATTTCACCCCTCCATGGCGAGAATGATAGTTCGCAACCGAACGTTTGTCAATCCGAATACGGGAACCTGAATCGAGACCGTCGGGAGTCCGTGGATGGGGCTCGGACCCGCATCCCGATGGGAAGTGCGGGACCGGTTGAGGCGCAGCGGCGTCAGCGGGGACCGCCGGGACCGCCCGGGCCTCTGCCGCCCGGACCTCCGAAGTGAGGCGGACGCGGACCGCCGCCGTGCGGGTGACGGGGCCCCGGACCGCCTGCATGCGGCGGCCTGTGGCCGGGACCGCCGAAATGCGGCGGGTGCGGGCCCGGACCGTGTGGAGGCTGCGGAGGCCTCGGGCCCGGTCCTCCGGGAGGCCTTCCGCCCGCAAAGTGCGGGGGCCGCAGAGGCGGAGGCGGACGACCGCCCGGTCCGTCGAAGTGCGGCGGAGGCGGAGGCCTGTGACCCGGCGGCGGCGGACGGTGCGCAGGCGGAGGCGACGGATAGTGCCTGTAGTAGTCGTCGATCCAGAAGCGGCGGTAGGTGGCGGGCGTGTAGCGGTTGCCTCTGTACCACCAGTACCTGCCGTCCCAGCGGCCGTACTCGTAGTTGCGGTAGATGTAGTCGCGGATCAGCGCGTCGGAGACGCCGTAGAGAATGTCGGCGAGGAGCGGATCCGGCGCGGCAAGCGCCGGCGCAGCAGGCACGAGGACCGCAAGCGCGGCGCCCAGCACAAGCTTTCTTCTTGTCAGCATGGTGTTTCCCTCACGAAGACGGAATCATTGTTGGAACCTGATGACCTTATTTTACTGAACGCTCGTTCAGGATTCCACGTCTCGTACATTTCGTGAAGCTTCTTGACGCAGACGCCGACCGCCCCTTCGGATGCAGCCGGGGTTTCCAATGTCTTTCCTACTCCCGCAGGCGAAAAAAGGGCGAAGCTCACGCTCCGCCCTTCTGGAGAAGGATAAAGACACCCTTGCACTTCTCCGTTTTCGACCGCTCATCAAGGCATCATGCAGCGTTCAGTCAGCGGGGGCCGTCCCAGTTGTCGCGCCTCCCGTCGTTTTTGCGCCCTTCGTGCCTGCCGTTGTCGTGCCCCGGTCCCTTCGGAGGATTCCGGCCGGCCTGAGGCCCGGGCTTCTGCTGCGGATGCTGCGGCGGCTTCGCGGGCCCGGACGGCTTCTTCGGCTCGCGGCGCTCCTCGTAGTGCTTCGACCAGTAGCGGCCGTACTCGGCGGCCGTGTAGCGGCGGCCGCCGTAGTTCCAGTGGCTGCCGTCCCAGCGGCCTTCCTGATAATGCCTGCGGATGTAGTCCCGCGTCAGGGCGTCGGAGACGCCCGCGAGGATGTCGGCGAGAAGCCTGCTGTCGGACGCCATGACGGGCATCGCGGGAAGGGCCGCGGCCATCAGGGCGGCGGCGCCGAAAAGAACCTTTCTTCTGTTGAGCATCTGCGGCCGCCTGTCATCAACGGTTGCTGCTCGAATGAGGCCATTTTAGTGAACACTCGTTCAGGGAAAGACCGACCGCAACAATTGGACATCACTCTTGATATAGACTGACATTTACTGCGGCACAGTCGTTTTAGGGAGACAAGAGCTGTTTGCAAAGCCCTCCCCTGCGCCCTCTCGTCAGGACTCGCGCGCCTCAAGCAGACGTCCCGGACGGGCGTGCAGCGGATGACCGCCCCAGCTCCAGTGGTGCCCGTCCCAGCAGCGGCCGCAGGCGTGCGTGAAGTCCTGCTGCAGGGGCGCGCGTCGTTCAGCCTGAAGCCTCGGGCACGAAGCCGCCGCTCGTGCGGCAAGGGAAGCTGCGGGGAATGCGGCCGTCAGGGCCGCCATGGCGATGATGATCCGTCGTCTCGAAAGCATGAAAACTCCTCTCAAGGGCTTTTCTCAAATCCTGCCGCAGATGCGGCTCAATGCTCGGCGCTGCGGTCGTCACCGCGATCGCCGGCCCTCTCGTCGAACCCGTGGTTCACGTCGCTGTCCTCGTCGGCGTCGTCGTCATGGAGAGGCCCCTCCTCAGATTCCTCTTCGTCGTCCTGATCTTCGCGAGGCTCCGGCTCCTCGTCATCCTCTTCCTCATCGGGCGCTTCAGGCTCCGCCGCCCGGGCGGACAAGGCGGGGACGACTGGCGCGGCGCAGAGCACAGGAAGGATGAGCGCGGCGAGCACGAGGCGCCTGCGGGCCTCGTCGGCGGTTTCGGTCATGAATGTCTCCGAAAGAAAAGGCATTGTCGTCCGTCGATCTTATCAGGTGCGCGATCCGCATGCCCGAGCCCGACGGACCCCGTAACGAAGTTCACGCTTCACAGGCGGCCAAGAGAAAGGCAGCGCACTCCTCGTCGGAGTCGCTGCCTTCTTGAAGTCTCCGGAAGGCCCCGTCCGCCAGGATCGGGCCCCTCGGCTCCCGTCATCCCCAGTGAGGTGGAGGCGGGGGCGGCGGACGGTGGTGCGGGCGGCGACGGTCGTCGTCATCATCGTCGTCATCGTCCCAGTCGCGGGGATGCGGATGCGGCTTCTTGCGCTTCTTGGGCTTCTTCGGCGGCTGGCGGTGATATTCCTCAGCCCAGTAGCGGCCGTACTCGTGCGGCGTGTAGCGGTGTCCGCCGTAGTACCAGTAGTGGCCGTCCCAGCGGCCGTCCTCGTAGCGGTCGCGGATGTAGTCGCGCACGAGCGCGTCGGAAACCCCGTAGAGAATGTCGGCGAGAAGACGCTCGTCGCGCGCAAGCGCGGGCGTCGCCCCCAGACCGACGAGCGCCGTTGCGACGGCACCCATGATGAGCTTTCTGCGTGTAAGCATGCGGCACCTCCCGATGCGTATGCGTTTGAAGCCTTGAGACCTGCAGGAGAAACCAATCTCCTCCCTCATGGACTCATTCTAGCCACAACGGGAATCACTTGGCGTTCAGAAACATCACCCTTTCTTTGCAGAATATTGCTGCGTCTCCCAGCCGAACCCCGCCCGCAGGGGCGCCTCTCAGGGCATCTTGCTCGAACGCCTGCTCGCCGAGGCGTTTTGAGACAGTCCGTGATCCACGGAAGTGACATCATGCTCGGAAACCCTGCCGCAGTGGTCCGTGCGCGAATCCGTTGTCTTTAAGCAACAGAAAGGCCGGCGCGCGGAGAGCGGTCGGCCCTGAAGTCGGTGCAGTTGAGGAACTTCGGAGGCTCTCAGTTGAGTCTCTCGGTCCTGAGATCAAGCCCGATCGCGGCCATGACGGCGATGAGCGACTCGAGCGTCATTTCGCCGTAAAGCTCGTGAGGCACGGGCAGGCCCTTGAGTCGGCAGGCCTTCTCGACGGCCTCGACGACGCATCGTGCGTCGCCCGAGCAGAGCGCCTCCTGGATCAGGGTGACGACGTGCGCATTATCGCGTGCGCCCCTGCTTCCTGCAGCGTTGGGGCCAAGACGAGGACTCGATGTCTGCATATGGTCTCTGTGGAATGTCCTTGGGAAAACGGACCGTGTCCGAGGGATCGGGCAATGGTCCGTGCTCATGAGTCTACACGACCTCTGGGAGGCGTTCCATAGACCTTAGGGTTTATATCACTGATCCTTTTTGAGGACATAAAGGTCCGCCATCGGCCCCTCGACGGCATCGCCGTCGGCGTTGAGAAGCCTCACGGCACCCTCCTCAACCCTAGCGAGCGAAGGCTGTCCGCCCTTGACGGCGGGCGTCATCGTGACGACGCCCTTCTCGTCGATCGTCCACTGGCCGCCGTCCTCGAAGGTGTCGCGGCCGACGTATTCGGAGATGCGCGTGTAGACGCCGTTGGCCCTCAGGTAGAGCGTCGTGCGGATGCCCGAGCAGTCGGCGCAGGGAAGTTCGCCCGCATAGACGCCGGCGGCCTTCTGCATGGGCGTGAGATCCTGAGCCTGAACCTGGACCGGAGCAGCCTCGGGCGCAGTGCCCGAAGAAGGCGAATTGCAGCCCGCGAGACCGAGGGCGGCGGCCGCACAGAGGGCGGCGATGGAGATTCTGGAGGCGTTCTTCATATGTGACGACGGCGCGCCTTCACCCGACACCGTCGGATTCGGCGCGCCGCTCTCTCTGGAATTGTCGGCTTGACTTGAGTTTACTTGGCCTTGGCGGCCTTGTCAGGCTGGGCGGCCTCTTCGGGCTGCGGAGCCTGCTTGCCGCCCTGCGGCTGCGGCTCGTCGGCCGTCTGCGCCTTGTCGGCAGGGGTCAGATCGGCGGGAAGCTTGAGCGCGGGATCCTGAACGTCGGCAGCGGGCGCCGGTGCCTGAAGGTCGGCGGGCGCAGCCTTGACGGCCGGCTGGGCCTCGCGCTCGGGAGCCGCGGGCGGGTTCGCCGCAAAGGCGGAGGAAGCGAGGAAAACGGAGGCGACGGCGAGAAGCTTGATGGTGTTCGTCATGATGTGTTCGGACTGCGTTGTGGCGCGGGTCCGTCCTTAATATATGGTTGATGGATCGTGGCGAAGCGTCGGGAGGGATCTTCCCTCCCGTCATGAAGGCGAAGCCTTACTTCTTGGCATCAGGCGCGGGGGCCGGCTGAGCCTGCTCGGGGGCCTTCTGGGCCTCGGCCGGAGCCTGCTGCTGAGCCTGTTCGGGCGCCTGCTGCTGGGCCTCGGGGGCCGGAGCGGGCTGGGTCTGCGCGGCGGGTTCGGCGGCGGGGGCCGGAGCCGGGGCTTCGTTGCAGCCCGTGAGCGCGATGGCACCGATGAGAGCGGCGGCGGTGGCAGTGAGAAGCTTGGCGTTGAATGTCATGATGTCGTCGGCGTGCAGTTGCTTGCAGTGTCGGTCCTGCTCCTGCGCGCACTCTCCTATATGTATGCTGTTTCTCGGATGGCGGTCCGCCCGACGGGGCTTCCTTCGCTTCGGTTCCCGTCGTTCGTCCGTTGAAGACATCTTGCCAGTCGGCGTGCCGCTTATGCGCAACAAATCATGTCCGACTGCGTGAGGCTGTTGCAGCAGGAAAGAAGCCGAAAAATCCGGGAACGGCACGGCGTGCAAAGCCGAGTGTGGTCCGCCCGCCCCGAGAGATGCGCCTACTCAAAACGCCTTATCTCTTCGGCTTCCCTGAGGCTGTAGCATTATGGGCAGGCCCGCAGAACCCCTCGCTTTGCGCTAGAGTTAGGACATCTGGTGCCCTGCTTCCGGCCCCGACGCGGATGCTGACGCGCCCCGAGGCCGGCAAAAACAGAAACAGAAGAAGAAGGATTCGCAAAATGTCATGGGATTTTGAAAAACACTACATCAACGGCGAATGGACGCCTTCGGAGGACGACGCCTGGATCGAGGTCGAGAACCCCGCCACGCTCGAGCGCTTCGCCCGCATCCCCGACGGCACGCCCGCCGACGCGGACCGCGCCGTTGCGGCCGCAAAGGCCGCGCTCGAAGGCTGGCGCACGACGCCCCTCGCAGAACGCATCCGCCTGATGAAGGCCATGCTCGCGAACTTCGAGGCCCTGCACGACGAGATCATCCCGCTCGAAGTGGCCGAACTCGGCGCACCCGTCGGCTTCACGACCAGGACCCACTGCGAGTACCAGTACGTGCGCGTGCGCTCCTACATCGAGGCGGCGGAACGCATGGTCCTCGAGGAAACGCTCCCGAACTCCACCGTCTACCGCGAGCCCGTCGGCGTCGTCGCCTGCGTCACGCCCTGGAACTACCCGCTCGGCCAGGTCGTCCAGAAGGTCGTCCCCGCCATCCTGATGGGCTGCACCGTCGTCCTCAAGCCCAGCCAGCACACGCCGCTCACGGCCTGCCTGCTCGCCGACGCCTTCGACCGCGCGGGCTTCCCCAAGGGGGTCTTCAACATGGTGAGCGGCCGCGGCTCCAGACTCGGCGACCGCCTCGCCTCGCATCCCGACGTCGACATGGTGAGCTTCACGGGCTCCACCACCGTCGGCATCCGCATCGCGCAGCGCGCGCTCGAGAGCGTCAAGCACATCAGCCTCGAGCTCGGCGGCAAGTCCCCCGCCGTGTTCCTGCCCTCCGACGACTACTCGGCCGCCTACCCCAAGATCCTGAGCTCGATCTTCTTCAACGCGGGCCAGACCTGCACGGCTCTCTCGCGCCTCATCGTGCCCCGTCGCGACCTCGCGCGCATCGAGTCCGAATTCTGCGAGCTCGCCGCGAAGCTCGTCGTCGGCGACCCGACCGACCCGAAGACCGACATCGGCCCCGTCTCCTCGAAGGCCCAGTTCGAGAAGATCGCCGAATACGTGCAGGCCGGCATCGACGAAGGCGCACGACTCGTCATGGGCGACGTCCCCACCGACATGTCCCGCGGCTACTACGTCAGACCCGTCGTCTTCTCCAACGTGAGAAACGACATGCTCATCGCCCGCGAGGAGATCTTCGGCCCCGTGCTCTGCATCATTCCCTACGACACCGTCGAGGAGGCCGTCTCAATCGCCAACGACACGCCCTACGGACTCTCGGGCTACGTGCACGCCCCGACGAAGGCCGAGGCGGTCGCGGTCGCAAAGCGCATCCACTCGGGCAACGTCTACATCAACGACGCCCCGCGCGACGTCACCGCGCCCTTCGGCGGCTACAAGCAGAGCGGCATCGGACGTGAGGGCGGCCTCGCGGGCCTGCTCGAATTCACGCAGCAGAAGGCCGTCTTCGACCGAACGACATACTGACACCTGCCCAAACGCATGAAAAAGCCTCCCGACGTCGGGAGGCTTTTTCATGCCGGAAATGCTCGAAACTCAGAACGGCAGCACCTTCTCCGCCGCGTCGTAGATCTCGCGGGCCTTGACGGCCAGCCTGGCCCTCACCCAGGTGAGCAGCGGACTGTTCGTCGAGCATTCGTGCCAGAAGAGGCCGGGACGCCAGGGAAGGCTCACGTCCTCCTCCGAATGGAGAACGTCGAGCGGCAGGCCCTTCGCAAGAAGAACGGCCGTTTCCCTGGGCGTGCGCATGACCAGGTCGGTTCTTGCGACGAGCGAGGCGCCCGCCACGATGAAGGGCATCTCGCAGCAGAGGCGGTCGTGCACGTTCATCGCCTGCTGTCCGATGATGAGACGCGGGCCGTCGGTGCTCATCGTGATCGCCACGCCCACATGCTCGTACTTCGCGACGTCCTCAAGACGAAGAGGACGCTTTTTGGCAAGCGCACTCAGGGGATGCCCGCGGCGCACGAGAAGCACGTGACCGGATTCGAAGAGCGTCTGCTCGTGAAAGTCAGGCGGACACGCCTTGCCGAGCGTCGAATAGACGGCGAGATCAAGGTCTCCGTGCCTCAACACCGACATCATCTCGGGGAATCGGTCGTAAACGCGAAAGCGAATGCCGGGCGCCTCCTTGCGGAGCTCCATGATGAGCGGAATGAGCAGCGTGTAGAACGCGTTGTCGATCGCCACGATCCTCACGACGCCCTCGGCGCTCTGCGGGTCGAACACGTTCTCCTCGTTGAAGAGTGCGTCGGTCGCACGCATGGCCTCGATCAGCCTCGGACGCAGCGCCTTCATGCGCACGGTCGGATACATGCGGCCTGCGGAGTGCACGAAGAGCGGATCGTCGAACCACGTCCTCGCACGTGCGAGAAGACGGGACGCAGTGGGAAGCGACAGCCCCGTTCTGTCACAGGCGCGGCTCAGCACGCCCGTTTCACAGACGCTCAGCAGCAGCCTGTAGGCCCGGTAGAGATTGCTGTCGTTGACGTCCTCGGGTATCTGCGGTCCCTGGTGATTCATGTTTTTCTCCTGGTCTGTCGGTCGCGTGAATTGTACCCCTCGGTCCCTCAAAAAGCCCGCCGCACGCGCGTTTTCCCCGAACCGCACTTCTCTCCTGTCTTGCTCGTCGCGCACTTTTCGTGGATCCGCTTTTCATTTTCCGCACATCGGTTACAGGCAGTCCGCAATAAAAATGCGAAACCCCCTGCTCTAACATTTGCATCGACGCACAAAGCGTGCACCTCATTCTTTTTAGGAGAGACTCATGAAATTCCAGGCCAAGACCATGGCTGCCCTCGTCGCCGCGACCTTCATTGCGGGCGCCGCCTGCGCTTCCGGCGGCGCTTCCGGCCCCGCCGTCACCTATGCCGTCCAAGGCAACATCGGTGAAGTGATCGTCAACCCGTACAAGGTTGCTCCGCTCACCGCCGTGATCCGCAACGGCGGCTACGAACTCAAGGACGTCGAAGTCCGCATCGTGCCGAAGATGAACGGTCAGGAAATCAAGTACAAGGTTTCCGACCGCCAGCTCAAGACCAACGCCGGCATTCCGGTCTTCGGTCTGTATCCCGACTACCTGAACACCGTCGAGGTTTCCTACACGCGTCTCTTCAACGGCAAGGCCGAGAAGTTCTCCGACACGTACCAGTTCTACGCGCCTCCGGTCTACACGCGCTCCAACGGCATGCCGCGCCAGAAGGGCACGATGTTCGACACCGAAGTCCATACGGTTCATCCGGACTTCAAGGATCGTCTCTACCTCGTCGGCAACCAGCTCTCCCCGATCGCCCCGCAGGGCGCCCGCTTTGCCTGGAACAACCCGTCCGGCGGTGCGCTTGAGTGGGCCTACAACTCCAACATCGGCATCATCGACACGACCGGCGCCGTCCGCTGGTACCTCCTCGACATCCTCCTCAACGAGCCGTCCGACCCCTGGTCCTCCGGCTACATGATGGGCTTCCAGCAGACGAAGGACGGCGCCCTCACCTGGGGCTTCGGCCAGCGCTACGTCAAGTACGACCTCCTCGGCCGCGAAATCTTCAACCGCCTGCTGCCGCCTCAGTACTCCGACTACTCGCACGCCTTCGACAACGCTGAAAACGGCCACAGCTTCCTGCGCGTCGCCAACGCCGACTACCGCCGTCCCGACGGCAAGCGCGTCCACACGGTCCGCGACGTGATCCTTGAGGTCGACCAGAACGGCTGCGCCGTCGACGACTTCCGTCTCTTCGACATCCTCGACCCGTATCGCGACAACGTCATCAAGGCGATGGACCAGGGCGCCGTGTGCCTCAACGTCGACGCCTCCAAGTCCGGCCAGACGCTCTCCGCCGAAGAACTCGCGAAGATGGATACGAACAATCAGTTCGGCGACATCGCGGGCGTCGGTCCGGGCCGCAACTGGGCCCACGTCAACTCCGTCGACTATGACCCGTCAGACGACTCGATCATCATCTCCTCCCGCCACCAGTCGGCCCTCATCAAGATCGGCCGCGACAAGAAGGTGAAGTGGATCGTCGGCTCGCATGAAGGCTGGAAGAAGGAGTTCCAGGACAAGCTTCTCACGCCGATCGACAAGAACGGCAAGCCGCTCAAGTGCGAAGGCTCCAAGTGCGAGGGCGGCTTCGACTGGACCTGGACGCAGCACACCGGCTGGCGCATCGACTCCAAGTCCGACAAGGACGTCTTCTACCTCTCCGTCTTCGACAACGGTGATGCACGCGGCATGGAACAGCCGGCGCTGCCTGAAATGAAGTACTCCCGCGCCGTGATCTACAGGATTGACCAGAAGAAGATGACCATCGAGCAGGTCTGGGAATACGGCAAGGAACGCGGCTTCGAATGGTACAGCCCGATTACCTCCGTGACCGAATACCAGGCCGACAAGAACTCCGTCTTCGTCTACTCGGCCACCGCCTCGCTCAACATGAAGCAGTTTAAGAGCGTGAGCCCGAACCCCGTCATCAACGAGTTCAAGTGGGGTTCCACGGAACCGTCCGTCGAAATCGTGCTCAAGTCCACCATGGGCTACCGCGCGCTTCCGATCTCGCTCGACAAGGCCTTCAGCCGATAAGCATCGGCGGATTCAGTCCTGCGGTCTCTCTTCTCTTTGGAACCGCAGGCCTCCTCAGGAGGCGCACCGTCATCAGGCGCCTCCCTCCTTCTCGCGCCGCGCCTTCGGGCACGGCGCTTTTTTTTTATCCGCCGCCCGCACCGCCTACTGCGTTCGCCCTATGCCGCCCGAATGCATCGGAGCTACAATCTATTCCGTCTTCAATTCTTTCAGAGGCGTTTTCACAATATTGATCCGCTTAATGGCCTTCGTATTCGCTGCAGCCGCGCTCCTTGCGCTGCCTTGCGGTGCGCACGCCTGTCCGGATCATGCCGCCGTTGTGCAGGCGGTCTCCGCCTCATGGCAGGGAGAACCCGCCTCAGTCGGGTCACACGCCTCGCGTCACGAGGCGGCCGTTCGGGCCGAATGTTCCGCAGCGGCGCCCGAAGCGCCCTGCACCGATCGCCTCTGCTGCGTGACGCCGCCCGCGGCGCCCGCGCCCGAGTGCCGGACTGCGTACTCCGCCTCCGTCCTCCCGCCCGCCACAGGTTCCCGTCCCGCCGACACGAGCGTCATCCTCGGCAGGGACTCTCCGCCTCCGAAAGCCTGAAGCTTCGGGCCCTGCGCCCGCACGCCCTCCGGACGGACAGCCGTCCGTCCGCGTCACTCAAGCTTCTTTTTTCGGAGACACACAAAATGGAAATGACCCACTATATGGAGCTCATGATGGGCTCCTGGCACATGCTCGTCCTCTTCATGGCCGCACCGATGCTGCTCGCGGAGTGCTACGTCGTGAGCGAAATCCTTCTGCTCATCAAGCCGCCTCAGGGCGGCGCCCTCGCCGCCTTCAACAAGGCCTCGGCCTATGCAGCCGCGCTCGGCATCGCGCTCCTCTCGGGCTGCGTGGCCCTTCAGTTCTCGTCGGTCGTCGCATGGCACACCTGGGTCGACGCCGTTTCGGCCCTCGCCTACGTGGCCGCGGGCCTTCCGTTCATCTACGTCGGCCTTCTCGAGGCGGCCTCGTCGCCCGCAGCAGGACGGCCGTCTGGAAGGGACGCTCGGCCGTCGCGGCGGTGGTCGTCTATCTCGTCCTCTCCCACGCCGCCATGGTCTTCGGGATGTTCGATCCCGTGCAGTTCGGCTGGCGGGCTTCGGACGACATGCACATGACGCACGGCGCTCACGCGATGCCTGAGACGCACGCAGGCCACGTCATTCACTGACGCAGGCCGCAAAAAAGCGCGGCGCAAAGCCTGCGGGCTTCTCCGCCGTGCCCTGCGTCCATGCGCGCGGATGCTCACGCTGCGGCCTGGAGCTCCTTCGCTCTTGCCGCCGCCTGTCTTCCAGCCTCGCGTCCCATCACGAAGCAGGCGGTCATGCCTGCGCCGCCGAGTCGGTCGCCGCCGAAAATGCCGCCCGCGCATTCGCCGGCGGCGTAGAGTCCGGGCACGAGGCCGCCCGAGGACGCAATGACTTCGGCCGCACGGTTCGTCCTGATGCCGTCGAGCGTCGTGTGCACGTAGATGCGCTCGGCTCCCCAGTAGAAGGGCGGCCGCTCGATCCTCTGGCGAAAGAGCCTCTTGCCCGTGCGTGCGTCGTACCCCTTGTCCGCCGCCCTGTTGTAGTCCTCGATCGTCCTCGCGAGCACGACGGGCTCGATGTCCATGGCGGCCGCCATCGCGTCGATCGAGTCCGACTTCCTCACGACGCCATTGATGAGCTTGACGCCGAGCGTCGCTCCCTTGAAGGAGCGGTCGTCCGTGATCACCCAGCAGCGCCTTTCGGGAAGCGACAGAATGGCGTTCGAAATCACGTTCCAGGGACTGTTCTCGTTGACGAATCGCCTGCCGTGCATGTCGACGTAGATGTCGGCGCCCTGATAGTCGAGCAGGCGTCCGCCCCAGAACGGAAGCGCCTGAAGGCCGAAGCCCGTCGTCACGAACGCGCCGTTTCGTCCCGCGCACTCGATGAGTTCGCCCGTTGCCCCGTCAAAGACCGTGCCCGCCGGATTGGCGCTCGTCGGAACGTCGGGCGTGAGCAGGGGATTGATCTTCATGCGCGCCTCGACGTTGGCCGTGAAGCCCCCGCAGGCGATGACGAGGCTTCGCGTCCTGAGCGTTCTTGCGCCCTGCGGCGATTTCACTTCGACAACCCACGCATGCCCCTCGGGTCTGAAGCCCGTCACGGGCGTCGAGAGCGCAAGCCTGCAGCCGAAGCGCCTCAGGTGCGCCATGAGCGCAAGCACGTAGCTGCGGCCCGCCGAGTTGCCCGGCATCGCGTAGCTCTTGGCCTGCTTGCCCGAATACGCGATGAACGGTTCGCTCCAGAACACGCCGAGGCTCTCGAGCCAGTCGAGCACGCCCGCCGAATCCTCGCCGATCTTCGCGAGCACCGCCGCGTCTCCCGTGCCGCCGCCGACCTCGAGCGCATCCTCGACGAACCTGCCGAGCGTGTCGTTCGGATCGTGCGAGCGCGAGGGCGCCACGGCCGAAACCGAACCGCTCGAATAGATCGAATGTCCGCCCACGAGCGGCCCCTTTTCAAGAACCAGCACGTGGCCCGCGCCCGACTCCAGAGCTGCGGCCGCAGCCGAGAGCCCCGCCGCACCCGAGCCCGCGACGATCACGTCCCAGACGCCCGAGGCGCCCGGATCGAGCGTGTCGGGCGCGCCCGCGGCAAGAAGCCGGCCCGGCACCGCCGCCGCAAGACCCGCGCCCGCCAGAAGACGGCGCCTCTGCGTCATGACGCCGCCTCTCGTGTCCTTCATCATTTGCCCGTCCCCGCAAGGCCCGCCCTGTAGTCCGCAGGCAGGTTCTCGAGCCAGCGGTAGGCGTCGAGCGCGCTTGCGACGCCGAGCTTGGCGTAGGCGTTGGCCTTGTGCATCTTCACCGTCTCGGCGCCAATGCCGAGCCTTTCGGCAACGTCCTTGTTGGTGATCCCCTCGGCGGCAAGCATGAACACCTCGCGCTCCCTCTGTGTAAGCGACTCGAAGGTCCTCCTGTAGTCGTCCGCCTCGGCCGCATCGCTCTCTGCGGCCATCGACTTCGCGCAGGCGCGCTCGACGGCGCCCGCAAGCGCAAGCGGATCGCCGCGCTTTTCAAGAAAGTCGGCTGCGCCGTACTTCATCGTGTGCACGGCCGTCGTGATGTCGCCGTGTCCCGTGAGGAAGATGACGGGCAGCGTCCATTTTGCGTCAAAGAGCCTGCGCTGAAGCTCCACGCCCGTCATGCCGGGCATGCGGATGTCGAGCACGAGGCAGCCCGGCCTCGAGAGGTCGTCGCGCTCGAGAAGGTCGGCCGCACCCGCATAGTCCTCGACCTGCCAGCCCATGGCCTTCAGAAACTCGCGCTGGCTCTCGCGAAACGCATCATCGTCGTCGACAAGCCTCACGAGCGGCGTCCTGATCATCCGCTTCATGCATCTTCTCCCTGTTCATTCACCTTCATGGTTTTCCTGCCTTCGGTGTCCTCTCCTGCGGGGCCTGCCGCGTCGATCTCGACCGTGGCCCGCACGCCGCCCTCGGGTCTTGCCTCGAAGCGCAGCGTCGCACCGTGACTGTCGGCAATACCCCTGCAGATCGTGAGTCCGAGTCCAAGGCCTTCCGAAATCTCACGGTCGGCCTCGCCGTCGAGCACCTCGCAGGCAAGACCTTCGGCGCGGGCGTTGAGTTTTTCGAAGACCTGCGCCGAGAGAACGGGCCCCGGATTCTCGACCGTGATGCGCCACCTGCCGTCCGCGACCCTCACGAGCTCGACCCCGACGGCAACCTCGGGGCCCTTGAGGCAGTCGAGGCGCCTCACGGCGGAGGCCGCATTGCGAACGAGGTTGAGGACGAGCACCTCGAGTTCGAGCGGCTGTCCGAAGACGCCCGCCTGGCGCTCGGCGACTGCAACGTTGATCGGGACGCGGGCGTCGCTTCGCTCTTCGGCCCTGTAGGCCCTGACGGCGCTCTCAACGATGGCGTCGAGTTCGCAGATCGCGACGCGCTCGTGCTCGCGCCTTGCATACTTTCGGACCCTCGAGACGATGTCGGCGATCCTCGTCGCCTCGCCGTCGATGCGCGAGAGTGCATTGGAGAGTGCCTCGGCCGCCGCCGGATCGGCCACCGCCGCCGTCGGGCACTTGATTCTTGCAAGGGCGGCCCAAGTGCGGATCGCGCCTACGGGCGCATTGATCTCATGGGCGATCATGCCCGACATCTGCTGCACGACGCTTCTGCGCTCGAACATCGCGAGCTGGGTTCGCGTGGCGGCCGCGACCGCCGAAAGCCTCTCCTGCTCGGCCATCGAGCGCCTGAGGTCCTCGGTCCTGCGCCTCACGAGCCTGTCGAGCCTCAGCTCGTTGAAGATGAGAAACAGAAGAAGCCCCGCCGCCAGCCAGAAGGCGGTTCTGTGCCTTGCATAGAGCGCGGCGGGACTCATGTCCCTCAGATAGGCCCAGGGGCCGAGCTGCAGCTCCTTGAGAAGCGCGTCGACGCCTGCGTGGGAAACGTTGGTGAGCCATTCGGCGCCCGCAGTGTTCCTGAGGCTCAGAATGGCGATCGTCATGTCGCGCACCATTTCGGACGGCGCGTGCGCCAGAAGACTGATGTCGGGATAGAGCTCCGTCGAGTACCTGCACGGAATGACGGGCGCGCTCTTCGACTCCTCGCTCTCGAGCACCCTCAGGCCTGAGACGTCCGCGAGGCCCTCGTCGCCGAGCGTCTCGAGCAGACATGCCGGCACGACCGCCATGTCGGCCCTCCCTGAGAGAATGGCGCCCACGACGTCGGGATAGTCGTTGTTGCGGCGCACGACTCTGGCAAACAGCCGCGTGGGATCGATGCCTTCGCGCCTGAAGA
>OLFY01002976.1_pt1 | contig 15200 bp, 10 predicted proteins | sample 1605611 | NCBI WGS metagenome assembly OLFY01 (sample SAMEA3888923, study PRJEB22519) | human gut metagenome | biome: human gut; feature: human-associated habitat; material: faeces | place: Denmark | collected 2011
CCAACTACCGCAGCTCGCTCTCGCCCTTCGGCATCAAGATGGTGGACAGGCTCACTGGAAAACCGTTGCACCTTGACATCTCCGACCTGCCGATGAAGCGGGGCATCACGACCAACCGCAACAAGTTCGTGTTGGGTCCTTCGGGCAGCGGCAAGTCTTTCTTCATGAACCACCTCGTAAGGCAATACTACGAGCAGGGTACGCACGTGGTGCTGGTGGACACGGGAAATTCCTATCAGGGCTTGTGCGAGATGATCCGGCGCAAGACAAATGGGGCGGACGGCGTGTACTTCACCTACACGGAGGAGAAACCGATTTCATTCAACCCGTTCTATACCGATGATTACGTGTTCGACGTGGAGAAGAAGGACAGCATCAAGACGCTGCTGCTGACGCTCTGGAAGTCGGAGGACGACAAGGTGACGAAGACCGAGAGCGGCGAGCTGGGCAGCGCGGTGAACGCCTACATCGAACGCATCAGGGCTGACCGGAGCATCGTCCCCTCGTTCAACACCTTCTACGAGTACATGCGCGACGACTACCGCAGGGAACTGGCGGAGCGTGACATCAAGGTGGAGAAGGAGGACTTCAACATCGACAACATGCTTACCACCATGCGGCAGTATTACCGGGGCGGACGCTACGACTTCCTGCTCAACTCGGCGGAGAACATCGACCTGCTGGGCAAGCGGTTCATCGTCTTCGAGATCGATTCCATCAAGGACAACCGCGAACTGTTCCCGGTAGTGACCATCATCATCATGGAAGCCTTCATCAACAAGATGCGCAGGTTGAAGGGCGTGAGAAAGCAGCTTATCGTGGAAGAGGCTTGGAAGGCTCTCTCGTCGGCAAATATGGCTGACTACCTGCGCTATATGTACAAGACGGTGCGCAAGTATTTCGGTGAGGCAATCGTGGTGACGCAGGAGGTGGACGACATCATTTCCTCGCCCGTCGTCAAGGAGAGTATCATCAACAACTCCGACTGCAAGATACTCCTCGACCAGCGGAAGTACATGAACAAGTTTGATGCCATACAATCCCTGTTGGGTCTGACGGAGAAGGAGAAGTCGCAGATACTCTCCATCAACATGGCAAACAACCCGTCAAGGCTCTACAAAGAGGTATGGATTGGGCTGGGCGGCACGCAGTCGGCGGTCTATGCCACCGAAGTTAGTGCTGAAGAGTATCTGGTGCGCCCGTAAGGGGATTTGACAAATGTCGCTGTGGCAAGCGACTGGGCGTGAGTTTATAGGCCCATTAACAACCGACTTATCTGAAAGGGAAACCGGACAGGGAGTGCAGCATGTCGGTAAAGCCATAAGTCAGCCAACTATCAGGCTGCGACTGAATGGCAAGTTAAAACGATAGATATAAGGATAAAGCCTGCATTGGTTGAACGATAGTCCGAGCAGTCGTATCCTTGGGCGGTGACGGAAGATAGTTATATACGTCACACTGCGGTACTACACTGATGAGAGATAGCAGGCGTAGCATGAACTGACCGCAGGGCAACTGCCATAAGCAGTAAAGGACGAAAGTCGTATCCGACAATCTATCGCGCCAAACAGTTGTCAAGTTCCTAAACGGGGATTGCCTAAACCGGAACGCCGCAAGGCTATTAGGTGTAGACCTATGAATATCCGGCATGGCAACGGAGTTCCCATAGTAGTCCGAGCAGGGTAACGCCCTGTACATGGCGAAGGGGAACAGCTAATTAAGTTTAACAATTTAACGGAAAATGTGTGAGACATGAGAAATCCAAAGAATGTGTTAAACAGTCTGTCTAAACACAGCGGTAATTCAAACTACAAGTTTGAGCGGCTGTATAGAGTGCTGTTTAATGCGGAAATGTTTTATGTGGCCTACGAGCGCATTTACGCAAAACCGGGCAACATGACAGCAGGAACTGACGGTAAAACCGTCAGTGGAATGAGCATTGAACGCATTGAGCAACTGATTGAAAGTCTGAAAAACGAGACTTATCAACCAGCTCCGTCCAAAAGGGCGTACATACCGAAGAAAAACGGCAAGAAACGTCCGCTTGGCATCCCCTCATTCAACGACAAGTTGGTGCAGGAAGTGGTGAGAATGATACTGGAAGCTATCTACGAGGGCAGTTTTGAGCATACCTCACACGGGTTTCGGCCCGGGCGTAGTTGCCATACCGCACTTATCAGCATACAGAAGTCATTCACAGCCGTGAAATGGTTCATCGAGGGCGACATCAAAGGGTTCTACGACAACATCGATCATGATGTGTTGATAGGCATCCTGCGGGAACGCATCGCCGACGAGAGATTTCTACGGCTTATCCGCAAATTCCTTAACGCCGGATACATCGAAGATTGGGTGTTTCACAGAACGTACAGCGGGACACCGCAGGGCGGTATCGTCAGTCCTATATTGGCGAATATCTACCTCGACAAGTTCGACAAGTACATCCGGGAATACATCAATCGGTTCAACAAGGGGGAAATACGGAAAGGCAACGCTCAGTACAAGCTCTACGAGCAGCGGAGATACCGGCTGGCTAAGAAACTGAAAAATGAGAAAGATGAAAAGGTAAGAGAACAGATGGCCGCTGAAATCAAGCGGCTTCGGGAAGAAAGGAACAAGTTCCCCGCGCGTAATGAAATGGACAGCAGTATCAAACGATTGAAATATGTGCGGTATGCTGACGATTTTCTGATTGGGGTTATTGGTAGTCTGGAAGACTGCAAAACAGTAAAAGAGGACATTAAGAACTATTTGAAAGAGGCTCTTAAACTGGAACTGTCAGATGAGAAGACTCTGATAACCAACGCACAGAAACCCGCCAAGTTCCTCGGATTCGACATTTTTATCCGTAGGAGCAACGATTTACGCAAGGATATTAACGGCAAAACAATCCGTTCGCTCGGACACGTTCCGGTACTGTATCTGAATTACGAAACGATGCGAAAGAAACTCTTTGACTATAAAGCTGCGAGAATAGCGGTTGAAAACGGTAAAGAGATATGGAAATCCATCGTCAGAACGTACATGATCGATTTGGATGACTTGGAAATAGTCAGCCAGTTCAACGCCGAGATCCGGGGATTTTACAACTACTACTCGATAGCCAATAACAGTCCGGCCATCAACTCTTTCTATCACATCATGTCATACAGCATGTACAAGACTTTCGCAAGAAAGTACAAGTCGTCTGTAAAGAAAATCCTATTCCAGTACAAAAAGGACGGGACGTTCAAAGTGGCATATGAGAACAGTAAGGGTAAAACGCTCTACCAATCATTCTATCACGACGGTTTCAAACGCAAAAAAATCGCAGGGGCTACCTCATGCGACACTATCCCGCGGACAGTTACAATAACGGGCGGTCGTAACAGCCTAATGGAAAGGCTGAAACTCCAAGTCTGCGAATTATGCGGTGCTACGGACAAACTCGAAATGCACCATGTCCGCAAACTCAAAGACCTGAAAGGTAAGTCCGATTGGGAGAAGAACATGATCGCACGGCGGCGCAAAACGCTGGCGGTCTGCTCGAAATGTCATGCAAAGATAGACCCCGACCGACGGATCAGACTGAATTAATTAGTGGAGAGCCGGATACAGGGAGACTTGTAAGTCCGGTTCGGGGGCGAGTGCCCGGAAACCTATCATAGAAATATGACAAGGCGCTGGGTACTTAGCCTACGCGTTTACGACGGAGCAGACGGAGAAGATGGAGGTATACGCTCTGGCCGAGAAGTTGGACGGCGACATCGAGGCGGCGATCCGGCAGCTGGCCGAACGCCGCCGCAGGGAGCGGGAGGCGTAGTGCCATGCGGCGATATGCCTTCGGGATTGTCGGCACGGCCCTCGCCCTCGTTGTCCTGCCGTGCCTGCTGCTCCTGACTGTGGATATGGAGGAACGACGCATCGCACCCCTCGCAGGCCGCTGGGCCTCGGTGCTGCACCCCGGCGCCACGGCCGACATACGTCGCGGGCCGGAGTGCTACATCCTCACGCTGCGACGCCCCGGCGAGGGCTTCCGCCATGGCCGGACCTTCCGCCTGCGCTACCGGCGCGGCATCTACTACCTCGATGCGGGGCGCCGCGTGGAGCTCTACGCCCCGACGACGAATCGGCTGCTGCTCCTGCCGGGCGGCAGCTATCGAAGAATTACGAACCTTAAAAAACACGACTCATGATGGAAAAAATGAATCCCGTCGTCACGGCTCTGCGCGACGACATACGCCGCCGTCAGCAGGTGGTGCAACACATCGCCTCGCTCGAAGAACAGCTCGACAGCGACCGCATCTGCGGGGCCTGGCTCGCAGCACAAGGAACGCTCACGGCCTCCCTGCGCCGCATCGGTACGGCAACCTACCGGATGCTCGTCTACGACCACACGCTCTGCTACCGACGGCTGGTGCAGGATGCGGTCGTCACGCTGCGACGCCACCGTCTGCTCTTCGGTGAGGAGGAGGACTGCGGCGCCAACCGCGTGGAGTACGACTCTGCGACCGACCGGCTCACGCTGGGATGCTACGGCCTGTTCCTGCCCGACGACGCTACGCATCCCGCCGCCGAAGAGTTCGAAACACCCGTCGAATAGCTATGGAAAGACGTCTGGCACTCCTTCTGGTGTGGCTGCTCCTCGGCGCAGGGGCAGCCCGCGCCCAGTGGGTCGTCTCCGATCCCTCGAACCTCGCACAGGGTATCGTCAACTCCACCAATGAAATGGTACACACCTCCTCGACGGCGCAAAGCATGTTGCAGAACTTCCAGCAGACGGTGAAAATATACGAGCAAAACAAAAAGTACTACGACGCGCTGCGCAAGGTCAACAAACTCGTGCGCGACGCCCGCAAGGTTCAGCGCTGTATGCTGCTCGTGGGCGAGATCTCGGACATCTACGTCGACGGCTACCGCCGCATCGTCACCGACACGAACTTCTCGGTCGAGGAGCTGGCGGCCATCGCCATAGGGTACAAGCGCATCATCGAGGAAGCGGCCGGAGAGCTGAAGGACCTCGGCGAGATCATCAACCCCACGGATATGAGTCTCACGGACAAGGATCGTATCGACGTGGTGGAGCGCGTCTATGGCACGCTCATGCGCCACCGGCGCCTCGCGGGTTACTTCACGCGCCGCTGCATCAGCGTTTCGCTGCTGCGCGCACGCACACACCGCGATATGGAGCGCGTGGTGGCGCTCTACGGCACGGACGAACAACGCTACTGGTGATGGTTCACATGCTGCTATCGATGGACAACATGCACGGCATCCTCCGTCAGCTCTATACCGATATGATGACGCTCTGCGAGGGTATGACCTCCGTAGCCTCGGGCATCGCAGGTCTCGGAGCGCTGCTCTACATCTCCTACCGTGTGTGGCAATCGCTGGCACGCGGCGAGGCCATAGATCTCTTTCCGCTGCTGCGGCCCTTCGCACTGGGGATCTGCATCATGTTCTTCCCCACACTCGTACTGGGATCGCTCAACGGAATCCTTTCGCCCGTGGTGCAGGCCACGCACTCGCTTATGGTCGGCCAGACCTTCAATATAGAACGCTACATGGAGCAGCGCGAAGCGCTCGAACGCGAGGAGCGCGAGCGGCTGCCTGCGGATTCCTACTACGCGGAGGATCCCGAAATGGAGCGCGAGCTCGACGCCCTGGGGCTGGACGAGCAGACGCGCAGCACCCTCGACAAGATGGACGAAGAACGTTCCTCGTGGTCGTTCAAGGGCTGGCTGATGAAAGGATTAGCCTACATACTGGAGTTGGCCTTCGCCGCCGCAGCGGTCGTCATCGACGCACTGAGGACCTTCTATCTGGTCGTGCTCTCCATCCTCGGACCTCTGGCATTCGCCATCGCAGTCTTCGACGGATTCCAGAGCTCGCTTACCAACTGGCTCTCCAAGTACGTCTCGATCTACCTGTGGCTGCCGATCTCGGATCTCTTCTCGGCCATCATCGCTCGTCTGCAAATACTCGCGCTCCAGCAGGAGACGACGGGCGGCACGGCCGTCACGCTGATCTTCATGGTCATCGGCATCTGCGGCTACATGTGCATCCCCTCGATCTCTACGTGGATCGTGCAGACCGGAGGCATATCGAGCTTCAACCATACCGTAGCCCGCACCACGACACTGGCGGCCGGCTTAATGGGCATGGCCGCAGGAAAAGGATACGCCGGCGGCAAGGCCGCGTGGCACGGCGTCAGGTGGGTTGCCGGAAAACTCCGGGGAACACGTCAATAACCGCTTTACATTCGCTGTATGGAATTCAAAAGTCTTAAAAATATCGAAAGCAACTTCCGGCTCATACGCATCTGCTGCGCCCTTTTCGCCGGATTGTGCGCTGCCGTGGCCGTAGCCTCCGTAGGCTTCTCCTATGCCTTCGCCGAGCGGCAGCGGCAGAAAATCTACGTCCTCGACGGCGGACGATCGCTCATGGTCGCACTCTCGCAGGACCTCTCCCAGAACCGCCCCGTGGAGGCGCGCGAGCACGTGCGGCGCTTCCACGAGCTCTTCTTCACCCTCTCGCCCGACAAGGCGGCCATCGAGTCCAACCTGAACCGTGCGCTGCTAATGGCCGACCGATCGGCCCTGTCGTATTACAAGGCCCTGAGCGAAAAGGGATTCTTTAACCGCCTGATCGCCGGCGGCATCTCGCAGACCGTACGCATCGACAGCATACGCTGCAACTTCGACAGCTATCCCTACCAGGTGACGACCTACGCCCGGCAGCGCATCATGCGCGAGAGCACCATCACCGAGCGGTCGCTCGTAACGACCTGCCGCCTCATCAACGCCGTGCGCTCGGACAACAACCCCCAGGGGTTTCTGCTGGAGAATCTGAACGTCATCGAAAACAAGGACCTCGCAACTTATGACCGTTGACAGACTGTGCGTACGAACACGTTATGCGAGGCGGTGGCTGCGCCGCCGACACGACCGTCTGGCGCCCCGCCAGCGGCAGCGCATCGCTCTTGCGGCGCTGCTGCTTTTCGCCGCCGCCGATATGTGGATGCTGCTGCGGGGCGTCTTATCCTGAATATCAAATTCCGATGAAGATGAAAGAACCAAAAGATGAAATCCGCTCCCGCAGGCGGCCGAAGGTCAACGTCCTGCTCGTGGCTGCCGCGCTGCTCGTACCCTTCACGTTGTTCATGTGGCGGATATTCGGCACGAAGGAGACACCGCAGCAGGAAGGGGCTGCGGGGATCAACTTCTCCGTGCCGGAGGGCCGCGAGCAACAGATCGAAAGCTCCAAGCAAAAGGTCGTGGCGAAGGTCCGGACCGAGGCGTTGCAGGCCCAGCGGCTGCTCACGCTCGGCGAGGAGTCCTTCTCGCTGCTGGACGACCGCACGGAGCAACCTCCGTCCCGGCAGAACCCCATGCAGGAGGCAGATGAGGCCAACCGCGCCCTGCAACGGCAGCTCGCACAAACCTATGCACCCCGCACCTCCGAGCGGGAAGTCGAGCATCTGCGGCGTCAGGTCGAGGAACTCTCCGCACGGCTCGATGCGTCGCCGCCGGCAGCTTCCGCAGATCCGCTGGAGCTGGCCGAGCGACAATATCAACTGGCTCAGAAGTACCTCGGCGGCGGAACACCGCACATCGACACCGTACCGGCCGAACGGGGACGGCTCTGCGTGCTGCGCCCCGTGCCGGACCGGGCACTGACGGCTTCGACGCTCGGCGCAGCGGCAGATTCCGCACAGGAGCGCAACACGGGGTTCCTGACTGCCGAAGGCGAAAAGATCCCGGAGCATAACACGGCCGTCTGCGCGTGCATAGCGCAGACACAGACCGTGCGCTCGGGAGAGATGGTCCGCCTGCGGCTGCTCGAAGAGGCCGCAGTCGACGGCGTACGGCTGCCGCGCGGCACCTCTCTCTACGGCGAAGCATCGCTCGACGGCGTGCGTCTGCGGATCGTCGTGCGCAGCATCCGATACCAGGGGCGGATCTTTCCCCTCGAAGCCGCAGCTTACGATCTGGACGGGCAGCCGGGGCTCAACACCCCCGACTCGCGCGAGCGTCGAGCCGTGAAGGAGGCCCTCGCCGACATCGGGCAGCAGACCGGCACGAGCATCGACATCAGCCGCAACGCCGGACAGCAGGTGCTCGCAGACATCTCCCGCACGGCCCTGCGCGCTACGACGCAGTATGCGGCCGAGAAGCTCAAAGAGGTCAAGATCACACTTAAAGCCGACCACAGGATCTATTTACTGTCGAAAGAATAAAACCGTCATGAACCGATTATCCAGTCTTTTCCTTACGATCGCAGCGCTGCTTGCGGCCCTCGCCGCAGATGCGCAGCACGTCGATGTAGCACCCCGCCGTATCGAAGTGGGCTTCAACAAGACCGTACACATCCTTTTTCCGTCGCCCGTGACCTACATCGACATCGGGTCGATGATATTTATTATATATGTGGCAGCTATTAAACATAGTGAGCATAGCCAAACCACACACGGTATATAAAAGAATTCGTTTCATATATTCTCTGTTTTATAGAGTTACCTCAAATTTATTTGGAATATTGTTCAATCTCCGAAATAACCTCCGAATTATCAAGATCGTTCCATTTAAGAGGTTTAATCTTTTCTTGAATAATCTGGAAGACAACGAACAAAGCCGGAACAATAAATATCTGACATATCATACCGATGAGCATACCTCCCACGGCTCCGGCTCCCAGAGTGCCGTTACCGTTAGCACCTACTCCACTGGCAAACATCATAGGCAACAAACCGATAACCATCGCCAATGACGTCATCAAGATAGGACGCAGACGAGCTGCCGCTCCATCGATGGCCGCATTGATAATAGGCATACCCGTACGACGACGATCCAACGCAAACTCTACGATAAGAATCGCATTCTTCGCCAACAAACCGATAAGCATAATCAAAGCGATTTGCAAATAGATATTATTCTCGACTCCCATCATCAATGCAAATATAAAGCTACCGGCCAATCCAAACGGTATCGAGAGGATTACCGAAAGCGGCAAAATGTAACTTTCGTATTGAGCACTTAACAACAGGTAAACAAATACCAAGCACAACATAAAGATAATAGCTGTCGTACCACTGCTCGAACCCTGCTCTTCACGGGTCATACCCGAGAACTCATATCCATAACCTACCGGCAATGTTTCGGCGGCGACTTTCTCGATAGCTTTAATAGCTTCACCAGAACTATATCCGTCAGCCGGATTACCGTTAATAGTCATAGCCGTAAACATATTGAAACGCTTGATATTATCGGGACCATATACCTTTTTCAAGGTAATGAAATTGGTAATCGGAGCCATCTCGGAACCATTACGAATTTTTATGTTGTTCAGACTTTCGGGATTGGCCCGAGCACTCGGTTCTGCTTGTATCATGACACGGTACAATTTACCGAAACGGTTAAAGTTAGAAGAGTACATACCTCCCAAATAACCTTGTAGAGCCGCCAGCACATCGCTCGGGCTAATACCGGCCTGTTTACATTTGGCGACATCGACATCGACCATATACTGCGGGAACGAAGGATTAAATGTCGTCGAGGCCATCGCTATCTCCGGTCGCTTCATCAGCTCAGCTAAGAAATTTTGAGCGACTTCATAAAAATGATCCAGCGAACCACCGGTCTTGTCCTGCAAGTTCAACTCGAAACCATTACTGATACTGTACCCCGGAATCATAGGCGGAGCAAAACACAATACACGGGCATCCTTTATTTCCGTAGCGAACTTCATATAAAGAGTCCCGATTACAGAATTGGCATCCATACCTTTTCCGGTACGTTCGTCCCAATTTTTCAATTTCACGATAAAAGAGCCATAGGTATTCCCTTGTCCACCGATAAAACTGAATCCTAAAATTTGTGTACGACTTTTTACCGCCGGATGAGTAGCGATAATACTATCTACCTCCATAAGAATTTTCTCCGTACGTTCCTGAGAAGTTCCCGGCTGCAAATCGGCTGTAATCATTATCGTACCTGTATCTTCATTCGGAACAAGCCCCGTAGGAGTAATGTTCATTAAAATAACCAAGACAATAACTCCTACGATAACTCCCGCAAACGAAAGTTTTTTATGATGGACAAAATGGGTAACCCCATTTTTATATTTGGAGAGCATCGTGTTGTATGCTGCATTAAACGCTATATGAAAACGATCGATAAACGATGTTTTTTTATTTTCATGTCCGTCTTTATTGTGAGGTTTCAATAAAATAGCACACAAAGCCGGACTCAGCGTCAAGGCGTTGATCGCCGAGAAACCAATGGCAAATGCCATCGTGAGACCGAACTGCCGATAGAATGTTCCCGAAGTTCCCGGCATGAAACTTACCGGAATAAACACCGACATCATCACCAACGTAATCGAAATGATAGCGCCAGAAAGCTCGCGCATGGCATCGATAGATGCTTTACGGGGTGACTTATATCCTTGATCCAACTTAGCATGGACTCCCTCGACGACCACTATGGCATCATCGACCACAATCGCAATGGCAAGAACCAATGCACAAAGAGTCAACAAGTTCAAACTAAATCCCATCAAATACAAGGCAAAGAACGTACCGATCAACGACACCGGAATAGCGATAGCGGGAATCAACGTCGAACGGAAATCTTGCAAGAAGACATACACTACAAAGAACACCAAAATAAAGGCTTCGATAAGGGTCTTGATTACCTCGTGAATCGAAGCAAACAGGAAGTCGTTAGCATTCAAAGTCGTTTCGATTTCCATTCCGGGGGGAAGGTCTTTCTTTATATCTTCCAACAAATTTGTAATATCGCCGATAATTGCAGTGGCATTGGATCCGGCAGCCTGATAGACCATCGCACTTACCGCATTATGCCCGTTCTGGAAATTTTTAAACCCATAGGTCAACCGACCTAATTCAATATCGGCAACATCTTTCAAGTACAAAATTTGCCCATCGTCGTTTGCTCGTATCACCATATTACCAAACTCCTCAGGGGTTTGTAAACGGCCTTTATAGGTCAAAACGTATTGGAACGATTGATTTCCCTGATCTCCGAACTGACCGGGAGCGGCTTCGATATTCTGCTCAGCTAAAATACCTGCAATATCCGCCGGCATCAAACCATATTGCGCCATAACATCGGGTTTCAACCAAATACGCATAGAATAGTCTGTCGCCATAACATCGGCAGCACCGACACCAGATACACGCTGAATTAAGGGGAGGACATTAATTTTTGCATAATTTTCAAGGAACTCCAAGCTGTACCGGTCGTCGGGACTGAACAGAGAGAATACCATCAACATACTCGTCTGACGTTTTTCGGTAATCACACCCACCCGCGTTACTTCTGCCGGCAACAGATTTTGAGCCTTAGCGACCCTGTTCTGCACATTCACGGCAGCCATATCGGGATCGGTTCCTTGCTTAAAATATACGTTGATCGACGCCGATCCTGTATTGGTTGCCGTAGAAGTCATGTATAGCATGTTTTCCACACCATTTATGGACTCTTCCAACGGAGCTATAACACTATTCAATATGGTTTGAGCGTTAGCACCTGTATAAGTTGTCGAAACTTGTATGGTAGGAGGGGCAATATCTGGATATTGCGTAATCGGTAAAAATACAAGTCCTATAACACCCAGTATGACCATAAAAATGGAAATAACGGTCGATAATACCGGGCGGTTGATAAATCTATCTAACTTCATAATCTTTTATCTATTTGAAGTTCTTGTTATTGATTATTTTGCGAACCGGCAGCCTTAATAGTCATGCCGTCCTTCAAAGTATTGACACCTTCTGTCACGATACGATCCCCGGCTTTCAATCCCGAAGTTACCATATACTCTTTTCCGTTGTCGATCGATGCAATGGTTATTTCGGTAGAAGTCACCGTAGAGTCGTCATTTAAAACATAAACAAATTTCTTATCTTGAATTTCGTAAGTAGCTTTTTGCGGAACCAAAATAGCATGGTCGTTTTTCATAGGAATCATGATAACGCCCGAACCTCCGCTACGCAACAACCTATTCGGATTTTCAAAAGTAGCACGCATATTCGAGGAGCCTGTCTGCGTATCTATAATTCCACTGACTGTTTCGATCCGTCCTTTCAACGGGTATATACTACCATCGGAAAGTTTCAACGATACAGTCGGAAGTTTTTGCAAAAAATTCTCAGCACCGTATTGTGCCACCAATTCCAAAATTTGCCGCTCGGTCATCGAAAAGTAAACATACATCTCGGAATTATCCGAAACAGTGGTAAGCGGAGTGGCCGAAGACGGCGACACCAAACTCCCCACACGGAAAGGAATCTCCCCCACTACTCCATCGAGCGGACTGATAACTCGCGTATAGGAATCGTTATTACGGGCATTTACCAATTGGGCTTCCGCCTGAGCCAACTGGGCCTTAGCCGAAGCATAAGAGTTTTCGGCCATTTGCAAATCATATTCGCTGATGATGTCTCGTCTCTGCAACTCCCGTTTGTTTTCTACCGTAAGGCGAGCGGTTTCGGTACTGGCTTTCGCTACCTCTACATTAGTCTCGGCGACTTTCAATGCAGCTTTGTACGGGACTGTATCGATAACGAAAAGAACTTGACCTTTTCTTACGACAGACCCCTCATCGACTCTCAAATCTGTAATAAAGCCACTAACATTCGGACGTATCTCGATATCCCGCTTACCCTTAATTGCAGCAGGGTAATTGCTATACCACTCCATCGAATCGGGCTGTAATGTCATTACGGCATATTCGCGAACCATTCCGCTTCCATTCTGGGCATTTTTTCCTCCACAGGAAAATAAAAAAATACAAAGCATCGCACCTGCGATAGGCTGAATAAAATTTTTAGTCAATTTCATAAGCAACAAAAATTATTTTCAACGTTGATATTCCAAGTCGAGTTAAAATTTTATATTAAAAATTATTAAACACAACTTATTGATAAATTTAATCAATACCTACATAAAACCTTTATAACCCCTATAAACAGGGATTTTTCAAACACATTTCGAATGCTACAAATTTAGGCATAAACTCTGTATAATAGCTGGAAAGAATGAAAAAATAAAATAAATAAAAATTATATCCTTCATTCTATTACAAATTCTCTTTCAGAGATTTTATTTCGGCTGCAAATATAAATCCATCTTTACATACAAATGAGTCCTTTTATCCCCCTATTCAGGTCTATTTTTCTCATTCAAGATTATTTACAAGACAATTAGACTATTTTTGCTCCGAAAAAATAAAAATATTTATGACCATTCACATAACCGATATTCCCAACGAGAGCTTCAATCATTACAAACATGTTTTACATGTCGATAACGAGTTCGCTTTGATAGAGATTAATAAAGATAATATTTCGGATTTATCAAAATTCAACTATCCTTACAAAGCAGAAGCATTCACATTATGTATTGTCTTGAAAGGTTGGGTTAAAGGGAAAATAAATTCCATAGAGTATAACGCAATCGCTCCTTGCGTAATCAGCATTTATCCCAATCAAATTTTACAACACGATAGTAACAGCGAAGATTTTTATATCATTTGCATTGCTTTTACCAAAAACTTCGCCAGCAATATCGCATCGTATTCCAAAAATGAAATTTTATTATTAAGGTTCCCCCGGCAGGACAATATATCTCATCATTTATCTCAGGAAACTTTACCTGCATTATGGGACTATTGTGCTTACATAAAAAAGATAATAGCCGATACTGATAATCCTTTCCGAATAAAATCGATACAACACCTTACCGTAGCACTTTTCTATTCGACAGTTTGGAAACAAATAAGTTCTTACAAAAAAAACGAAAAGACAAGAGCCGACTATATTACCTACGAATTCTTAGATTTGGTAGAAAAAAATTTCAAAAAATATAGACAGTTGAATTTCTATGCCGACAAGCTATGTATTACAGCCAAATATTTATCTACAACCGTAAAAAATAATAGCGGCATATCGGCTAGCGAATGGATAAAGAGGTATGTCATTTTGGAGGCTCAAAGATTACTCAAAAATTCAAGTATGACGATTCAGCAAATCAGCAATGAACTGAACTTTCCCTCGCAAACTTTTTTCAGTAAATATTTTAAACATCAAATCGGATTATCACCCAAAGAATATCGAAAGAGCTGATTCCCCTTGTAAAACTTTTATTTTTAAAGAAATGTTTTTCTTAACATAAGAGATGGGATAAATTTGCTACATTTGTACTCGATATGCTTACAAAATAAAAGTAATTTAACTTTTAGGAATACAAATTAAACACTAAATAGTATACTTATGTCAAAAGTTTCAAAAGAAGATGCCTTAAAATATCACAGTGAAGGTAAAGCCGGAAAAATAGAAGTAATCCCTACCAAACCTTATAGTACACAACGAGACCTGTCCCTAGCCTATACTCCGGGAGTAGCAGAACCGTGTCTCGAAATAGAACAAGATGCGGAAAAGGCGTATGAATACACGGCCAAAGGTAATTTGGTAGCAGTCATTTCCAACGGGACGGCTGTATTGGGTTTAGGCGACATCGGTGCTTTGGCCGGAAAGCCCGTCATGGAAGGGAAAGGCTTGCTATTCAAGATATTCGCAGGTATCGACGTATTCGATATTGAGGTCAATGAAAAAGACCCTGACAAATTTATTGCCGCAGTAAAAGCCATATCCCCCACTTTCGGAGGTATAAATTTGGAAGATATAAAAGCTCCCGAGTGTTTCGAAATAGAAACCCGATTAAAAGAGGAACTAAATATCCCCGTTATGCACGACGATCAGCACGGAACAGCGATTATTTCCGGGGCCGGACTTTTAAATGCTCTCGATATACAAGGGAAAAAAATAGAAGAGGCGAAACTCGTCGTTAACGGCGCCGGAGCCGCAGCCAGCTCTTGTACGAAATTATACATGGGATTGGGCATTAAAAAAGAGAACATCGTCATGGTGGACAGCAAAGGGGTCATCAGCACCAGCCGCACCGATTTGTCGCCGGCAAAAAAGCAATTCGCCACCGAACGAACCGATATAAAGACCTTAGCCGATGCCATGCGCGGAGCGGATATTTTTCTGGGACTTTCCGTGGCCGATGTCTTGACAACAGAAATGGTACAATCCATGAATGAAAAGCCCATCGTATTCGCATTGGCCAACCCGACACCGGAAATCTCTTACGAAGATGCCATGGCAGCACGTCCTGACGTACTGATGGCTACCG
>OLFY01002977.1_pt1 | contig 15200 bp, 13 predicted proteins | sample 1605611 | NCBI WGS metagenome assembly OLFY01 (sample SAMEA3888923, study PRJEB22519) | human gut metagenome | biome: human gut; feature: human-associated habitat; material: faeces | place: Denmark | collected 2011
ATGGGGATTTGTCGAAGGCTTTCCCCTCACCGGCGACAATTGCGCTAAAAGCATGTATCTCATTCAAAAATACATGGTAGAAAAAACCCGGTTGGGAATACCCATCTTCACGGTTGCAGAATCTCTGCACGGTGCTGTGCACGACGGAGCCACCATATATCCCCAAAACATCGCTTTGGGGAGCACCTTTAATCCCGAACTGGCACGAAAGAAAACGCAAATGATTTCCGACGATCTCCACAGCATGGGATTTCGACAAGTTCTATCCCCCTGTATAGACGTAGTACGCGATTTACGTTGGGGACGGGTCGAAGAGTCCTATGGGGAAGACCCATATCTATGCGGCCTTTTCGGCATCGAGGAGGTTTCGGGGTATCTCGAAAACGGCATATCGCCCATGTTGAAGCATTACGGCCCGCACGGTAACCCGTTGAGCGGATTAAATTTAGCCTCAGTAGAATGCGGATTACGAGATTTGCACGAAATCTATCTCAAACCGTTCGAGATGGTTGTTAAAAACACCGGAATATTGGCAGTCATGTCGACCTATAACTCTTGGAACCATATACCCAACTCAGCATCACATTATCTGCTTACTGATATACTTCGTGACGAATGGGGCTTCAAAGGATATGTATATTCCGACTGGGGTGCTATCGAAATGCTCAAAACATTGCATTTCACAGCCCGCAACTCCTCTGAGGCCGCCATTCAAGCCATTTCCGCCGGGCTCGATGCCGAGGCATCGAGCAAATGCTATCCCTTCCTGAAAGGATTGATCGAAAAAGGCCAGTTCGATGAAAAAATTCTCGACACGGCCGTCCGCCGGGTTTTATTCGCAAAATTCGCTATGGGACTCTTTGAAGACCCTTACGGCAAAACCTTCAAAAACCGTAAACGACACTCCCCGGAAAGCGTCAAACTCGCCAAAACGATTGCCGACGAATCGACCGTCCTGCTGAAAAACGAAAACCAGTTACTGCCGCTCGATGCCAAAAGCCTGAAATCGATCGCCATTATCGGGCCCAATGCCGACCAAGTCCAATTCGGAGATTACACTTGGAGCCGCAACAACAAAGACGGTGTCACCCCGCTACAAGGTATCAAGAACCGGGTAAACAAAAACACCGCCATACACTACGCCAAAGGTTGCAGTCTCACATCATTGGACACATCGGGAATAGCCGAAGCGGTCGAAGCAGCCAAAAACAGCGAAGTAGCCGTAATTTTCGGCGGTAGCGCCAGTGCCGCTTTGGCCCGTGACTACAAAAGCTCCACTTGCGGAGAAGGGTTCGACCTGAACGATTTGAACCTCACGGGCGCGCAATCGCAACTAATACGCGAAGTATATCGAACCGGCACTCCCGTCATACTTGTATTGGTAACAGGAAAACCTTTTGCCATAGAATGGGAAAAGAACAATTTGCCCGCTATACTCGTCCAATGGTATGCCGGTGAACAAGCCGGAAACTCCATTGCCGATATCCTATTCGGAGAAGTCGTTCCTTCGGGAAGACTCACTTTCTCTTTCCCTCGCAGCACCGGACATTTGCCTGTCTACTACAACTATCTGCCGTCCGACCGTGGATTCTACAAAAACCCCGGAAGCTACGACTCACCCGGACGGGACTATGTTTTCTCGGCTCCTTCGGCTCTATATAGTTTCGGATACGGACTTTCCTACACCTCGTTCGTTTATAAGAATCTCTCCACCGACAAAGACAAATACGAATTGAACGACACGATACACGCCACAGTAGAAGTAAAAAATACGGGGAAATACACCGGTAAAGAAGTAGTTCAATTATATGTCCGAGACAAAGCCAGTACCTATGTGACACCGGTAAAACAACTGCGCGACTTCAAAAAAATAGAATTAGCGCCCGGTGAAACCCGCACCGTACAACTTCAAGTACCCATCTCCGATCTCTATTTGGTCGACGAGAAAAACCAACGCTTCGTCGAAGCCGGCGAGTTCATTTTGGAAGTAGGACAAGCATCGAATAATATCATTTTGTCGAAAACTATCGTGGCGGGAGAACCATCGACGATCGGGAATGACGAAATCGTAAAACCTAAAAACAAAAAAAGTTCCCGCCAAATGGAAGTGAAAGGAGAAGTGCGTGACGTGCAGGCTACCCTCGTTCCCGATATGCAGATTATTGAAAAAAGCACCGGAAAAACCATTGCTGTTACCGACGCAAAAGGTCAGTTCAAATTCACTACCGGCAATCACGAATATCTCATCTTCAAAAAATCGGGATACCAAACTGTCGAAATAGAAGTAAACAACATGAATGTAATCAACATTACTGTAAACTACGGAGAAAACTAACGACCCTATTATTCATCTCATAAAAATTATTTATAATGAAAAGAGCACTTTCTATTTCTTGCCTATGGATTTGTCTTCTCGTCCTATCGAGTTCTGTAATCATGGGTCAAGACAACCATTTGGACATCACTCCCACTCCCCAAAGTTTGGTTCAGAAAAACGGACATTTTACTTTAAATTCCAAAACCTCTTTTGCCATTGGGAAAAACCAAAGAGCTGATTTAAAAAAAGTAGCGGCCTATTTCCAGTCAAAAATCCTATACTCCACAGGATACAATCTAAATATAAAAAACAGCGGAAGCTCAAACGCTATCAGTCTGCAAATAGACAAGTCACTAAAAATAGGGAACGAAGGCTACCAACTGACAGTAACCCCCAAAAAGGTAATTGTCAAAGCCAAAACTCCGCAAGGAATCTTTTATGGCATGCAATCGGTTATGCAGTTGCTTCCTCCCCAAATCGAGAGCGAAACGATTATCGATAACGTAGCATGGGAAATCCCTTGTGTGGAAATCAAAGATGAACCCGCCTATGGATACCGAGGTATGATGCTCGACGTATGTCGCCACTTCCACGACGTGGAATTTGTAAAAAAACAACTCGACATCATGGCCATGTTCAAAATGAATTATTTCCATTGGCACTTGACCGACGACCATCTGTGGACCATAGAAATAAAAAAATATCCCCGTCTCGCCGAGGTTGGCTCTGTACGCCGGAATGCCGATGGAAGCATACATCGGGGCTTCTACACACAGGAACAAATCAAAGAAGTCGTTGCTTACGCAGCAGAGCGGTACATTACCGTTATCCCCGAAGTAGAACTTCCCGGACATGCACTTGCCGCTTTGACCGCATACCCCGAATATTCATGTACAGGAGGCCCGTTTGAACTACGCAACAAATGGGGCGTGGAAGACAACGTATATTGCGCCGGGAATGACAAAACTTTTGAATTCTTACAAGACATTCTCGAAGAAGTCATTCCTCTGTTTCCCGGTAAATTCTTCCATATCGGCGGTGACGAATGCCCCAAAGTAAGATGGAACGAATGCCCCAAATGCCAAAAAAGAATCAAAAACGAAAACTTGAAAGATGCCCACGAACTGCAAAGCTATTTCATTCACCGTATCGAAAAGATAATCCTTGCTCATGGAAAATCGATGATCGGCTGGGACGAAATTCTCGAAGGAGGACTGGCTCCATCGGCGACAGTGATGTCTTGGAGAGGAGAAGAAGGAGGAATTGCCGCCGCTTCTATGGGACACGATGTTATCATGACACCCTCCAAATGGATGTATATAGATCATGGACAAGGAGCTGTCGAAACCGAACCCATTGCCATTAGATTCGGACTCCCTCTCGAAAAAACTTATAGCTACGACCCCAAATCTCCAAAAATTCCAGAAAATTTGCGTCACCACGTTTTAGGAGCACAATGCAACATGTGGACCGAATATGCCGTAACCCCCGAATATACCGAATACCTGTTATATCCCCGCATGCTGGCTTTGGCAGAATTGGATTGGACACCCAAAGAGAAAAAAGATTACAACTCTTTCACTCGTCGGCTCGACAATCAATTGATCCGACTCGATATGCACCACATCAACTACCACATACCCATGCCCGAAGGCCCTATGGCCGACCGTATTGCATATACCGAAAATACCACGCTGACGTTCCACAACAACCGTAACTATCCTATGGTATATACGACCGATGGAAGTGATCCTCAAACAAGTTCGACAAAATACGAAAAGCCGTTATATTTCAATAAAGATGTAACAGTCAAAATAGCCACTATGCTCCCCTCAGGGAAATTAAGTCCGGTACGCTCTATCGAAGTAGTTCACGAAAAGCTCATGCCGGCTACCGAAAAAAGCACCCAACCCGGTATCGAGTTGAGACGTACCGAGGGAAACCTCTATTTTGTAAAAGACCTCGATGAAGCGCATTGGAGTGCACCGAAGATTGTCAAAGATTTTGAATTCAAACCGGATATCGAAGACAAAGGAGCATACTGCTACACCGGCTACTTCGAAGTTCCCGCCGATGGCATATACTATTTTTCCTCCGAAATGGACGAACTGAGAATAGACGGAAAGGTCATCATCAGTAACGACGGTAAACTCATACGCCATTCTCGCACACGTAATTCCATCGCTTTGCAAAAAGGCAAACATGCATTCCAGCTACTGATGATTAACAACAACATCGGCGGCTATCTGCGCACATGGAACAACAAAGGTTTTATCTTGGCTCCCGAAGGGAACGAATTAGAACTACCCAAACCCGAAAAACTAACCCATTAATCAAAGATGCAAATTGAAACAACGGGGAAGTCCTAAGAGTAGGACTTCCCCGTTGTCATATTATCCATACGCCAACAAGTATATTTGTTTCTGCCCTCGGTTTACACTATCTTTGCCCAAAAGAAAGCAGCAAATGGACTCAGAAAAAATAAACCGGCTCATCGCAGAAAACAATTTGGAAAAAGCTCTTGCATACATCGACGAATGGCTCTCGAACCACTCGAAAGACGACAAGGCATACTACTTGAAAGGACTCGTCTTTTGGAAACAAGGAAACTGGAAACTCACAATCGAGAACTATCTGAAAGCCATAGAAATCAATCCAAACAGCCCGGCCAAACAAGCCTATGAAATGGTAATGGACATTATCAATTTTTCCAATCCCGATCTATACAATCCGTAATCACGGATTACAAAATCAAAACAAACAAGGCCAAATATACCAGCATTTGCAAACCTTGTAAAATCCACGAAATCTCTCGTCGGGTACTATACACCCGATAACTAATCCACGTAGATAAAACCACATACAAAGGCAATAACATGACCAAAGCCCAAGGTAAAGCATCGCCAGCGGCTTTTTCGACAAATACAAACGTTGCTCGGTTCATCAACCACGGCCACGCAAAAACCGGCAAAGCCGTTATAAGAATTAAAATCTTGAACCAACCGGGAACTTCCCGTGACGACTTTTCTTTCTCCATACTATAAACACTCATTCAAACAAATAGAATCGGCAGACTGTAATCACAGAAAAACCGCAATCATATCTGTGCGATCTGTGTTTCCGCCTCCGGGCGCAAAGAGGATCGCCCCGTACAATCAATCCATTCTACACTTTATGCAAATATACAGAAAACAAGATTGAAAAGTGAAAAAGGTTGCAATATAAAAATTTGAGTGTACCTTTGTCCCGAAATTCAAACAATCAAAATTATGTCTACATATACCGAAGATACTCGTAAAGTAACGACTCACCGCCTGATGGAAATGAAACTCCGCGGCGAAAAAATTTCGATGTTAACCGCCTATGACTTTTCAATGGCGACTCTTATAGACCAAGCCGGAATCGATGTCATTCTGGTAGGCGACTCGGCATCCAATGTAATGGCCGGAAATGTAACGACTTTACCTATTACTCTCGACCAAATGATTTATCATGGGAAGTCGGTTGTCCGAGCCGTTAAACGTGCCTTAGTCGTCGTCGATATGCCATTCGGCTCCTATCAGGGCAATTCCAAAGAAGCTGTTGCCTCGGCAATCAGAATCATGAAAGAGACGCATGCCGACTGTGTAAAGATGGAAGGCGGAGCCGAAATCCGTGAATCCATCGAGCGCATACTCAGTGCCGGAATACCCGTTATGGGACATTTAGGTCTGACTCCGCAATCCATTAACAAATTCGGTACATATACTGTCCGTGCTCGTGAAGAGGCAGAAGCCAATAAACTCATCGAGGATGCTCATCTTCTCGAAGAGATAGGGTGTTTCAGCCTTGTTCTCGAAAAGATTCCGGCAGCATTGGCCACCCGGGTAGCTCAGGAAGTAACCATTCCGGTCATCGGTATCGGAGCTGGCGGTGGTGTAGACGGACAAGTCCTCGTCATGCACGACATGTTAGGCATCAACAAAGGTTTTTCCCCACGGTTCCTTCGTCGATACGCCGATCTAAGTACAACGATCACCGAAGCGGTACAAGCCTACGTAAAAGACGTGAAAACACAAGATTTTCCCAATGAAAAAGAACAATACTAACTACTGTCATTGGAGAAAAACTACGTTTCAACTAATTATTCGATAAAATTCATCACGAACATTCCATAAACAATTATTTTCATGATTAAGAATCGCAATTATTCACTCGATTTATTGAGAGTTATTGCCTGTTACTTGGTCATTCAACAACATGCCAGCGAATTTTACTATATAGGAGAAGGAGGAACGGTTGTTACCGGAAGCAATACTTTTTGGATTGGTATCATAACCACATTATGCCGATCATCTGTACCTCTATTCGTCATGCTGTCGGGATTCTTGTTACTCCCTATGCAAGACAAAATTTCTACATTTTTTCGCAAGCGTTTCACCCGAATCGTATATCCATTCATCGCATGGTGTGTATTATATGCCGGATACTACGTATTAAGCCGTGGGGATTCTTTTAGCCAAATGGCACTTAATATTTTACACATTCCTGTGAATTTCGGGTGTGAAATAGGTCATTTATGGTATATTTACATGTTAATCGGGCTCTATCTGGTAACCCCGATTATTTCCCCCTGGTTACAACAAGCCTCTAAACGAGAACTGGAAGGATATCTCGGCTTGTGGATAATCACAACTTTTCTCCCGTATATTCATTTAGTTTATCCCGAAGTGCTTGGCGAAGCATTCTGGAACGACACACCGTTGCTCTATTACTTCACGGGATTCATCGGATACTTCATTTTAGGATATTATCTGAAAAGATTCGGCTATCCTTCTGCGGCATTATCTTGGATAATACTCATAGTCGGTTTCGCGCTCTCGGCCGGGATTTTCTGTTCACGTATCGATACGGTTCCCACTGTGCCCGAATTGGAGCTTAGTTGGGGATTCTGTACGGTAAATGTATTCCTGATGACATTAGGCCTCTTCTCTCTAATCGGCCGATTATCTTTAAAAGGGAAAAATGCAGCCTGCAAACTGCTGTCGGATATATCGATAAAAAGCTATGGAATGTACTTAGCCCACATTCTGTTTCTAAATTTCTATTATGGACTATTCAAGTCTATCTCGGATGCGGCCTATGTCACAATTCCCTTGATCGCCGTGTGTACATTTATTACGGTTTACATATTCGTATATTTGTTATCCTACCTGCCCAAAAGCAAGTATATCATAGGATAATTTATAAAACCTGTCATCAATAATAATGCCGCTTTCTTATCAGAAGCGGCATTATTATTTTTCGCGGAGAACGAGCTCCTTCTCATTCTTCGTTTTTCTTTAACAAGTCCCGAATTTCCGACAACAATTTCACCTCTTCGGAAGGAGCCGGGGCAGGAGCAGGAGCCGTTTGTTCTTCCTTTTTCTTTTCCGTTAACTTCGTCAAAAGTCGAATAAACAAGAAAATAGAAAAAGCAATAATCAAAAAGTCGAAGGTTGCCTGTAAAAAATTACCATAATTAAGTGTAACCGCAGCCTGTTCTACCCCATCGACTACTTCGGGCCCTTTCATCACCCATTTTAAATCTGTAAAGTTGACACCGCCGATCAGTAACCCGAGAGGTGGCATGATGATATCGGCGACAACCGAAGATACGATTTTTCCAAAAGCGCCACCGATAATTACACCGACAGCCATGTCGATGACATTGCCTCGCATGGCAAATTTTTTAAAGTCTGCTAAAAATGAACTTTTCATAATAGTACGAGTTATTAATATTAGATAGATTACTCAAACTCAACACAATGCAAATAAAGAAATTTTTCTTTTATTTTCACATTCACATACATTGTATTCAAAAAAAATATTTACCTTTGCATCGCAATTTTAGGAACAAAATATACTTGTATGAAATACAAAATTGCCTTTTTGATTGCGCTGCTTGCTTTGATGAGTTGTTGTGCGACACCTTGTGGTTGTTAAACAATATTACAAATGTAAATGTTTTTAAGAAAGCAGAACAAAAAAAGAAGAAAAAAGTAAGATGTTATTTTTTATTCAATAAACACTTAAAGTTTTATTACAATGATTAAAGTAGGTATCAATGGTTTTGGCCGCATCGGACGTTTCGTTTTCCGTGCAGCACAAACAAGAAACGACATCCAAATCGTAGGTATTAACGACCTTTGCCCGGTTGACTATTTGGCATACATGTTGAAATATGACACTATGCACGGACAATTCGATGGAACGATCGAAGCGAATGTTGAAAAAAGTCAATTGATTGTAAACGGAAAAACTATTCGTGTTACAGCCGAAAAAAATCCTGCCGATTTGAAATGGAATGAAGTAGGTGCTGAATATGTTGTAGAATCTACCGGTCTTTTCTTGACCAAAGAAAAAGCTCAAGCTCATATCGAAGCCGGTGCTAAATACGTAGTTATGTCCGCTCCTTCCAAAGACGATACTCCTATGTTCGTTTGCGGTGTTAACGAAAAGACTTACGTTAAAGGTACTCAATTCGTTTCCAATGCTTCTTGTACAACCAACTGCTTGGCTCCTATCGCCAAAGTATTGAACGACAAATTCGGTATTCTCGATGGTTTGATGACTACCGTTCACTCTACTACCGCTACTCAAAAAACGGTTGACGGTCCTTCTATGAAAGACTGGCGTGGTGGTCGTGCCGCTTCTGGCAACATCATTCCTTCTTCTACGGGTGCTGCCAAAGCCGTAGGAAAAGTAATCCCCACTTTGAACGGAAAATTGACAGGTATGTCTATGCGTGTTCCGACTTTGGACGTTTCGGTTGTCGATTTAACAGTTAACTTGGCTAAACCGGCTACTTATGCAGAAATCTGCGCTGCTATGAAAGAGGCTTCCGAAGGCGAATTGAAAGGCATTCTCGGTTATACCGAAGACGCTGTTGTATCTTCTGACTTCTTGGGTGATACTCGCACTTCTATTTTCGACGCAAAAGCTGGTATAGCTCTGACCGACACATTCGTAAAAGTCGTTTCTTGGTATGACAACGAAATCGGTTATTCTAACAAAGTACTCGATTTGATTGCCCACATGGCAAAAGTTAACGGATAATTCTATTTCTCCGATAAAAAAGAAAAAGGCTGAACAGTTTGTTCAGCCTTTTTCTTTAATCCGACAGGTACACCCTCGTCATATACCCCGAAAGTATCCTTCTTATACCACGCCACACCTTTCGGATCACCCCTCTGTTTATATCATACATATATAACACCGTAACTATCCAAAAAGTTATTCAGCACAGGCAAAATCTCGCCGATGGCCTTTCCCATATTTCCAATAATTCTTACCGGCATATCGGTATATTGGGGCTCTATACCGCACATCATCGACACCGCTTTATGTTCTCTTTCCACTAATTCGATTTCACACATCAACATATAAGCTACTCCGTCGAACTCTATTTCATTCTCATACCTCACCCTCTTTCGTGGCGAATTTTCCCGTTCATAAGCTACCAACCAATGTGCTGCCGCTAATGATGCCAAAGCCGGAGCTTCCCATTCAATCGTTCTCATAACTTCTCCTATTCTGTTAGCACACTTCCATCAGGGTATATTCACACTGCATTTACCCGTTTTGCCTGTGTATCTCCTCCTTTTGTTTACAATTCTTATAGGCAATATACCCCGATGGAACATGGCTAACTATGTTAATTACTAATCTATTATTTTGTTTTTCAAAAAAAGTTTATACCTTTGTTTTGGTAATAAAACCACACAAATATACTACCGCTTTTATTGAAAAGCAAATTATTTGTGGTGATTTTACCATATTATAAAAATAAAAATGTGAACGACTATGGAGAATGAAGCTAAAATAGAGAGAATCAAGACATTGATGGAAAACTTTGGAGTAACCCAGTCGGAATTTGCCAAACGCATATCGATCGATGCGTCCAACTTCTCGAAACACCTGACCGGAAAACTACCTGTCAGCGACTCACTTATCAACAGAATCGTCGCAGACTTGGGCGTATCGAAAGAATGGCTATGTACGGGTAAAGGACATATGTTTCGTCCCTCAGACAACGATGCACACTCTCATATACGCACATTAACCCTTCCCTCGGAAGCGATTATACCAGAAGCAAGAAATGGGGCGAAAGTATACGGTCTGGACGTAACCGCCGGTAATTTGGCGAGGGATCGCATGTTTACCGAAGATTTGGTAATCGGCAGTATAGACGTTCCTTTCATCAATCCCGATTGCAGCATTGTCAAAGTAAGCGGAGACAGCATGAAACCCGTTATTAACAATGGTGACATGATCGCAATCCGCGAAATAAAAAATCCCCAGCTTATCTTCTGGGGGCAAATCTACGTCATATTGCTGGAAGATTACCGCATGGTCAAATATATTCGTAAACACGATAATCCCGATAGGGTTATCCTACGCAGTGAAAACAAAGAATACGACGACATCGAAATCGAGAAAAAAGAAATTTGCGATCTGTTCATTGTCGAAAACATTATACGCATAGACAGCCGCATTTAATGACTACGATATATATAGCTCGCCCACAATACATTCACGAAAATTATGTCAACATTGGAAGAAATAACCATCGCCATGTCCCACGAGGACTTCGACACTTGGTCGACACTTACGGTCGGATTCAACTACACTAAAAGTCTGGTCATCTGTCTGACCTTTTACGATTATAAAAATGTACAACATCATACCTATGCGATAATCGAAAAAGACGAAGCAATGGCTATGTCGGAACACCTCGATGTAAAATTAACCGACTTACCCCAAACCATATGCAAACATTGCGGCGACACGTCGTATGTATTTGTGCCGTCCCATGTAGAAGAACTTTTCAAAGATGTACTGGATTTCATACTCGACTGCGGCGCACATTATCGCATATCAAGAGATTAAAGATTACCCCCAAATATAGTCTCCGTTTTTTCAACAATTCAGGCTCAACATTCTGTCCGTCAAAACAAAAACACCCGGACATACCGACCCGACAAATAAAATTTGTTTCTACATTCGTTTATACTATCTTTGCAAATACAAAAATAGGGTGCGACTTGGTATAAAAAACGAGCTTGTCCGTTTTATCTTATTCCTATCTCTCTATTTTTATAAAACAATCAAACCCGCCGTCACTCCAATGAGAAAGTTGTTATATATCGTTCTGTTCCTATCCGTCGGAAAACATTTGCAGGCGACAAATTACAATTGTCACACCGAAGCGGGACAACTACAATCTCTCATCGGAGAACAGCATCGGATAATCACGAATCTAACCGTCTCGGGAACAATCGACGGACGCGATTTTGCTTTCATAAACGACTCCCTATTTCACTTAACCGGCATAGACCTTGCAGATTGTACGATAGATGCATTCGAAAGTCGAGATATTTACCTCGGAAATCAAACCCGTTTCGATGCCAACTGTATTCCGGCAAACACATTCTTCGGATTTCAAGAGTTAACGACCGTACGGCTCCCCCGGAATACCGAAAAAATAGGAAAAGGCGCTTTCGCAGGCTGTACTAAACTAAAAGACATAGATTTGGGAAACAATTTACAAGAAATAGCAGGATTCGCTTTTTGCGACTGTTTCTCTTTGAACACATCGTTACCACAGACATTGGAAAAAATAGGCGAATATGCATTCAAACAATGTACCTCTTTTACCGGAATAGACCTCTCCCTGTCTGTCCTTCGTTCGATAGGAAACCAAGCATTTCTCAACTGTACCGCCTTATCCTCGATAACCCTACCCGCCTCGTTACAATCTATCGGCAAAGAATGTTTTGCCGGCTGCTCGTCTCTGACGGGAATAACACTCCCTCAAAAACTAGAATCTATGGGTGAAGGTTGTTTCTCCCACTGTATCTCGTTAACAGAGGTCGATATAAAAGAATGTCCATTGGAAAGCCTGCCCCCTTACACATTTGACCATTGTACAAAACTACTCTCCATACAAGCCCCCAATACCATAACAGAAATAGGAGAAGGCGCATTCTATTATTGCACATCGCTCACCGACTGTATTCTACCAGAGTCTGTCCGAACCATAGGCGATTATGCATTTGCCGGATGCAGTAGAATCGCAGGACTTTCCTTCCTGCCCGAAAGAACTGAAAAAATAGGTCGATGGCCGTTCTATGGTATGAAATATTTATTTTCCGCAAAAATACCGTCAACAGTCAAGACCATCGGAGACCACGCTTTCGATAATTGCACGAGATTGAATGTTATGTTATCCTATCCGACCGAGCCTCCGATACTGGGAGAAAATGTCTTTCGAAATGTTCCGCAAAAAGATTGCCGGCTGGGAATCCCCGACGAAAGTCTATCTCTCTATTTGAACACGCCTCAATGGAAAGAGTTTGACATTCGTTATTTATCCGAGGTAGATGAGCAACAAATCGACGACAAGGCGTTGAAAGCATATTTCGAGCAAAAAATGCTCATCGTAAATTCGTACGAACCCATGCACCGCATAACCCTGTATACAATCGACGGACGCACAATATATCAAAAACAAGGCAAAATGACCGAAGCGAAAATCGATACTCAATCGTATTCGGGAGAAGTATTTATCCTTTCTGTACAAATAGAATCAGGAAAATACTATCATTTAAAATTAGGAAGAGTCAATTAACCAGAACCTGTCGATATTCATTTCAAAATGGGAAAAAATAAACTGAAAAAATTCGACGACCTGCAAGGCTACCCACATGTATTCCAATATCCTTTCTCTGCACTACAAGAAAAAGGATTTGAGATGCAAGGCAAATGGGGAAAACAATTCTTCAAAAATGAAAATCCGATAGTCCTTGAATTGGGCTGTGGAAAAGGCGAATATGCCGTAGGTCTGGCAAAACGTTACCCGCAAAAAAACTTTATAGGAATAGATATAAAGGGAGCCCGCATGTGGAGTGGAGCCAAACAGGCCCTCGAAGAAGGAATAAATAACGTAGCCTTTCTTCGTACCAATATAGAGTTGATCGATCGTTTTTTTGCCAAAGGTGAAGTATCAGAAATATGGATTACCTTCCCCGACCCGCAAATGAAAAAAGTGAGAAAGCGGCTCACTTCTACCCGGTTTATGCAACTATACCAAAATATTCTATCGCCCGAAGGTTTGATCCATCTGAAAAGCGACAGTCCGTTCATGTACACCTATACTTGTGAAATGGTAAAAGCAAACGGCTATCCCGTACAGGTTTCGACCGACGATCTCTACCATTCGGGAATAACCGACGACATACTGGAAATAAAAACTTTCTACGAGCAACAGTGGCTCGAACGGGGCATGAATATCAAATATATTCGTTTCGTCTGCCAACCCCGTGAACAATTCATCGAACCCGACGTTGATATTCCTTACGACACATACCGGAGCTTCAACCGGGGAAAACGTAGCGGTAAACAAAGTAGTCAAGAAAATACAACATCAAAATAACACGACAATATGCAACTATATCCGAAACTAATACTCGACGCACTCGCCAAAGTGCGTTACCCGGGCAACGGGAAAGATTTGGTCGCTAACGAAATGATCGAAGACGACATTCGTATCGACGGTAACAAAGTAAGTTTCTCCATCATTTTCGACAAGCCGACCGATCCTTTTATCCGATCGGTCGTAAAAGCTGCCGAAACTGCCATTCTCACTTTCGTAAGTCCAGAAGTAAATATCAAAGGAAATATAGCTGTAAAAGCGAGACAAACAGCTCGTCCGAACCCCGAGAACCCCTTGCCCGATGTAAAGAATATCATTGCCGTTTCATCGGGAAAAGGCGGCGTAGGTAAATCTACCATAGCCTCCAATTTAGCTGTGGCGTTAGCCCGTCAAGGGTATAAAGTCGGGCTGCTGGATGCCGACATATTCGGCCCTTCGGCTCCCACGATGTTCAATATCGAAGACACCGAAGTCTATACCAAGAATATCGGAGGACGCGATCTCATTCTCCCGGTCGAGCGATACGGCGTGAAGATTCTTTCCATCGGTTTTTTTGTTCGTAAAAACGATGCCGTACTCTGGCGGGGAGGAATGGCAAGTAACGCTTTGAAACAACTCATCATCGATGCCGCATGGGGCGAACTCGACTATTTTGTACTCGATTTGCCACCGGGAACCAGCGATATACACCTCACTTTGGTACAGACACTCGCTATCACCGGAGCAATTGTAGTAACCACTCCGCAAGAGGTTGCTTTGGCCGATGCCCGCAAAGGTATCAGTATGTTTACCGGGGATAAGGTAAACGTCCCTATACTGGGATTGGTCGAGAACATGAGTTGGTTCACTCCTGCCGAACTCCCGGAAAACAAATACTACCTGTTCGGTAAAGACGGAGGGAAACGACTGGCCCAAGAAACCGGAGTTCCTCTTTTGGGACAAATACCTATTGTACAAAGTATATGCGAAGGAGGCGACAAGGGCGTCCCTGTTGCATTATCCCCTAATACTATTACGGGAAAAGCTTTTGAGAAACTTGCTGAACAAGTAATAATAGCTGTAGATGAAAGAAACTCATCTCTACCTCCCACTCATATAGTAGAAGTTTCAAATAAATAATAAAAAATGTCCCGGGAAAAAATTCTCCGGGACATTTTTTATTATTTATTTGAAATACAATTGTAATTCATATGCAATAAAGCAGTAATTACAGAAGAATATATTTGTAATATTCTTAAGTATGATATTTATATGAAAAAAAATTTTATACTTCTATTTGTGTTTCTAATAACACATTCGTTGTTTTCTCAACGAATAAAAGGAAGCGATACCGTTTTACCAGTCGCTCAAAAACATGCAGAAGAATATATGAAAATTCACTCTAATAGCAAAGTTACAGTCACAGGTGGTGGTAGTGGCGTAGGACTA
>OLFY01002986.1_pt1 | contig 15151 bp, 10 predicted proteins | sample 1605611 | NCBI WGS metagenome assembly OLFY01 (sample SAMEA3888923, study PRJEB22519) | human gut metagenome | biome: human gut; feature: human-associated habitat; material: faeces | place: Denmark | collected 2011
CTTCTTTTACTTCTGCAATAAATCCCGGAATATTAATGGATCCCGGACAGCCTTCGATACATTTTGCATTCTTACAGCCGATGCAGCGGGAAGCCTCTTCTACAGCCTCGTCCTTGTTATATCCTAAACATACTTCGTCAAAGTTGGTTGCTCTTACCTTTGGTTCCTGCTCTCTGACAGGTACTTTATTTAATACATCCATTATTTGTCACCTCCACAATGTCCGCATCCGCCATGATGTGTATCGCCTTCCTGTAATTTCAGCATGGCTCTTCCTTCTTCCGTCTTATACATCTGCTGTCTCTTCATTGCCTGGTCAAAATCTACCAGATGTCCGTCGAACTCCGGTCCGTCTACACATGCAAACTTCACTTCATCGCCAACAGTCAGACGGCAGGCACCACACATACCGGTTCCGTCCACCATGATAGGGTTCATGGAAACAATGGTTGGAATCTCTAATTTCTTTGTTAAAAGACAGACAAACTTCATCATGATCATCGGTCCGATTGCAACACAGACATCATAAGTATTGCCGTCTTTTACTAAATCTTCAATTACGGTCGTAACCATTCCGGAACGTCCGTAACTTCCATCATCCGTTGTTACATAGAGATTTCCGGCAACTGCCTCCATCTCTTTTTCTAAAATCAACATATCTTTGGTCTTAGAACCAACGATCACGTCTACATCTATTCCATTTTCGTGCATCCACTTCACCTGTGGATAAACCGGTGCTGCTCCTACACCACCAGCCACGAATAAAATCTTTTTCTTCTTTAAATCTTCGATCTCTTCTGAACAGAACTCAGAAGCACATCCGAGCGGTCCTACGAAATCACGGAAAGAATCTCCAACCTCTAATCCGGTCATACGCTGTGTAGAAGCTCCAACCACCTGGAATACAATGGTAATTGTTCCTGCTTCCCTGTCATAATCGCAGATTGTCAGCGGGATACGCTCGCCTTCTTCGTCTATTTTTACAATTATAAACTGTCCCGGCATACAGGTCTTTGCCACTCTTTCGGCTTTGACATCCATAAGAAAAATCTTATCTGCCAGTTGTTCCTTTTTTACTATTGGATACATCGTTATCCTCCCATCTCATTGTTTTTGCTGCTCGCTAAGCATACCTACCTGTTAATGATACTAAATTTTCAATTATTTCGCAATATCTCTGCAAAAAAAGTCTAAAAACATCCTATGTACTCTGATTTTTTAGTCAAAAACACCCTTCGCTTTTAACTCTGCATAATCCATCCCCAGTTGTTCTATCACTTCTTTGGTATGATAGCCGGTCGGATAACCGGCAAACTTATATTCACATGGACATTCACTAAGTTTGACTGCCGTTGCAAGCTGTTTGACACTTACGTCTTCATGAAGCGGCAGTTTTACATCCACTACCATCTCACGTTCTTTTACCTGCTCATCCTCTAAAAGTGCTTCTTTTAAATTCAAAACCGGCTGTACGCAGGCATCATAATGAGAGAATACTTCTACCCATTCATCTCTTGTCTTTGTCTTTAAAATGCCACGGATCTCTGCTTTTACTTCATCGATATTTGGCGGATATACCGTTCCTTCTATTAAGTCCTCACGTCCGATCGCCGTGCAGAATCTGCTCCAAAATTGTGGTTCTAAGGAACCGACGCTTAGATATTCACCGTCTTTTGTCTCATAAAAATCATAGATGCAGCCACCATTGAGACGTTCTCCCTCACGCTTTGGTTCTTTCCCGGAAACTAAAAATCCGGCACCGTCTAAGCTGTTAAACGGCACACAGCCGTCCATCATTGCCACATCTATGTATTGTCCTTTTCCTGTATTTTTCCGATAATTGACCGCTGCTAAAATACCGATCACGGAATTCATAGAACCGACTGCAATATCTGCAATCTGAAAATTCATCAGGGAAGGTCCTGATTCCCTGCGCCCTGCCTGTGAAATAATGCCGCTTCTTGACATATAGTTGATATCATGTCCTGCCGCATCCCGCAGTGGTCCTGTCTGTCCGTATCCGGTCAGTGAGCAGTAGATCAGTTTCGGATTGACTGCTTTTAAATCCTCGTAGCCGAGTCCTAATTTTTCCATAACACCGGGGCGAAACTGCTCTAGCACAATGTCATATTCTTTGACAAGTTCTTTTACAACCGCCTTTCCCTCCCCGGTTTTTAAGTTCAAAAACATGGTCTTTTTATTTCTTCCAAGCCATGCCTGTGATGCAGACACTCCGGTATCCCCGATAAACGGCGGATAGTCCAATACGATATCCGGTCTGCTCGCAGAGCTGATCTTCAACACCTCTGCCCCCATATCCGCTAACATCAATGTTGCGTATGGTCCCGGTAATAAGGTAGAAAAATCCAAAATTTTCAAATCATCCAGTGAACCCATTGTTTATTCCCTCTCGTTCTCTTTTCTAATTACCACATTCAATACTGATCCGGTTAAATGTTTCTAAGATGTCATCGACTTTCATCTTTGCTTTTTCTTCGCCTGCCTTATCGATAATGGCATTTCCCTGATGCATCATGATCAGACGGTCTCCATATTCTACGGCATAACGCAGATTGTGTGTGACCATGATCGTTGTTACTTTTTTCTCTTTTACAATCTTATCGGTCAACTCCATGATGATCTCTGCGGTCTTTGGATCAAGTGCCGCTGTATGCTCATCTAAGATCAGAAATTCAATCGGGTTCATGGTTGCCATCAAAAGGGCAAGGGTCTGACGCTGACCTCCGGAAAGCGAACCGACTTTTGTCTCCATCTGATTTTCCAATCCAAGATTTAAATCTCTTAACATTTCACGGTAATGCTCTGCTCTTGCTTTGTTCACGCCTCTTCCTAATCCATAACCTTTTCCCTTGTTATCGGCTATGGACATATTCTCAAGGATGGTCATGCTTGGACAGGTTCCTTTGGATGGATCCTGATACACTCTTCCGATCCTTCTGTGACGGATATAGTCTTTCTGATTGACGATGTCTGTTCCACTGACTAAGATCGAACCGGAATCCACCGGGATCGTTCCGCAAATGATATTGAGCATAGAGGTCTTACCGGAGCCGTTACTTCCGACGACTGATAGAAATTCACCATCCTGTATGGTCAGATTGAAATTTTCAAACAGGCAGAGTTCGTTGACAGTGCCCGGATTATAGTTTTTATTGATATTTTTTAACTCAAGCATTGTTCTTCACCTTCTTCTTTCTGTCCATGCTGACTACTAAAATGATTAAAAACAGGACTGCTGTGACCAGTTTTAAGTCTGTGGACTGTAAACCAAAGCTGATCGCCAATGCCACACATGCTTTATAGATAATGGAACCGATCACAACACTGGTGGTCACCCGGAAAAATGTCACTTTTTTAAAGAGACTTGTTCCGATGATCACGCTTGCCAAACCAATGACAACGGTTCCTGTTCCCATGGAAACATCGAAATATCTCTGCTGCTGGGTATAAATACATCCGCTTAAGGTTACCAATCCGTTAGAAATTGCAAGTCCTGCAATTTTTACCAAGCCCTTATCGACTCCCATGGATGTTACAATGGTGTCATTATCTCCTACTGCCCTTAGTAAAAATCCGGCTTTTGTACTCATATACCAGTCCAGTAAATATTTCATCACTAAGGTAATGATAAGAATAATGACAACGGTTGAAAACTGTGCTGCGTTTCCTTTAAAAATGCTGTTGACCAGATCGTTATCAAATATTGTTTTTTCTGTATAGATCGGCAGGTTTGCACGTCCTGCTATCCTTAAATTGACGGTATACAATGCGGTCATCATAATGATTCCCGACAATAAATCCCGCACCTTTAATTTGACATGGATGACTCCGGTCAGAACTCCTACGACTGCTCCTGCTGCAAAGGACACCACCAATGTGATCAGTGGATGAACTCCTTTGGTGATCATAACAGCCGTAATGGCAGCTCCCAGTGGGAAGCTGCCGTCTACGGTCAAGTCCGGAAAATCCAGAATTTTATATGTGATATATACTCCTAATGCCATGATCGCATAGATCATGCCCTGTTCTAATACACTCAATACCAGTGCCACGTTGTTACCTCCAAGTTTTCCGTCTGTATTTTTTATTCTACGGTAATCTCCGTAAATGTTTCTGCTGCATCAGCAATGTAATCTTTGTCTAACTCCATACCAATTTTATCTGCTGCTTCTGTGTTGACATAGAGTGCGGAATCTGCTGTTTTGATGTATTCTGTGTCTTTTGCAGTTGCTTCACCTTTTAAGATCTTTGCTGCCATAGCACCTGTATTTTTTCCAAGTTCAAAATAGTCAATTCCCATTGCTGCCACACATCCGGCTTTTACCTGCTCAATCTCACTTCCGAATACCGGAATTTTCTTGCTGTTGGCTTTTTCAATCACGGTCTGAAGTGCCTGTACTACGGTGTTGTCTGTCAGGTTGCAGATACAGTCCACTTTTCCTACCAAATCCGCTGCTGCCATATCTACATCTGCAAGGGTGTTGATTCCTGTGTCTACGATTTCAAATCCGTATTTATCTGATACTTTTTTGTACTCTTTGATGGTGCTGACGGAGTTTGCTTCGCTGGTAGTGTAAAGGATTCCGATCTTCTTTGCATCCGGGAGCATCTTACGGATCATTTTTAACTGCTCATCTACCGGAAGAAGGTCACAGGAACCTGTGATGTTGCCTGCGTTGCTGCCATCCTCTTTTGCAAGTCCTGCGCCGACCGGATCGGATACTGCGGTATATACGACCGGAATGTCTGCACTCATTGCCGCATTATAAGCACTCATGGCACTTGGTGTTGCGATCGCGCAGATCAGATCTACTTTCTTTGACACATAGCTGTCTGCAATGGTTCCGACTGTTCCTGTATCTGCCTGTGCATTGTCGTAATTCACTTTTAAGTTCTTTCCTTCTTCGATGCCTGCTTCTTTTAAGCCCTCTAAGAATCCTTCACGGCAGTTATCTAAGGAGCCATGCTCTGCAAACTGGGAAATTCCGATGGTATAGGAATCTTTGCTTTCTGTTTCTGTACTCTTTGTGTCTTTTGTGGATGTCTCTTTTGTGCTGCTTCCGCATCCTGCTAACATTCCTGTTACAAATACCATACTCATTACGACTGCTAATAATTTTTTCTTCATTTTTCTTACCTCTTTCTTTCTGCCTTCTGGCTGTTGTTAGATCCAGAACAAACGCAGATACAAGTTCGCCGATTTTTATGGGTTTTGATTTTACGGATTCCGCTTTCACATAGGGATGTTATCCTGTCATTACAAAAATCCGATGTGCTTACGCACTTCCTTTCAGAAGCAGAAGGATGCTGCAGATAAATCTGCCCATCTTTCCGCTTCTGAAAGAACCTTCGGTATCGGATTTTTGCAATTTCTAAGATACAAAAAAACCGCCTCAAGCATTTGCTTGAGACGGTAATATTATCATATTATCGCGGTACCACTCAAATTGACGAATTGTCCTCTCTTTCACATACTATCATACATGCCTCATTGATAACGGGTTTGGTTCCCGGCTCACCCTACTATGTATTACGCTTCAGGCTGCCCTCAAAAGTCCATTCAACGAATACCGCCATACTGCAATCCCACCACCTGCAGCTCTCTGTGACTTTGGTCTAACGTCTACTACTCTTTTTCAACGGTTTGTTCTATCTGATGTCTAGATTAATACTTTATGAGGCATTTGTCAACCGCTTTTTTGATTTTTTACTTCTTACTTTTTACACCTGAAAATGCTTCATGCTTCCCTCTAACTCATCCGCAATATTTTTTAAGCCTTCCATACTGCCGGATACTATATCAAAATTCTCTGTTACGGTATTGGCTGCCGTACATACTTCCTGCGTAGTGGCTGCATTCTGTTTTGCAATTTCTGAAAGTTCTGACACGGTCTCTACGATTTCTTTTCTTGCCCCATCTAAATACTCTACGCTGTCTGCGATTACCTGCATTCCTTCTATGGATTCTAAAATTCTCTTCATAACCGCTTCTGTCATTGTCTCGGTCTCTTTGATATGTTCGGTCTGTGCCTCTATCGTCGTTGTAACTTTTCCCATGGTCTCTACTGCACGATCAGAGTTCTCCGTAAGCTGCTGTAAAATATCAGAGATATTCTGACTCGACTCATTGGACTTGCTTGCTAACTGCTGGATTTCTGTAGCAACGACCGCAAAGCCTTTTCCACTTTCTCCTGCTCTTGCAGCTTCAATGCTCGCATTGAGACTTAACAGGTTTGTCTGTGAAGCAATGGATGCAATGATTTCCGTTGCTTCTTTGATCTGTACTACCGATTCATTTGTCTTTGCTGTCTGTGCTTCGATCTCCTGTATCAGTTCCTGCACTTCTTTATTGCTTTCAAGCAGTTCCCGGATGGTTTCCACATTCTGTTTCTCTGCACAGGACATGGCATCTGCATTCTGCTGCATCTGTTCCATCTCCTCTGTGGTCCGCTCAATTTTTTCACCCATACTATGTACATTCTTTGCCGCTTTGTCGGAAATCTCTGCCTGCGTTGCCGCACTTTGCATGATGCTGTCAATCGCTCCCTCTACCTGCCGCATAGAAGTTGTGGTCTCTCTTGCCGTCTCGCCCAGTTCGCCGGATGCCATCAGCACCGCCTCTGCATTTCCTGCAATATTCGCAATACTTTTGATCATTTCCTCCTGCAGGCTGCTGATCGCCTTTGATAAGTCTCCGAGTTCATCCTGCCTTTTTATCAACTTTGTATCCATTTCATTTTTCAGATTACCGGAGGACACGGACTGTACCATATTGATTCCTTTTTTCAATGCTCCTGAAAAATTAAAAGCAAACACTGCTGCCACTGCGATACAGAGCAACATTACAATCAGTACCACTAAGATCACGGTATTGATAATCTTATTGATCGCGGAATCCTTCTGTGCCTTATTTGCTCCCACAAAGATCATGCCGACCGGTTTTTTGCTGTCTCCCTGATAAACCGGAACATAGTAACCATAGTGAAGTGTGCCGTCTATGGACACGGAGTCACTGAAGTATTCTTTTCCCTTTTCTAAGACTTCTTTTTGGATGGTCTCTCCCGCCGGAGAACCTAAGATACGGTCTCCGTTTTTATCCTTTGCAGAAGTCATGATCCTGTCTTTTCCATAGAAAAAAGTCACTTCTAATCCTGTCTTTTCTTTGATACTGTCCACAAGACTTTCCGACTTGGAAATATTGTAACTTCCTTTCCATATTTCTCCATTTTCCGTCTTAATATAATCCCCTGAATTCTGGTCATACGCTGCAAACGTAGATGTTGCCGCACTCTGCAATGCATCTTTAATCTCTTTTAGCAAAGAATCCCTGACAATGGTCTGTGCTATAAAGATAACCATCAGTCCCAATACTAAGACCGGAAGAACCCCAAGCATTAAAATCTTCTTTTTTAAGTCAAATCTTATCTGTCTTTTATTTGTCTCTTCCATCCGTATCTCTCCTACTCTACAATCTTCACGTTTTTATAGTACCAATTGATACCTCCCGTGATGGTATCATCGTCTAGTGTCTTACCTTTCTTTCCAATTGTATCCCCTGTATTGGTTTCAATCTTTCCATCAAAGACATTGCATTTTCCGGATAAAATCTCTGCCCTTGCCTCATCTACTTTTTCCTGTGTTCCATCGGCGCAAAAATCTGCCAAGTCCGTAATGTCCACCAATCCTTCTGCCATACCACCATAATAATTCTTTCCATCATAGGTACCATCTATGATACTCTGTACCTCGGAAGTATAATATGCACTCCAATTCCATATTACACTGCACAGGCAGGCATCCGGTGTCTCTTTTCGCATATCAGAGTTGTATCCGATTCCATAGACTCCTGCATCCTGTGCCGTTGTCTGTGGATACGGTGTATCGCAATGCTGTGCCATAACATCACAGCCCATATCTAAAAGCTGCAGGGATGCCGCTTTTTCTGCCTCCGGTGCATACCAGCTATGTGTGATCTTTACATATACTTCTGCATCCGGGTTTACCGATGCGACTCCCATTGCAAAGGCATCAATCCCTCCTGTCACTTCTGAATTCGAGGAATCCTGTGCCGCCACATAACCGATCTTATTGGTCTTTGTATTCATTCCGGCGACAATCCCGCTTAAGTATCTTGCCTGATAGATGCGTCCGAAATAGTTCGTAAAATTTTTTCCGTTGCTCTTATAACCGGTTCCATGGCAAAAATAAATGTCCGGATACTCTTCTGCCATCTGTTCCATCACATCCATGTAGCCCCAGCTTGTACCGAAGATAATATTGCAGCCTTCGTCTATGCACTCCTGTATTGCCTTTTGTGTTGCCAGCGCATCAGTATCATCTACATTGTTCTTTCTTACGATCTGTTCATCTGATAATCCGAGATTCTTCTGCATTCCCTGGATTCCCAGTTCATGTGTATAAGTGTAACCGCTGCCCTCTGCCGGGTCGGACAAATGGACTACACCTACTTTAATCTTGTCCTTTGCTATCCCTTCTGATGTCTTTTTCGCACTGTCTGTCTTTTCACTCTTCACATTATTGGTTGCATAATCATCCGGTTCTTTTTTCGACTGTCCGCATCCGGCTAACATAGCCACCATACATACGAACAGAATCATGATAAATTTACTTTTTCTTCTCATCAGTACCTCCTTTTTCTAATCCTATAAATCCAATCTCATAGCCACGTTCTACCGCCTGCTGCCGGTTTTGTACCTTGAGCTTTTTAAAAATGTTTGCCGTATGAAATTTTACGGTTCCCACTTTCTTGTCTAATTCCTCTGCGATCATATCATTGCTCATGCCTCTTGCCATCAGGCGTAAGACCTCTGCTTCTCTCTCCGTTAAAGCACCGTAATGCTCTCCCGGTGACTTTAAGTAATCCGGAAAATGACTTGCTACACTGCCTGCAAGGTCGAGCACGTTTTCCGTAAAGCTGTCTGCCCCTGCCTCTTTATGATAAATTTTTAACATTTCTACCATACAGGCTCCCTCGTCTGCTAACAGGCGGTAATATCCATACTGTTTTGCAAGGTCTAATGCCTTTTGCAGCTCCTCGCACAGACGCTTGTTATCTTTTGCCTTATAACATGCCATGGCTGATAACATATAGCACTCACACAGATCCATATACCTGTTGACCGGCTCGATCAAATTGATCAGACGTTTTGCTAATACGATTGCCATCATATGCTTTCCATTTAAGAGATAACAGCGGATCTTGATCAGATAAGCATACATATCCATCATATAAAGTTCTTTATTTTCATCCGGTGCCTGATATTCTAACCACGCCTCGATACGCTCCATATTTCCGCCATATAAGGCTGCTCGGCATTCTAATGCATCCAGACTTGACTCTAACTCATCCCGTCCGCCTCTTTGGATGCGTTCCCGGATTTTTTTGATGTACGGCTCTGCCATCTTGGTCTGTCCGTTGACAAGAAGTATCCGAAACTGCAACGCCATCGCCACAAACAGGCACTGTACATCCTGCTCGGACTCTAACAACGGAATTGTTCCGGTGACTAAAACTAATGCATCAAAACATTTGTTGTTCTGGTAATTCCATTCCGCTAAAGCCACTTCATAGACCCCTTTTCCACTATTGCCATATAATGTCTGCACGGATTTCGTAATCTCATCTTTATAGCTGACTAAATATTTTCCATAGGGTGTGAAATCCCTAAATCCATCCAGAATGCTTGGTCTGCATGCAGAAAGTATCAGACTTTGAATCGGCTTCGTATGAATCCGTTCCAGAAAACATACAATCTGAAAAAAACGTTTGTCCGTGGTATCGGGAAGCACCATTTCTAAAATCAGACGAAAAAATTTCTCACGCGTCAGTTCCTCTTCATCCGGCGCTGGTGCTTCACACAACATATCCGCATAACAGCGTGCCTCTTTTAACTTTCCTTCCATTGTTGCCAGTAACGCTCTGATGGAAAGCAGGACTGTGTCACCCTCATAACCGTTCTCATCTTCCATATGAAAATAACTTCTGCACTCCCAGATGCCGGTCATAGACACCGGCTTTTTAAATTCCTCTTCCATGACTGCCCGAAGCTGTCCCTGCTCTTTCGCCTCTTCCATAATCTGACACAGCTCTTTGACATGTCTTGGGTAATGCACCTCTTCTTTACTCTTTCTTACCGTTCTCACTGTTCTTGCCACCACTTCCTCATTTATATAAACTTCTCCGTTCTTTTCCTTTTTTTACCTCATTTATTATAGCGTATACGGTCATTCCATGTAAACCAAACCAAAACCAAACTTTTTACCAAACTTCCTTATTATAATAAGAGGACCGATGACAGATTTTCCCTGCCCCGGCCCTCTCCATATAATATTATGGATACCGTTTTTCCGGTTCTTGCTATTTTTTTACGCTTTTTATTTTACGCTTTTTTAATCATCATCTTAGAAGTAAATCCAGTGTTTTTGTTAAATAATTTCTTATATTCCTTTACTTTGTTCTTCGGTACTTTGATCGTTGCTTCTTTATGGATGTTCTTAACGGCATTCTTACCTACACTTTCGATATTTTTCGATTCAATGGTAATGGTCTTTAACTTCTTATAACCTTTGAATGCGTCGTCTCCGATTGCTGTAACCTTGAAGGTCTTACCACCGATTTTTACGGTATCAGCTATTTTACAGGAGGTAAACTTCTTATCGGATTTTGACTTTTTGGTTGCAGCAAGGGTAACGGTTCCTTTTCCGTTTGTGGATGCTTTTGTCATCTTGTATTTAAAGTTTCCTGCCGTATAGGTTTTTCCTTTTGCTACGGTAATCTGGAAGGTCTTTTTGATGCTTCCTTCGTATTTGCCTTTCCCTTTGATGGTCACGGTCGCTTTTCCGATATTCTTATTATTTTTATAGGATACGGCATAATCGGTTCCCTGTTTTAATGTCTTTTTGCCCAGTTTGACCTTAATTGACTGCTTCTGGGATTTTCCATTGTAATTCTTATTGGAAATACCACTTACCGATGCCTTTTTGATGCTGGTCTTTGTCTGGATATTTTCCTGTGGTTTTACCCGCTTTGCAATGGTTTCCGTCTGTGTCTGTGTACTAAATGCCGCATTTTTAAAGGCTGCCGTATAAGTACGGACTCCTGTCTTTTCATACGTCGGCTGCGTGGTCACTGCAGAGGTTACGGTTGCTTTTTCTGTCTCTACATGTGTCTTATCTTTCTGACAGATCCGGCTTGCCGTACAGGTACTCTTATCTGCACTCCAGCTATAATCTGCTGCTCCATAATCATGGTTTGTCATTGCCACAGAAAAATCCTCATCCGCATCGGCAGGTGTCTTTACACTGCAACTATCTAAAACATACTCTCCATCAATCTTAGCAAATGTTCCTTCTTCCACCTCCAGTGTTCCACCCGCAACTGTATATTTGTCCACAACCCTTTCTTTATGAATCTCAATGTTATTGTAGTTTCCTCCCCGGATGATCAGATGTGCCACTTTTGAGGTAATCTTATTGTCTGTTACTGCTTCTCCCTGTTTAAATTCTGACCCCTCACGCACCCTAGGATATGAAATTTCTGTTCCATCAAATGTTCCTTCTTTAAGTATTACTGTTCCGGTTCCCTCAAAAACTGCGGGGATGTCATTTATACATTTATACTCCCTACTTTCCTCATCGTAATATCCCGCTCCCCATTGTGCTTTATTATTTACATCCTGTTCTAATTTAATCTTGGCTCCATCTTTTACTTCTTTGATAGTCATTGTTCCATCCACCCGGAACAATCCACGATAAAATTCATGCGTTGTGTTACCTTCATAGTTTTTATCCGATACAGAATTGTGAATTTTTACCGTATCGTCTACATAAAGATTTGCCGTTCCCTGTATCACAAACGGAGTCAGACTCTTGCCACTCCAATAGCCACTGTTCCAAACATATGCTCCATCATCATTCTGAATAGAAAAATCTTCTGCTAAAATCAGATTTACGGTTACTCCCTCCGGCACCTGTATCTGAGTATCTACCCAAGTGTCATTCATGTAATTCTGTCCCATTAAAATATAGGTTCCATCGTGATCTAATGTAAGGATCACGCAGTCCTCATCAATCTTATCTTCCTGTTTTCCAAGATCAATCTTCGTCACATTCTCTTTGCTGATGCTGAGTGTCTCTGCCGCCTGTACCACGGATACATTTCCGGTTCCGGTCAAATAAGACGCTAATCCGGTAACTGCCGGACATGGATTTACTGCCATCCCTGCTGTTAAGGTTGTTGCTAACAGAAGTCCTGCTTTTGCCTTTCTACGCTGATTTTTCATTCTTTTTTCGTAACTGTGTCTGGTTGGTTTATACATATGTTCCTCCTTGTGATTTCATTTCGTCACTTTTGTCTGAAACCATTTATGCCTTTATGTGTATGTGTGTTTGATATGTGAGTTGATGCAGTATGATCTACGCCAAACACGAAGCTCCACATATAGGCATAAAATGGTTTCAACACAAAATTCATACCTATATTATATGAATTATAATACATTCGTCTTATTATCAAAAATATCCGGCAATACGTCAATGCTATCTGCCTGATTGTCAAAAAAAATGCCTATTTGTCATTCGTGGCTATCCATTTTTTTGTGATTATGCTATAATTTATAAAAATTTTTTGTGATTTATTTTTATGTTTTACTGATATGGATTGTGATAGAAAAGGGGGTTGCCTGTTATGCTGATCTACATTTGTGATGATTCAAAAAGTGATTGTCTACGCCTGATGCACCATCTTTCTGCTTATGAAAATGAGATTGGTGCAGATTTTTCTACGGTTGCTTTTTCAAGCGGTGATGAGATGTTTTCGTATCTGAAGAAACACCGGGAAATCCCGGATCTGTTTTTCTTAGATATTTATATGGAGGGAAAAGACGGCATGGAAGTCGCCAGGGAGCTTCGCAGGCAGCAGGTGACAAGCGGCATTATCTTTACTACCTCTTCTACCGAGCATGCCATGGACAGCTATGAGGTACATGCGCTTTATTATCTGCAAAAACCTTTTACCCATGAACATTTTCTGATGGCGATGCAAAGATGTGAGGCTTTGATCCAAACGGCTCAAAAAAAGCTCTCTGTCTCTGTGAAGGGCAAAGAGCTTTTAATCGCATTTTCTGATATTTTATACTTAGAGACCGGACGGCATACCGTGATCTTCCATACACGCAAGGAGACCTTTTCCGTACCGGGAAGCCTAAGCCGTTTTGCGGACGCTTTCGCTGATACGAAAAACTTTCTTTCCTGCGGTCGCAGTTATTTAGTCAATTTGGATTTCGTGGAAGGATTCTTAAATCAGGATTTAATTATGTCGGACAATTCCCTGATCCCTGTTCCGATCCGTAAGCAATCCGAAACTGCCCGTATTGTTGAGGAATACAAAAATTCTTTGGCGAAACCTACGGTTACTTTCTGACCGTGCCTTTTGAGGATGGCTTTTTGCTCATCTCTTTCCGGTTTAGGACAATACCGTCTGTATAAGTCGCACAATACGCTCCCATTCCTGCATGGCTTCTGGTAAAAGTTCTTCAACCTGTCTGCTGTTTCCCTGCTTTGCAGTCTCTTCTAATTCTTCAAACAGATTTCCAAGCCGTTCCGCTCCGATGCCACGGACTTCTCCCTTGATCCCATGTACCTGTGCTATAAAATATTCATCAATATCAGTGGTATGTATTTTTTCTCTTTTTTCTTCGTATTCTTTGATGAACATTTCTAACAGATTCCGGTAAAATTCCACATCTCCATCCGCAAACTGCAGACCGTTCGTTACATTGATCTCACCCTGTTCTAAGACATGGAAAATCCCTTCAGGAACTGTCTTTGCTTCCTGCTCATCAGACTCCCAGCCTAAATATCTGCCTAACAGTCGTTCTAATTCTTTGGGCTTTATGGGCTTTGTGATATAATCGGCAAATCCTTCTTTTAAATACATCTGCTTTGCTCCCGGCAGTGCGTTTGCCGTCAGTACGATCACGGTCGTATAGCGGTTCCTGCCCGCTGTATCCTCCTGTATCTGATGCAGTGTCGCTATGCCGTCCGGCTGTGGCATTAAGTGATCTAAGAAAATTAAATCATAATTTCTTTTTCTGCATGCTTCTATAGCGGCTTCTCCACCGATAACGGTTTCTAAATGTACATTTGTCTTTTTCAAAAGATGTTTTAATACCTTTAGATTGGTTGCGTTATCGTCTGCGGCAAGTATCCACTTATCGGTTAAGTCGCTTATTTGTTTTGTTCTGTCTGTATTTGCCGTTGTATCTATATCGGCTGTCACATCGGCTCTTCTGCCATTTGGGTTATCCGAGTGTGCAGAAATTTCTTCGCCTGTCGCTTTTTCAGCTTCATAGATTGCCTTTTCGATCAGTGCAAGCATCTGTTCTCCTGCTTTTGCTGTCTCTTTGGCATACTCTAACACCTGCTCCTCTTTGCTCTCCCGCAATATCATTTCATTCATTCCAAGCATTGCGTTCATCGGTGTACGGAGCTTGTGGCTGATCTGTATCAGGATATTCTGTTTGATCTCGTTGGCTGTCCGCAGTTCCTCCATCTGCTTTAACTGCTGTGTCTGATTGATGAACCAGAGCATCATGCCGCTTTTTTCTCCGTGCTCTATGATACTTTCGGTTCTAAGCTCATAGATTTCTTCGCCCCACTCTAACATATGGTCTTCTTTTTTCAACACTTCTATGATGTCCGGGTATTTGGATATCCTCTCCCCTTCCCGGATGCCCGGATACATCGCATTCATCCTCGCGTTGACAAAGATAATGGTATTTTCGTTACTCAGTACGAGAAGTCCCTCATCACCATGATTAAACGCGTTATCTACCGCAGCATGCAAAGAACCGAAGTAGCCGTATTTTACCATTGCCATCATCATGCAGAACATCGTAATGGTCATAGCACATACCACCGGATTGTAGCTGCCAAAGACTCCTACGCCTTTTAATATCAGTTCTAAGGCAAAGACTCCGTTTCCTGCCGCTATATAAAGGATTCTTTTTTTCTGCGTTGCCGTACTCTGTCTGTAACGCACACCACAACAGATCTGGATCGTCAAAAGGACCGCCGCCATATGGACATAGTGTATCTCCCAGATGATCCC
>OLFY01003006.1_pt1 | contig 15055 bp, 10 predicted proteins | sample 1605611 | NCBI WGS metagenome assembly OLFY01 (sample SAMEA3888923, study PRJEB22519) | human gut metagenome | biome: human gut; feature: human-associated habitat; material: faeces | place: Denmark | collected 2011
TGATTATATTGAGTATGGAGAAAACATAAGTATTTTAGGGGCACATAATAAAGTCTATATATTGTCTTTTGACGAACTTCAGGGAAATCCGGAAGCCGGCTCGGAAGAACATATAGAAGTCTCTCTTTTGAATGATAATGAGGTACTGGCAAAAGGTTATGTTAAACTTACAGTTGGTTATCTCAACTTTGACGAAGATGGTGGAGCATCAGATGGCATTGGGGATAGTATTGATTATGAAATGGATAGCATTTTTGAAGCTTTAAGAAATTTGCTCTCCGATTTAGAGGATGAATTTGGTTATGAGCAGAAATTGATAAAAACGATTAAGGATAGTATAGACAGTGTTTTTCAATAGATATTATAGATAAATAGATTTAATATGAAGAGGAGAAATTGGAATGGAAGAGTTTATTTGGGATGGTGAAATGGATTGTGGATGGGAGGATTTAGCTGTAAAAGTTAAAACAGAAAGCATCAAATTTACTGAGGTTATGCTTGAAACGGTGTCGTATTCTCCGACAACAGAATCTAGGGAATTAATATCAAATGAAAGCATGAAAAGATTTTGTCTATTAGCGGAAAGGTTGGCAGACGAAATAGAGAATGGATATTATTACCAGTGTGAAGATTTGGAAGATAACGCACCAAATGCTTGCAAATTAACAAGTTGGATAATATTGGGTTCGTTAACAGAAACGGCATTGCAGATTTTTCTTGCTTTTTATATTGTGGATTATAAAAATGTTCATTGGCAGCAATGGCTGGATTTCCCTGAAGCAGAGGTACGAGAAAAAGTTAATGGTGCTATTTCCAAGTTGGTTAAAGATGAGGTTATAACTGGTGCACAGGGGAAATCTTTGAAAAATGCAATAAAAGAGACAATTAAGAAACATTGTGTTGAGCATCAAGTTCAGAAAGTTATGCTTGATGAAATAATACAGTTTTATAAGGAACAAGGACTAATGGATGAAGAAGATATACAATTTTTGAAAGTAATTCAATCGAATAGAAATGGCATACATTCATTTGAAAATCGAGTGCTAGGAGATTGGAATAATTTACAGTATGCCGTTCGTTTTTGGTGCTATCTCTTAGAGTGGATATTAATCAGATTGCCAGACATTCCAGATTATGAGTGAGTTTATAATTTGTCGTTGATTAAGGAAGCATTGTAATGAGATTGTATGGTTAATTTATTATAGATAAAGAGAGCGATTATGAAACAACTAAATAACATTTCGACCACAAAGGGAAGAAAGGTATTTTCAAGAAGAATACTTTTCTTCTCTTTTTTTATTTTAGCAGTCATTGCTTTGGCTCTGGGACTTTGGTTAAAAAGAACCGTGGATCAGGAGATCAAGCAGGACAACATAGAAAAAGAGATTACCACGGAGAAAGAAAAGGATGGTGTACGGAACCTCCACAAAAAGTACAAAGATATGATCGGGTGGCTAGAAATCAAAGGCACCGGCTTTTCTTATCCGGTTATGCAGACAGGTATCAAAGGTCATCACGAAGATGACGGGCAGTATTATCTTCACCGGGATGTGAATGGCGATTACAGCTTTTATGGGACACCGTTTTTAGATGTCCGCTGTAAGACAGACAGTGACAATCTTATTATTTACGGTCACAACATCAACGGGAGACGGTACTTTGGCTATCTGCAAAATTTCCGTGAGGAAACATTTTTTAAAGAACATCCCGTGTTTTCGTTTACTCCGGTAGAGGGAAAGAAGCAGGACTATCATATCGTTTCGATATTGGAAACGGACAAATATGCAGATTACTATTCTTTCACGGATTACGGAAACGAGAAGGACTATTACGGGATGGTAGAGAAAATCCTAAGTCACAGCAAGTTTCAGAGTGAAGCGGCAAAGAAGATGAAAAAGGAAATGGATGAGAGTGATGCAGAGGCATTCTTTCGGAAATATAAGTTTGTAACGCTTTCCACTTGCCGGACGATGGATGGAAGGGATAAGCGGCTCATGGTAATCGGCTGCAGGAAACGATAACATGAAGCAAGGAGGACAACAATGCATAAGGAATTAGAGGTTATGAAACCACGCTGCAATGGATTATGGAAAAGGTGTGCAGGAACGGCAGCATTGATCTATTTTTGGATGTTGGCAAATGTGCCGACGGTGGCATTTGCAGCAGACAAAGGGAAAAGCAATGCAACGGATACCGGAGTGACGGAAGTTACGAACGGTATCAATGTAATCAAGGACTTGGTTCTTGGCTGTGTTGGTGGAGTCGGGGTGATTTTTCTTGCCTGGGGACTGTTAGACTTTGGTACCGGGTATTCGGCACATGACACGACGCAGCAAAGTCAGGCGATCAAAAAGGTGATTGGTGGTCTGATCATGATTGCAGTTCCGGCGATTCTGAAACTATTGGGCGTTTCGTAATGAAAGCGGGGACAGCGGATCATGAATTTTCGCTGTGTCCGGAATCCTGAAGGGAGGTGATGATGGTGGGATTGTGGGATTCCGTAACAGGATTTTTTTCAGATTTAGGAGACTTTTTTAGCGGTAAAGACTTTTTTGAAACTGCCGGTTATGCATGGAATGACATGATGAAACTGGCAGCCGATGTTTTGACGAAAAATCCATCTTCCGGCACCTATAAAGATGTCTGGGAAAATATATCAACGATCTATACCACCTTAAATGTAGTTGCAGTTTCCTTGCTCTGCATTTTTTTCTTGTATGGATTTTGCAGGGATAGCTGTGATTTACATGCAGATCTGACATTTGAACGAACGATAAAAATGTTCATTCGGTTGATCATAACCTCAAATGTGATGAGCATGGCATTAAGTTATATGCCGAAGTTTTTTACATGGGGCAAGAACCTGACATCCGCAATCTTGGGAGAAAACAAGCTGTCAATGATTTATGACTTTGATGGTGCAAAGGTGTATGAAAATATATCCAGTGCGGACTTTGGAACGATGACAGCATTTTTGACGAGTATCCTGTTTTTCTTATTTACCGTCGTGTGCGGATTTATCGTGGTGCTGACGGTGTTAAATCGTATTCTGAAGATTTACATGATCGCTCCGTTTGCAGGTGTGGCATTGTCTACCCTTGCAGCAGGCGGTCAGACGGCAAATGTTGGTTATTCTTATATACGTACCTTTTTCGGATATGTGTTTTCTGCGTTGCTTATTGCGGTTGTGATTACGATCAGTGCCAGTTTTATCAATACCGTTGCAATCGACACGGAAAATGCAATCATCCGGTTGTTGGAGTATTGCTTGAAGATGGGAGTTATTTCATCCTCGGTAAAGATGTCGGACAGCGTTATGCAGAAAGCATTTAATCTATAGAAATGAGGGAGATCAATGACAAAAACAATCAATCCGGATGTGGCTGCCTTTAAGGATGATTTCTTCAAGGGATTGTCTTTCAGGGAGTGCGTATTCGGAGGAAGTGCATTATTTACAGGAGTGGGAGGAATCCTGCTTCTGCATTTTTACTTTGGTGTAGGGATTAACACAGCGATCACTTTATGTATGCCGGTGATCGGTATCATTGGACTGTGTGGATTTTATCATAAAAACGGATTGACATTGGCTCAGCTTGTGAGAAGGAGTATAAAGCTCATGTTCCAAAAGCCCTATGTCTATGAAACAAGAAATCAGTGAAAGGAATTGGAGGTACAGACAAATGGAAGCAGAAAAAAACGAAGAAAGAAATGATGAGAAGATGAGGATTGATATTGAAAGGAATACAGACAGTGAAAAAAGGCTGATGGGGTACATAACTGCCATTGCAGAAAGCCGGGATCAGTAACAGCAGCGTTTGGACATTATGTCCAAACCAAAGCAGGTGCAGGAGGAAAAAGAAATGACGAAATATGTAAAAATCTCTGTTCTGGCACGAGAGACAGCAAAGAAAGTCTGTCGTGGCAGAGAGCAGTGGATTCGATACCTTGATGTTGCGTCAAGGTTATATAAGTATCCCTTTGAGGACCAGCTACTCATCTATGCACAGCGACCGGACGCAACTGCCTGTGCCTCGCTTGAAATGTGGAATGAGAGGATGTTTTGCTGGGTAAACCGGGGAGCAAAAGGAATTGCCCTGATTGATGGGGAAAGTGAAAGACCAAAACTTCGATATGTCTTTGATGTATCCGATGTTCATAAGGCAAGACGGATTGGTAAAGATCCATTTATATGGCATTTGAGGGAAGAGCATAAAGAAGTGGTTCTTGCCGAACTGGAGCATATTTATGGCAGTACCAATGATGCTCTTCCTTTTGAAAACCGCATTTATAAGATTGCTGAAAGAATAGCGGAAGATTTTTATGAGGAAGCGGTCGATGAGGTGATTGAGGAAGCGGCAAACAGTTTCCTGGAAGATCTGGATGGGGATGCGGTTGCTGTCCGGTTCCGGGAAATGCTGGTGCAAAGTGTAAGTTATACCATCCTGAAGCGATGTGGATGTGATATGACGGAGTTTGCCGATGATTTTACCTTTGATTACATCCATGAGTTTAATACGCTCAGAACTTTATCGGTGCTTGGCAGTACCACTTCGGAGTTATGTGAACCCGTGCTGATCCGGATTGGAAGAACGATTGCAAGGTATGACAGGGCGTTATTGCAAAATAGAAGACATACAGCAAATAATAATCATATAGAAAGGGCGGTGGCAGGGCATGAATCTGACATACGAAAGGAATGGAGACTATCGGATTCCGAATCTGATACCTTCGGAGCAGGAAGGAACAATGCTGACGAAATACGGAGTGTTGCGGAAGAATTATCTGAAAAACCACAGGAGGGGGATTTACACGGGACTTCTTCTGAGCGGAGAACTGCTGACACACTGCCTGGAGATACAGGGACAGGCAGAGGAGAGGTTCGAGGTGCTGACACAGCAGTTGTTGAAGAACCAGACCGTGACGGAGGAACTGAAACAGAACGATCCGCTGCAATGGACGAAAGAGATGAACCGGATCTATCAGCAGGCAGAGGAGATCGTTCTGAAAGAACTGGTTTATCAGTAGTAGAGTTAGAGCAGTATGAACCACCTGCAGACGGTCCTTATCGACAGATGGATTTATTTTCTCTTATGTCGGAACAGGTGGGAAATATTGCAATGGCACAGGCAGAAATGCCATCGGACAGATTCCTTTTCGGTGCGATAACTGTAGAGCAGATCGAGGAGATTCTTCGCACCGGCGGTGGAAAGAAGAATAGCCGGAAACGAATTTATCATAAGTATCAAACCGGAAAAACACCGGAAGAAATGGCGGATTTTCTTCAGAAAGAATACGGAGAAACCGGCAAAGGATTTCAACTTGGAGTGGAACAAATTTCAGTCTGGTTTAATAAGGATGGAATGTATGCGGCACATGGCACTTCTGCTTTTGAGCACACGGAGTTACATCTTTCCTGGAGTGCTGTGGAGTCTGTAATCCGTGGACAGATCGAAGCAGGTAGTTACATTGATAGCAACGAAGCATATCTGGCTGAACAGTTTGTAAGAAAAGAGTTAGCCGATATGCTTTTCTTTTATTTCCGGGATTCGGTTGGAACATTTCCGGAAGAACTGGGAATCAGTGGATATAATTATCCGGGGGAACATGAATATATTGTCGATATGTTAGCCAAAGAGGATGAAGTCCGAAAGGTGATTGCACAAATGGACAGAACCATTCAAAGAGTAGAAAAAGGCGAACTGGAGTACCGATTCCGGTTAGCAAAAGATCCACAGGAGCTGCGAGATGACCTTGCAGATTTTTTGAATGAAAGAGTTGAGTTCCCGTTACCGGAAGATATAAATGTTGTCACGGAAGATTTTATCACCGCAGATGAAATTGATCATACTTTGTCAAAAGGTTCCGGCTTTGTTCATGGCAGCTTCCGCATTTATGACTTCTATCATCAGGAGCATACCTTAAAGGAAGCTGCTGATTTTCTGAAAAATGAGTATGGAACCGGAGGGGCTAGTCATGCGCTGGCTGGTTCCGACCATAGTTATAAAGATTATGATGCCAAAGGAATCAAATTAAGTAAGGGATCTATCTTCACGCCGGATGCAGAAGTTCTTTTATCATGGCAGGTAGTAGCAAAACGAATTGGAAAACTGATAAAGGAAGATCGTTATCTTACACCAGCAGCGAAAGAAAAGTATATCCAGTATAAACAGGAACAGAAAGAGAAGGCACTGCAGCAGGCAAAGGAAGAACTGGATGAAGTAATTGGTGAACCAGAGGTCCTTTTAGAAAATAATGTGTCAGAGGACATTTCAGCAGAAAACTATGTAATCTCCGACATGGAATTAGGTGTCGGCACAGCAAAAGAAAAGTTTCAGCGAAATGTGGAAGCCATTCGTACACTGGAAACGATTGAATCTGAGAAAAGACCGGCAACGAATGAGGAGCAGGAGGTCTTATCAAAGTATGTCGGTTGGGGCGGTCTTGCGGATGCGTTTGATGAAACCAAGAGTGCTTGGGCGAAGGAGTATGCAGAGCTGAAAACCCTGTTGTCAGAGGAAGAGTATATATCTGCAAGGGAAAGCACCTTAAACGCTCATTACACCAGTCCCGTGATTATTCAGGAGATTTACCGGACATTGCAAAGAATGGGATTTAAAAAAGGAAATCTTTTAGAGCCTTCGATGGGAATCGGCAACTTCTTTGGTATGCTGCCTGAGACGATGCGGGAGAGTCATCTGTATGGTGTTGAGCTGGATAGTCTGACAGGAAGAATTGCAAGACTGCTATATCCGAAAGCCAACATTACCGTGGATGGATATGAGAAAACCACATTTCCGAATGATTTCTTTGATGCTGCCGTTGGCAATGTTCCATTTGGTCAGTACAAGGTGGCAGATAAGAAATACGATAAATACAACTTCCTGATCCATGATTACTTCTTTGGAAAAACTTTAGATCAGGTGCGTCCGGGTGGTGTGATCGCTTTTATCACCAGTAAGGGAACGATGGATAAGGAAAATCCCAAGGTACGAAAGTACATTGCACAGAGGGCTGAACTATTTGGGGCAGTCAGACTTCCCAATACCGCATTCAAAGCCAATGCCGGAACAGAAGTGACATCGGATATCCTTTTCTTACAGAAGCGTGACCGTATCGTAGACATAGAACCGGACTGGGTGCATCTTTCACAGGATGAGAACGGCATTGCCATGAACAGCTATTTTGTGGAACATCCGGAGATGGTTGTTGGCTCGATGGAAATGGTAAGCGGACCGTATGGAATGGAGAGTACCTGTGTGCCGGATGATTCACTTCCTTTTGACGAGCAGTTACAAAAGAGTCTGTCTTTTATCGAGGGTTCTTATGAAGAAATTGAACTGGAAGAACTGAATGAGGAGTTGACGGTAGAGGTTATCCCGGCAGTGCCGGAAGTGAAGAACTTTAGTTATGCGCTGATAAATGATCGGCTGTATTATCGGGAAAACTCTTTGATGCGTCCGGTGGAAGCTTCTGAGGGAATGCTTGAGCGAATCAAGGGCATGGTTGCCATAAGGGACTGCACACGGGAGTTGATCCGGTTACAGTTAGAAGATTATCCAGATGAGCAGATTCATTCCCGGCAGAAACAGTTAAATGACCTGTATGATTCCTTTGCAAAAGACTATGGGAGGATTTATTCCAAAACCAATAAGCGAGCGTTTCATCAGGACAGCAGCTATTGTCTGCTCTGTTCGCTGGAGAAACAGGACGAGGAAGGCAACTTTCTTGGAAAAGCGGATATGTTTGCGAAGCGCACCATAAAGAAAGCAGAAGTTGTGACCAGTGTGGATACGGCAAGTGAAGCATTGGCGGTTTCATTGGCAGAAAAAGCAGCGATTGATTTTGAATATATGTCGGAACTGAGTGGAAAAGACGAAGATACGCTGATCGATGAGTTGACCGGCATTATCTTCAAAAATCCACTTAGCGAGGAATGGGAAACAGCGGATGCTTATTTAAGCGGAAATGTGCGTAACAAACTGGAAGCAGCCGAAACTTTTGCGAAGAATGAACCCATGTATGCAGTCAATGTGGAAGCATTGAAACGGGTACAGCCGAGAGAACTGGATGCCAGTGAGATTGAAGTCCGGATTGGAGCAACATGGATTGAACCGAGATTTATTGAGGACTTTATGCGGGAAGTGTTTGAGACACCGGAGCATTTGCTAAATCGTGATGTGATAAAGATCCAGTATTCCGATGTGACCGGGCAGTGGAATGTGAAAGGAAAAAATGCAGATTATGGAAACTCACTTGTAAACATGACATACGGAACCAGCCGGAGAAATGCGTATCAGATTTTGGAAGACTCCCTGAATCTGAAGGACAGCCGTGTGTATGACACAGTGATCGAGGATGGCAAAGAGAAACGGGTTCTCAATAAAAAGGAGACAACGATTGCCGCACAGAAGCAGGATGCCATGAGGGAAGCCTTCCGGGACTGGGTATTTCGTGACATGGACAGGCGTAATGAACTCGTAAGTAAATACAATGTATTGTTTAATTCCACCAGACCACGGGAATATGACGGTTCTCATTTAGTCTTTCCGGGTATGACACCGGATATTGAGTTAAAGGGTTATCAGAAAAATGCCGTGGCTCATGTTTTGTATGGAAATAATACACTGCTTGCACACTGTGTCGGTGCCGGAAAAACATTTGAAATGGTTGCGGCTGCAATGGAAAGCAAGCGTCTGGGGTTATGTCAGAAAAGTTTGTTTGTTGTACCAAATCATCTGACGGAGCAGTGGGCCAGTGACTTTTTACGATTGTATCCGGGAGCCAATATTTTAGCGGCTACCAAGAAAGATTTTCAGCCGGCAAATCGTAAAAAGTTCTGCTCACGGATTGCTACCGGCGATTATGATGCGGTGATCATCGGGCATAGTCAGTTTGAAAAGATACCGTTATCTGCCGAACGGCAGACTGCCATTATTGAGCGGCAGATTGCGGAGATCACGCAGTCGATTGAAGAAATCAAAGCGGAGCAGGGAGAACGCTATACCATAAAGCAGATGGAGAAAATGAGGAAAACCCTTCAGACACGGTTGGACAAACTCAATGATACATCCAGGAAAGATGATGTTGTGACCTTTGAACAGTTAGGAGTGGACAGGCTTTTTGTGGATGAAAATCATTATTACAAAAATCTTTTTTTACATACAAAAATGCGTAATGTAGCGGGGATTGCTCAGTCGGAAGCACAGAAATCTTCCGATATGTTTGCCAAGTGTCAGTATCTGGATGAACTGACCGGCGGAAAGGGAATTACCTTTGCAACGGGAACCCCGATTTCCAACAGTATGACGGAATTATACACCAACATGCGTTACCTGCAGTATGATATGCTGCAGCGGATGGGACTGGGGCATTTTGATTCCTGGGCATCTTCCTTTGGAGAGACGCAGACAGCGATCGAACTTGCACCGGAGGGAACCGGATACCGTGCAAAGACGAGATTTGCCAAGTTTTACAATCTGCCGGAGTTAATCGCCCTGTTTAAGGAGTGTGCGGATATTCAAACACCGGATATGTTAAACTTACCGATTCCGAAAGCAAAGTATGAAAATGTGGTATTACAGCCGAGCGAACATCAAAAGGAGATGGTCGCATCGTTAGCGGAGCGGGCGGAGGCAGTCCGTGACCGGAGAGTGGAACCGCATGAAGATAACATGTTAAAGATAACAAATGATGGAAGGAAGCTGGCGCTGGATCAGAGACTGATCAATCGGTTACTGCCGGATGAAGAACATTCCAAAGTCAACGCCCTTGTGCAAAAGGCGTATGAGATATGGGACAGGACAAGGGCAGACAAATCCGCACAGCTTATCTTTTGTGATCTGTCGACACCGAAGATCGTTGGAAAAACGACCGTAGCCGATGCAGAAAAGATAGTAGAAGCAGAGGTGTTTGATGATGTCTACCATGACATTAAGCGAAAGCTCATGAACCGGGGTGTACCGGAAGAAGAGATTGCCTTTATTCATGAAGCGAATACGGAGTTAAGAAAGACGGAGCTGTTTGGCAAGGTAAGAAGCGGACAGGTTCGTTTTTTGATTGGTTCCACGCAGAAGATGGGAGCCGGAACCAATGTGCAGGACTGTCTGGTTGCCCTGCATCATTTGGATGTTCCATGGCGTCCATCAGACATTGAACAACAGGAGGGACGTATTCTCAGACAGGGTAACAGAAATGATACCGTGTCTATTTTTCGTTATGTGACAGAAGGCACATTCGACAGTTATTCGTGGCAGGTAATAGAAAACAAGCAGAAATTCATCAGCCAGATCATGACAAGTAAATCGCCGGTACGAAGCTGTGAGGATGTGGATGAAGCAGCACTTACTTATGCCGAGGTCAAAGCACTTGCTACCGGAAATCCTTATATCAAGGAAAAGATGGATCTGGATATTCAGGTATCCAGGCTGAAACTGATGAAAGCAAACCATACCAGTCAGATCTACCGGCTGGAGGATAACATTGCAAAGAATTATCCGAAGCAGATTGAAATTCTGCAGGAGCGGATTCGGGGATTTCAGAGAGATATGAAAACAGTGCAAAAGAATCTTCCGGCGGATAAGGACAACTTTTCCATGAAAGTGGGAAACCGTATCTTTACGGACAAAAAGGAAGCAGGAACAGCCATTCTTGCTATGTGTCAGGAGATGGATTCCCTGCAGCAGACGGTAGAGATCGGTGAGTATGCCGGCATGAAGATGAAAGTCACTTTTGATTCCTTTAACCGCAAGTTTGTGATGAGTCTGAAAGGAGAACTAAGCCACAATTTTGAACTTGGTTCGGATGCGTTTGGAAATATCACAAGACTTCACAATGTTTTAGATGGCATGGCTGGGGAACTTTCAGAAGCAGAGACAAAACTTAACAATGTCACACACCAGTTGGAAACGGCAAAGATGGAGGTGCAAAAGCCGTTTCCTGCAGAGGAAGAACTGAAGGAGAAGATGGAACGGTTAGCGGAACTGGATGCTTTGTTAAATATGGATGAAAAAGGCGAGACACCGGTACTTGAAAATGAACCGACGGTGACTCCTTTGGGCGAATGGCTGTTAGAACATCTTCTGCCGGAATTTATGGAAGAGTATGAAATGACAGAGGAACGGGCGAGAGAAGTGCTGTTAGACGCCCTGCCGGAAGAAGAAAGCGAAGTAGTCTGTTTTTCTTCGGAGCAGAATGCGGAGAACTTTGACAGTGAAGAAATGCAAAAGCAGATGTCAGAATATATGGATGGTGATTTTTATGCCATACCAGTATCGGATACGGAATACCTGATCGCGCCGAAAGTGGAACAGGACAATGTGATTTATCTGCGTTCCATTTTAAGCCAGTTGGGAGATTCGGTGTTATCTTCGCCGGCAATGAAATCCCATGCTGCGTATGAGTATGATTCCGGAACAAATCGGATGAAACCGTTTGACCATATGAGAATACTGAGAGGACTTTGTGCGGTAGGTGAGGAAAGGCATATCTACCATACACAGTCACGAGAACCAACAGAAACAAGAACATTAAACTTGGCACAAGTACATTAAAGGAGCGTTTGGACATCATGTCCAGACAGAAAGAAAAGAGGTAAAACGAAATGAAGAGTTATAGCGAATTTATGGAGTATATCAAAGAAAATGTAACGGATTATCTGCCGGAACGGTTTGAAAGTGCAGAGATTACAATCCGTCAGGTGGTGAAAAACAACGATGTAGTGTTAGATGGTTTACTGATTTCAAGTCCGGATAGTCATATTTCACCCACTATTTATCTGAATCCTTTGTATGAGCAATACAAAGAAGAAAAAGACCTGGATGGAATCGTGTCGAATATTGCAGATACTTATATTGAAAATATCGAACCGGTTGTAAACAGGGGATTTCAGGAAAAATTAGAAGAGATAGGAAATTATGAGACAGTAAAAGACTATATTTTTCCAAAACTGGTCAATCTGGAGAAAAACAGCATCCGTTTACAGGATGCACCATATACACAGAGGGAAGATCTGGCGGTTACATACAATATAAAGGTGACTGGAGATTCGCATTCTATGGGTTCTATTATGATTACAAATTATTTAATGGAAAAATATGGAGTTACACCAGAAGAATTACATATGCTGGCAATGGAAAATATGGAGCGGTTATCGCCATCGGTATGTGAACCGCTTGAAAATGTTATGGTAGAAGTTTCGGCGAGCCAATTATCAGAACAGGAGGGAATTTCATTTGAAGAGGCTAAAGAGCATGTCAGAGAAATGCTTCCACCGGGAGGAACAGAGATTTATTGCCTAAGCAATGAGTCAAAACTCAATGGAGCTGTCAGCATCATCAGTGAAAAGGTGCAGGAAATGGTGGCTGAACAGGTGGGAGGAGATTATTATGTTCTTCCATCTTCTGTGCATGAGTTAATGATTGTACCTAAAAGTTTAGGCATGAATTTGGAAGAACTTGAAGAGATGGTAAGTAATATAAATGCGATGTGTGTAAGAGAAGATGAAGTTTTATCAAATCATGTATATCAGTACGACGCAAAAGAACATAAATTTAGCAGATGTGTTCCGGAAAGGAACCTGAAAAAGAATTTGGAAATGGATTTAGAACCGATGGTTGATAAGCAGGAAGAAAAGAATACTTTGCAGTCAGAGCTGCAGGAACAAAGCCATGAACCGATGAAACATTCCGGAAGAATTCATTAGTCAGGAAAGGAATTGAGATATGAATAAAAAAGAAAAGACAGATATTGTGATCCACTCATTGGAGGAACTGAAACAGCTTATCGAACAAAAAGAGGAAGATACGATGTTGGTGATAACAGTGGAGGTGGTGTCGGATGCAGCATGAATTAAAACAGGTGGAAGTGCGGTTAAGACTGACGGATAAAACAGGGGTATTCAGTATGGAACGCATAGATACGCCGGATAAAGCAGTTTCTGTTCTGGCACCGGTGTTAGCAGAACTTGACCGGGAGGAGGTTTGCGTTGTCAATCTTGACGGCAAGGGGCGTCCCATCAATTTTAATGTGGTCAGTATCGGGAGTGTCAATGCTTCTCTGGTGACCGGAAGAGAATTATATAAAACAGCCATACTCAGCAACGCTGCAGGGATGATCATGTTCCATAATCATCCGTCATCGGATCTTCAGATGAGCAAAATGGATCGTGATGTGACGGAAAAGATGATGTATGCCAGTCTCCTGTTAGACATTGCGTTTTATGACCACATTATTGTGGCAGGAGGGACCGGAGAGACTTTCAGTATGCGGGAAAATGTACCGGAACTGTTTGAACCGAGTCATTATGCTCGTTTAATTTCTCGTGTGGCAGATGGTGTGAAAGAAGAAACACCTTACCGGAAAGCATCACCGGTTACTTATGAAATCCTGCAGATCAAGGATGGAAGCAATGGAGAACAGTACCGTTTTTGGGGGATGAACTATGTGCAGAAGAAGAGACTGCAGATAAATGTCAGTGATTATGAATCAAAGTATCAGGGGGAATTAAAGCCCGGAGAAACACTGGATACTTTGTATGAACGATTCAATATCCATCGCCCGGAGAATTTTACCGGGCATTCCCTGTCGGTGAGTGATGTGATCGTTTTGGAATCCGGAGGTGATAAGAGAGCATTCTATGTAGATTCCTTTGGTTTCTGTGAAGTCGAGGATTTCTTTGCAGAAAAACTGAAGAGATCGGAAATCACATTTACCGTGGCTGAGTGTGGTGAGTTTCATTCTCTGGGAAGATACCGGGATGACATTTCAAATGCAGAAGAAGCGATTGAAGTGTGGAAAGAGTATCAAAAAGGTACTCTCAACGGAATTCCAAGCATTGGTATTCAGATACATAAGCCGGGACAGCCGGAAGTGGAAGATATGCAAGTGGATCTGGTGTCTGGCAAGACGATGGATTTGGATATGTTGCGTTATTATTCGGAGATCAATGTGGAAGAAACTGCCATTCAAAAGATTTGTGAATTGGTTGAAAATCTGCAGGATGTAGAAATAGTTGGTAAAATACCGGAGAATATATCAGCGGAACGTATAATGCGTGGGTTTGATCCGAAGGGGGAGATATACAATGAGGAATAATCTGTGGATACTCCTAACACTTGACTGAGCTGACAAATGTATTCAGTGCTTATACTAGTGCCCTGATATATCCGGTTTATAGTGTGTATTCCATTCCCCGTAATTTCTGAAAGTTTCTCTGCTGTATATCCCTTGCTCTGAGCAGTTTCCTTTATACGTTTTCCAATCATTTTCGGATCATAATCATTCATATATTCCACGATTATCACCTCCTCTCAGTTTCTGAATCTGTTGCGGAGGCAATAAAAAAAGACCTCTACAACCATTAGTTACCAGCCCTCTCTGCAAAAGAGAGTACTCCATGCGTTCATCCACATTTCATTCAACAATTCGCTATGTAACTATGTATGTAAAAATCTTTGCCTATTAAAATATTATTCTTATTCTAAAACATATCTGGCAATATATAAAATATAAAAATAAAGCGATACTACAATAATTAATTCATAAATTCGCATCTCCATATTCAATTGATATTTTATATGCAAGTTACTGGTACTGATAGGAAAATTTATTGAACGGACCGGCATCTGCTTGATACACAAACACTATTTCCATGAATTATTACAATTTCTTCCGCATCCATGTATGTAAACACTCTTCGTCCATATAAACATCATACCATATAAGCTGATATAAACACGAAGTAACGCTTCTTATCTTTAAACCTGTTCTTATTTATTGTCCTTTATTACTTTACTCGGGTTTCCTACTGCAATGGTGTCATCCGGAATATCTTTTGTTACAACACTTCCTGCACCAATTACACACCCTTCTCCTATGGTGACACCACCGCAAACAACTACATTAGATGCCAGCCAACAATTATCTTTTATAGTGATTGGTTTCGCATATTCAAGATTGTAAAAACTACCGTCTTCTCTCTTTCGGATATTGCGTTCTTCAGGTAATAATGGATGCATAGGAGTTGCCAATGTAACATTAGGACCGATCATCACATTAT
>OLFY01003031.1_pt1 | contig 14902 bp, 8 predicted proteins | sample 1605611 | NCBI WGS metagenome assembly OLFY01 (sample SAMEA3888923, study PRJEB22519) | human gut metagenome | biome: human gut; feature: human-associated habitat; material: faeces | place: Denmark | collected 2011
ATTCGGCGGCACGGTGGGCCGTGCCGGCCTGTTCCACGCCAAGCCACGCGAAAACGCCCACGCCCAACAGGCAACAGGCGACGGTGACCGCGACGAGAGCACGGAACACGCGACGCGCGCGACGGGCATGCAGACGGCGCACACGCCGTCCGCGCCGGCCCTCCGTGGCGCGTTCGCCCTCGATGATCCAATTCCAGTCCATAACGTCCATGCCTTCGCCACGATCCATTCCACGAATATCGGGAAGAACAGGGAAAGCCGGTGTCCAGGCCATCACGCCGCATCCGGTCGGAGTGGTGGATGGCCGGCCGCCGGCCCTCCCGTCATCTGTTCCCGGTCACTCGCCGTCCGGCATGCCGTGGCCGTTCATACGTCTCGTGAGCATGACCGTGGACCCGACACCCATCACGAGCAGACCGATACCTCCCGCGATAAGCAGCGGCAGGCTAATGCCGCCCGTCTCGGTGAAGTTCTCATGGATCCCCTGCCATTGCGCGTACAGGGTGATGTCCTTGTCCTGCAACGGGATCTGTGAACCATCCTTATAGACGACATCGGCCTTGCCTGCTTTGAGGGACCATCCCTTGAAGACGTATCCGTCTCGCGTGAACGATTTCGACGTGTCGCCGGGAATGGTCACGTCCGAATACTGCCAACCGGTCGTGTTCGCATGCGAACCGGTGCCGCCGTTCGCATCGTAAATCACGTTGGCCTGCAACCGCTGCCAGTGCGCGTACACGGTCACGCTGCCCGTCAACGGCCTGGTCCAGTCGTACAGGCCCGCATTGTCCTGCGGTCCCGTGTACCAGCCGAGGAACCTGTAGCCGCGGATCTTCGTCGTGTCGCCCGCCCGCCAGCCGGAACCATCCGCCGCGGCCGTGTTGTAAGCCACGGATACGGACGCCGGGGTGGACGGCATCTGGCCCGACCAGGTGCTCGGCTTGTTCGTGTCGTAGGTGAGGACCGGGTTGCCGACCCACACCGCGTACACGGTCATGCCGCCCTCGACCATCGTGACCTGGGCCTGCGCCTGGGTCGCGTTCCGGTCCTGGTTCCAACCCAGCTGGGTGTGGCCCGGACGCGACAGCATGCTGGAATCCCAGCAGTCGTCGTCCTTCGCCATGGTCGCCAGGGTGATCCTCTGGCCGGCCGGATAGTAGACCTGGCAGCCGGACACCACGTCCGTGCTCGTGTCGATGGTCTTGACGGTCACGCTGCCGTCCTCATGCGTGGTGGTGCGCTGCACGAGGTCGGACACCTTGCCGGTTGACTTGGAGGACGCCGTCTGCGTCGTGTCCGGCGTCGTGTTCGACGGGACTTGGCCGGAAGCATCCGCCGCGTTCTTGTCATAGGTGAGCACCGCGGTGCGGGTGACAGGCGCGCCGAACGTCATGCGCGAACCGTCGGTACGGCCGGCGGGATTGCTCAGATCATAGGAGAACGTGAACGTGCTTCCCGTCCATGTGGCCGCGAGACGGTGACGGGACTGCTGCGGCGCATTCAGATGAGCTTCGTCGCCCGCATCATGTCCGATGCCCGCGAAACCGTTCGTACCGTACGTGCCGAGTTCCGCGTCGGAACGCTTGTACGCGCCATCGAAACCGTCAAGCAGCTGCACGCCCTCGAACTTGAGGCCGGACTGCGCGTCCCAACCGTCGAGGTCGTTGAAGCCGGTCACGCCCTTGAACGTGTCGGGCACCTTCTCGCCGGTGTCCGCGTACGTGAACTCGACGGTCCACGAGCAGCCCACGCGTTTCGACGTGTCGACCTTGCCCATGGCCTGTTCGACCTTCGCGGGCAGGCTGGAATAGCCGGAACCGTAGGCCGTGTTGATCCAGAATCTTCCGTCGCCGACGATGTTCCCGTGCCCGTCGAACCTGTACAGTTCGCTGACGCTGCCGCCGTTCCAGTCCTTCAACCGCATGGTCATGCTGATCTGGTGGGTCCTGCCGGACGGGTCGGTCCACTCGCCCACGGACGGGATGGTCAACGAGGCGCCGAGCTTCAACGGCCACATGCCCTGGGACGAGGAGTCCGTGGACTTGTACCACGCGCCGTTCTCGAACTCGACCTGCGAGAGCCTTGTGTCGGTGGTGTTCAATATGAACTGACGGTAATCCGCGGGCACGTCGTTCATCTCAAGATCATGCACCGTGAGGCCATCGGAGGTCTTGTCCGTCACCGTCCTCACCGTTCCGGTGGTCTTGGACTTGGCGGGCTGGACGGTGTTCTCCTTGCCGTATTGACTGGATGGCACGCTGCCGGTCGCGTCCTGCGCGTTCTTGTCGTAGGAGAGCGGGTAGGCGAGCTTGAACTGCACGTCGTCAATCAGGTTGCCGGTAACACCATCGATGGAACCCAACGCCTTGAACGTGAACCTGCTGACAGGCTGGCCGGCGGGGATTTCCACCGAACCCTGGAACGTGTCCCACGAGCCCAGCCAGCCGTCCGTGTTGGGAGCGTTCACCGTGGTGGACTTCTCGCCCACCTTGTTGCCCCGGTCGGAAGCGATGCGGGTCATCTCGACCGGCTGCTCATGCCCGGGCGCGCCGATGAGGATCTGGATCTTCTCGTTGGAGTCGACGGTGCCGTTACGATGCGCGTAGCGGAGCTTGACGGTGTACACGGTCGGCACGCTGTGCGCGGTGTCGATGTCCTGGTACAGGTACGTGTTGGCCTGCGATGCGGTGATCTCGGCGTACATGTTGTCGTTCGCCTTGGAGCGTTGGATCTCGACGATGCCGCCGCGCCCGTCGACCCTGGTGTCGGTCTGGTTGGACTTCCAGCCGAACTTGTTCGCGTCGAACCCGTTGAGATGCACCCACTGCTTGGACGCCTCGCCCTTGCCGTTGAGGGCGCCGCTGATCTCCACGTCGCCGTGCGCCGGGTCGATGTTGGCGAAATTGTATTTCGCGCTCATCTTGGACTGGCTGACGATGTTCCGCCAATCATGGTCGAAATCACTGTTGACGATCTGCTTCGGCAAGCCGTTGGCGGCGTATTCCGCCACATCGTCATCCGCCGTGAGACGCACGCTGCCATTGGTCTTCGACTTGGCCTGCTTGACGGTGTTCGCGGCCGTATCCGACGGAACCTGGCCTGAAGCGTCCGAAGAGTTCGAGTCATAGGTCAACTTGTAAGAGCGGGAGAACTCGATGTCGTCCACGAGATTGCCGATGTTGTTGCCGGGCAGGGTCTCATACTCTTTGAACCCTTCGAGGCTCTTGAACATGAATACCGTGTTCTTCTGTCCTTCGGGCACCTGGTAATAGCCTTCGTACGTCTCCCATTGTGCGCCATGATCGCGGGGATCGGTGTTGGATACCTTCGTGGTGATGATCGTGGACTTCCCGCCCACCTTGTCGCCATGGCCGTTAGAGATGACGCGGGTCATCTCCACAGGCGTCGCGTGATCCGTGTCGGATCCCACGAGGACCTGCATCCTGTCGGCATGGGAGGATTGGCGGCTGGCGTGCTTGAGCCGGATCTTGTACAGCACGCCGCCGTTGCCGGTGGACACGTTCTGGTAGATGCTGGTGTTGTCCTGTTGGGCGACGATCTCCGCATACGTGTTCTTGGTGTTGCGGTCCTGCTGCAATTCGACCCTTGAACCGTTCTCGGTACTGGACCATGCGAACCTGGACGAGTCGAAACCGGGGATCTGCCCGATCTTTCCGTACTTGGAAAGATCGGTGTTGGACATGTTGTACCAAAGCGTGCCGTCATCCGATTTGAGGAACGTGCGCAGATCGGCGACGTTTTCCTGCTCGTTCTTCTGAATGTCGGAGAACGAGGGGTAGGAGAAATCGCCATTGATGAGGGAACCGTACCGGACGTTCTCATCCGCGACGGTCTTCACGGTTCCGTTGGTCTTGGTCTTAGCGGGCTGGGTGGTGTTCTCCTTGCCGCGCTGGTTCGACGGAACCTCACCTGTTGCGTCAGTGGAGTTTTTGTCGTAAGAGAGCTTGTAGGCGCGGGCGAAGGTCACGTCGTCGAGCAGGTTGCCTTTGGTGGGATCGAGGTAGTTGACGGCCTTGAATCCGAACCGTGTGGTGATTTGCCCGTCAGGGATCACGTAGTAGCCCTCGTAGGTCTCCCACTGGTCGGCATGATGCCAACGGTTCTCGTTCGTGACCTTGGTGGCGATGGTCGTGGACTTCTCGCCCACCTTGTCGCCGGCCTTGCCGTTCGCGGTCACGCGGGTCATCTCGATGGGCGTGCCGTTGATGACGACCTGCATCTTATCCACGTTGTCCTTGCACAGGCTGGCGTGCTTCAACCGGATCTTATACAGGGTGCCGGGGATGGTGGCAAGGTCCTGATAGATGGTGCGGCCGGTCTCGGACGCGACCATTTCCGCGTAGGTGTTGCCATCCGTGCTGTCCTGTTGGAGTTCGACCGCGTTGGCACGGTCCTTCAGACCGCCTTGGTCCTGGCCGCCTTTCTGGTCGGTCCTCCAGGCGAACTTGGACCGGTCGAAGCCGGGCCAGTCCACCCAGGCGAGGCCGGCGTCGGAGTGCTGCGCGTTCCGCATGTACTGTCCATTGTTCGGGTCGACGCTCGTGTAAGCGTTCGTCATGTAGCTTGGCGCGTCAACGGTCTTCCACCCACCGTCGGGAAGGTATTCGAAGTCGCTGTTTACCAGGTGGTCCGACAGTTTCGACGTGTCGGAGGCAAGCCTGATTTTGCCGTTGGTCTTGGTCTTGGCGGGCTGGGTGGTGTTCTCCTTGCCACGCTGGTTCGACGGAACCTCGCCGGAAGCGGCGGCCGCGTTCTTGTCATAGGTGAGCGGGTACGCGGTCAGGTACGGCATGTACACGCCGACCGCGATGGCGCTGCCCCAACCGTCCCAATGCTGGTTCACCTGTTTGAACGAGACTTTGAACCGGGAGGCCTGCTTGGCGCCGACCACGGCGGAGCCCTTGGAATCCTTGTTCGCGTCGTCGGTCGCGCCCTTCGGACCGCCGGCCAACGTCACATGCGTGGTGCCGTAACCGGTGTTCGCCTTCGAATACGATTGGTTCGGATCGCCGCTGCCGACCAGGCCGAGCTTCTCCAACGTCTTGTCGGATTCGATGTCGGTCCGCTCGTACACGTCGTGCCCTTGGAGCACGCCGCCGCTCATGACCTCCGCGTCGCCGAAAGCGAGACGGAAGTCCTTCAGCACGTTCACGCCGGTGTCGGTCCGGTCTGCGGAAGGCGTGACGTTGGAGAACGTGACGGAGGCTGCCGGATCCTGCCCGCCCATCCTGCCGCTGAACGCGAGGGCGGTGTTGCCTGTGAGCTTGTACGCGGAGGTCAGCCGGCTCCACTTGCTGCCGGTGTAGTCCTTCACGGCCAACGCCGCGTTGTCGGTATGCGTGATGGTCGCGTCCGCGTCGATATGCCCACCGGGCACGCTGATGCGCACCGGTATCGGTTCACCGGTCCGGTCCAATGGAAGGTTCGACCAGTCGATCCAGCAGAATTTGTCCGCGTATGGTCCGGTGGCGCCTTCGCCGGATTGCCTGCATTCGAGAACCGTACGGCCGTCCGTATCGTCGGCCGTGGCCGTGACGGCGCCCGTCGTGCCGGCCGTCGCAGTGGTCGTGCCCACCACGTTGGCCGTGCCGGACAAGCCGGCGCCCAACGTGGCCGCGGACACGAGACCGGCGAGAAGTCTTGTAAGGAATCCCATTTCCCTCATCCTTTGTGATTCATATGCGAGTTCCGTATTTTTGGGAAGAGGGCCGGGATCGTGCGGCTGACAGGAGAAAAGGCCGCACGATCCCGGCTCCTGGATCCCCGGCCCCTCGCTTTCGAGGCCGGGGACGATTCGGAAAAATCAGGCGATGGCCGGACCGTCGCCCAGGTTCTCGTGGCGGACTCGGTAGGCGGCGAAGCCGGACGCGGTGGCCACGAGGATGATCGCGAACGCGCCGACCAGCATGACGCCCATGGTGGTCGCGCCGGTCTGCGGCAGCTGGGTGATGTTGTCGATGTTCTTCACCACGGCGGTCGGGACCGCGGCGTTCGCGTCCGCGTTGGTGACCGTGGTGGTCAGGCCCGGCTGGTCCTTGCCGACGATGGTCACCCGCCCGTCGTCGGTGATCTTAATCGTGAAGCTCGGCTTGACGAAGCTGAAGTAGCCGGCCGGCACCTGGGTCTCCTTCACGGTGTACGTGCCGGCGCCCAGTCGGGTGAGGTTGATCACGCCGGACGCGTTCGTGGCGAACTCGGTGGCTTTGGACTCGTCCGACGTGAACGTCCACTGGTTCGATGCCGTGTTCCACGTGTACCACTGGTTCGTGGTGTCGTTGTGGAGCTTGAACTTCGCGCCCTGGATGGTCTTGGTGCCGTCCGCGGCGCTGATCTTCTTGAGGTTAACGTCGAAGGTCTTGACGATGACCTTGTCCTCCGGCGGGGTGGCCGGCGGCGGGGTGATGTTCGGCAGCCAGTTCGACGTGACGGTGATCGTGTTGGCCGCGGCGTTCGCGCGGGCCGCGTTCACGACCTTGGCCCGGTAGGTGACGGTCACCTGCTTGCCCTGGTACGTATCCACGAGGCTTTGCAGGCTGGTGACCTTGAAGCCGGTGCCGTCGGTCTGGGTCTTGCCGTCCGCGGCGGTGACCTTGTCCTTGCCGATGGTGCCGAACTGGTTGGTCACGTCCGTGCCGGACGACGTGGTCGCGTGGAAGGAGCCGTCCACGTAGGTCATGCCGGTCATGTGGTCCTCGAGGGTGACGGTGTCGACGGACAGCTTGTTCGGCACGGTGAACGTGGCCTTGAAGTCGCGGGTCTCGCCGTTGGTCGCGGCCGCGGTCTTGGACCACGTGCCGTCGGCGCGTTTGATGGTCTTGACCACCTTGGTGACGTTGGTCTTGACCAGCGTGGAGCCGAGCGTCTGGCCGCTGCTCATCTTGGTCGCGCCGCCGATCGTGGTGGACACGAGAATCGGGGATCCTTCCGTGTCGACGACGAGGTAGTAGCCTTCCGGCAGTGTCAGGGCTAGGGTCTGCGTGTTGGACGTCTGGGCGGTTTTCACGGCCGTGACCTTGCTGGTCGCGGCGGTGGACTGCAGGGTGTTCGCGACCTTGCGCAGCGTGTCCGAATTGGTCTTCAACCGCAGGAGTTGTTCGGCGGCGTTACGGCCTTCGGACGTGTTGTAGGTCACACCGTTCTTGTTCAACGCGGCCTTGACCCACGCGTCGGTCGTGGCGTCCGGGGATGAGGCGCTCACGCTCTTCACGTTCGCGCCGTCCTTGACGACGTCGTTGTATCCAGCGACCTTGTACACGGTGAAGCTGTGTCCGGCGAGGGTGCTGCCGTCGCCCGCGTTCAAAGCGAGCGTGCCGTCCGCGGCGAACGCGGCGGAGCCTGGCACGCACAACGCCGCCAACGCGGCCACGGTCGCGCATACGGCCGAGATCTTTCGTTTGTCCATGTTGGATTTCTCCTTCTGATGGTCGTTTACCTTCGCATCCGACCCACATGGCGCGGCCGGACGCTCTCGACGTTCCCCATACTGTCCCGGGACACGCCGTCCTGCGGTGCACCATGTCTACAAGTTTCAGCGCCGCGGCAAAAAAATGGCCGCGGCCCCACGGAGAAACGGGGCTCGCGGCCATGATGGTCAGGGAATCCGGCGCCGAAGCGCCTTAGCGGTTACCTGCCGGAGTGGGCGCCGGTCCTGCGGCGTGCGCCCATGAGGGCCACGCCGATGGCTCCGAACGCGACGATGCAGTGCCGCGAGCAGGATGCCGGCGATGGTCGCGCCGGTCTTGGCGAGGCTTTCGCGGTATCCGTTCCAGTCATCCGTGTTGGATTCCACGGTGGTGTCCTCGCACAGGGTCGTGTCGCCGACCTTGACCTGCTTGAGTCCGGTCGTGTCGTCGGCGTCGCCGTCGGTCTTCGTGCCGGCGCCGGTGTCGGACTGTCCGTCACCATCAGACTGGCTGTCGCCGGTCTGGTCGCCGTCGGCGGGCTGCTGGTCGCCGAGCTGGTCGGTGACGGGGCATTCGACGAGCGGCGTTCCGGTGACCTTCACACGGTTGGTGTGCTTGCCGCCGGCCTGGACGCCCTTCAACGTGCCGGTGATGATGGTGGATTCGCCGGGCTTGAGCACCAAGGTGTCCCAGTTGTCCGGATATTTCAGGTCCACGACCTCGCCTTCGCCCGCGATGGTCTTGTCGACCATCCTGAGGTCCTTGGCGAGATACCAGGCGCCCTCACCGGTCGAGGAGTCGACCTTGCTGGTGTTGGTGATCTTGAACGCGATCTCCTGGCTGTCGCCGGCCATCTTCAACGCGTCCTTCACGTCGTCGCGGTCGCCGGCCTGTTCGCCGGAGGCCACGTCGTACTTCTCGATGTGGATCGACGGGGTCATGTCCGGGGTGCGGGTCCACACGATGTTGGACGGCAGGTTCTTGTCGTTGAAGATCTCGGTGAACTGGTTCTCGATCCTCTCGCCGACCTTGACGCGCTTGCACTGGATGTAGGCGCGCCAGCCCGCCTCGTGGTCGATGCCAGTGGACACGAGCTGACGGTACAGGTCGGTCGCCTCGACGGTGACCTGGCCGTTCCCGTCCGCCGTGGCTGTGAACAGGTCGCCGCCGAACTTCGAGGAGTCGAAGCCGTTGCCGGCGATCCTGTCGCCCTTCGCGGCGACGACCTGGCCGCCCGCGTACAGGTCACGGGTCGCGTACACGGCCCACTGGCCGGTGTACTGGTCGTATTCCGTGTTCAGCGGGTCCACGATCTTCCACTGGTCGACCTGCGGGTAGGCACGGTTGGCCGGGATGATGCTGGAGTCGAGCTGGTAGAGGAACGTGCGGTTGAGGTACACGCTCTTGCCGTCGATGCTTTCGCCGCCGACCTTGACGGTCACATCCTTGGCCGGGTTGATTGGCTTGAGCGGGTTGGATACCTCGTTGGTCTCACGGCTCAGATCGTTGGTGATCTGGATGGCCTTGTTCTTCACGACCTTGCCGTCCTGGACCTTGGCGACCTTGTACGGCAGGACCACCTGGTATTCCTGGCCGAGCAGGTCCTGGTCGATGTTTGGATCCTTCGTCGCGTCGAGCTTCCTGGTGGAGTATTCCTCGAGGTCGGCCGGCTGCGGGTCGCCCTTCACGGTCTCGCCGGTCGCGGGGATCTCGGTGTCCACGGTCTTCGCGAACACATAGGCCACGCCGTTCTTGAGCTGGATGTTGAACTTGGCGGTCACGTCCTTGCCGGTGGAGTCGAGCACTTCGATCTTGGTCTGGTCGATGTCCAGGTACTCCTCGTCATAGTCGTCGACGAGGCCGAGACGCTGCACCTTGTAGGCGGTGGAGTCCTTGGAGAGGTCCTTCGCATCCAGGGTCAGGATGTAGTTGCCGGTGTCGCCCAGCAGCAGTGTCTTCCCGTCGATGCTGACGGTGCGGTCCTTGCTGGACACATCCTTCTTCTTCGGGGTGAGCTTCGGCGGCTCGTTGTACACCTTGTTCGACGGGGTGAGCGAATTGTTCAGGGTCAGCCCCCACTGGTTGCCGACCTTGTGGTCGGTGGGCGCGTCCTTGGACACGGTGCCCTCGAAGCGAACGAGCACGCTCGGATTCTTGCCCTTGCCCCAGTTGGCCTTCACGTACTCATTGTCGAAGCTGAGACGGAAGGCATGGTCGGTGTCATCCCAAGTGGTCTTGTACCGCTTCTTCGAGATGGTCTTGCCGGTCAGGAGGTCTCGGACCTCGAGGGTCTGCTTGTCCGGCTCGAGGTACGCGTCGAACGTGTCGGTCACGGCCACGTCGGTCACGTCGTAGGCGAGGTTCCCGGGCAGTTTCGGCTGGGTGATCAACTGGTATTCGACCTTCTGGCCGGGGAACACGACCTTGCCCTGGACGCTGTCCTGGTCGCCGCCCTGGCTGGCTTCGGACACGACGTCCTTCTTGACCGGGGGCACATAGCCGCAGATCTTCGGCTCGTTCGTGCTGACGGACTGGTTGTTGACGACCTCGGCGCCGCTGTTGGTCAGCTCGTGGCCGTCCTTGCCGGCGGTGCAGAACGAGGTCTCGTCGCCCTCGCCGACGCCCATGTCCTTGCGGACCTGGGCCGCGCCCTTGCCGTTGGCCATGTTGATGACGCCCGGCACGAGCAGGGTGACCTGCTTCGCCTTGGTCATGCCGGTCAGCTCCTTCAGGTGGCTGGCCTTGGCGGCGGCGGTGACCTTGGTGCCCTCGACGGTGATGTCGTACAGGGCGGTCACGTCCTTGCCCTTCGCGTCGATGCCGTCGACGGAGGACTGGGCCGCGGTGTCCGCGTCGGCCTCGTACACGCGGATCGAGCTTTTGCCGTCCGCGTCGAACAGGTAGTCGGCGTTCGCGTAGTCGTCCTCGATGGAGAAGGTCTTCAACTGGTCGGGCACGAGGTCCTTCTCGACGGTGGCGTTGACCGCGCTGGCGACCTTGTCGCCGTCGAGGAAGTAGTTGTCGTCGGCGCCGGTCTTGTTGGACTTGGTCGGGTCGGTCACGAGCTTCCAGCCCTTGCCGTCCCACTTGACCCAGCTCTTGTTCGGGTTCGGCTTCCAGGTCGGGAACTCGTGGCTGTCGGTGTCCTGGTCCTGCTTCTTGGTGACGCCCTGCCAGAACACGTGGCCCTTGTCCTCGACCTTGCTGGTCTCCGGCGTGGACACGGTCACGTCGAACGTGAACTCGAAGTCATGGTCGTCGGGCAGGTTGCCGCCGTTCCAGGTGGCGGTCAGCACGTTGCCGGACGGTGTGGCCCCGTTCGCGGTGTTGAACGTGTAGGAGCCGGTCATGTCCTTGTTGGCGGTCTTGTCGGTGACCTTCAGGTTGGACACGGTGTACTTCTGGCCGTGCGGGTCGAACGTGTCCTTGAAGTCGAGCTTGGTGCCCTTCCTGCCGGTCTTGGATTCGATGGTCGTGGTGTTCGTCATCGAGTCCGCGCTGACGCCCTCGGTGATGTGTTTGGTCGGCGGGACCGGCGGCGTGTCGACCGGTGGCTCGTCCTGGTCGAGGACGATGGCGACGACGGAGCGTGGGGCCTTCGCCATCTCACGCGCGGCGAGAGAATCAATATTGGTCTGACCATCAGAGAAATTATCAATGGTCTTATATCCGACCCCCTGATAGTAATAGGTGGTGCCGGAAATGCCGGCCGCCATGTAAGCGTCAGCCCACTTCTTCGCGTTGAAGCCGCCGTTGGCGCCCGTGTACCAGTCGCCGGACTTGCCGGGCGTGTGCACGAAGCCCACGGACACGAGTCGGCATTCCGGATTCTGGTTGCCGGAGGCCTTCGCACGGGCCACGCATTCGTTGTTCGCGTTGGTCACGGCCTCGTCGATGGCGCCGTTCGATTCGGCGCCGTCCATCGACTTCACACCCGCGGCCTGCATCGCGGCCTTCACGTTCTCACGGGTCGGGGCGCCGAAGGAGTCCTTGTACACCCAGCTGATCTGTCCTTCGCCACCGGCGGCGCCATCACCGGTGCCTGTGCCGGTGCCGGACCCGCCGCCGCCATCGGCCGCGAACGCGCCGGCGACCGGCGTGCACAGGGTCGCCGCGGCGACCATCGCGGCCAGAGCGGCTTTGCCCCATTTCTTGTTCTTGTTGGTGGAACCCAATGTTCCTTCTCCTTTCAGAGATTTCTGCCTTCAGATTCATCCCCCGCCTATGCGGGCCGGGGATGGGACGGCGTGGGATGCATCCCACGTTCCCGTCCTGCCGCGCGGTCGGACGGGGGCCCGTCCGAGTTTCAAGACAACCATGGTTCGGACGGGCAAACGGTGCACCATGTCTACAAGTTTTCCGCGTGACGAAATGTCCAAGAGACAGGAAAGCCCCGTCCGAGTGGACGGGGCCATGCGAAAAGAAACAGAGGAAACGAATCATCCGATAGGGCAGAAACCACCGGAAGCACAAGAAGAATTTGTCGTGTGCTGATTAAAGAACGGATCCTGAGTAATGTCATAATCATCTGAACCGTTGGATGGCGTGGAACTTCCGCTTGACGAGCTACCCGAATACGATTGGCCTCCGGTGGAACCGGAGCCACCGGAACCGGCGGACCAGCCGCCGGACGAATACGAACGGTTCGAACCCGAACCGGATGACGGGTACGAACGCTGCTGTGACTGCTGCGCTTGTTGCGCTGCGGCGGCCTGGGCGGCGGCCTCCTGTTCGGCCTTCGCCCTGGCCTCGGCATCCGCCTTCTCCTTCGCCGTCTTCGAATCGTTCACGGCCTTCACGGCCTTGGCGATGGCCTCCGCGTCGCGGGCCTTGACGGCCTTGTCCAGGTCCTGGCGGGTCTTGTCGTCGGCGACCTTGCCGTCCGTGGCCTTGTACAACGCGTTCGCATCGGCCACGGTCTTGTCGAGCTTCGACGTCTCGACCGCCTTGACCGCGGTTTTCAACAACTTCGCGTCCGCCTTGACGGTCCTAGACGTCCTGGCCGCCTTCGCGGCGGCCGCGTCCAGGTCGGCGGCCTTGGACGCGTCGCACTTGACCATGGCAGGAAGCCTCACAGCGGCGGCCCTCTTGAGCGTGTCGACGGTCTTCGCGTCCTTCACGCTCTTCGCGTCCGTCTTCAACGCGGCCACGGTGGCATCCGAGCCGAGCAGTGTCTTGTACGCTTTCACGGCTTTGGCCTGGTCCGCCACGGCCGATTCGCATGCGTCGCGCGCCACCGACGCCTGATGGCTCTCGTACGCCCGGTGGGCGCATACGCCTCCGGCGACCAAGACGGCCACGGCGACGGCCGCCGCGCCGATGATGATCCGTCTGCGGTCCTTCCGCGGTTTCTCCGGCCCCGCACCGGGACGCGGCCCCACGGAAAGCCGCACCGCCTCCGCCGCGGTCTCGTCCAGCGACGGGACGCCGTCGTTCATGTTGTTTTCCTTCATATCGGCCATTCTAATCACATCCTTGGTTTCGTCGCCCGCCCGCTCCCATGCGTACGTGCATCCGTATGTATGTATGTATGTATATGTTTATGGGCTTACGCTCCGGGCGGCTTGCGGACGCCCGAAGCGTGGAATCATGCTCTTATCCCTTGCACGCTCCTTATATAAGCGCATGATTATTTGATTATTTGCTTACCGGCCGTCCAACGCGGGACAGTTCGACTCGATCCACGAGGACACCAGTTCGCTCATGGTCACGCCCCGCGTCGCGGCCGCGAGCTTGAGCCGCCTGTGGAGTCCCGGATCGAGGCTGAGCGTCGCGTGGATCGGTTTGCCCGCACGTTCCGGCGCGGCCGACGATGTGAACGTGGCCCGGAGCCTGGACGCCGTGCTGATCGGTTTGCTGATGTTCATCGCGTCTTCCCCTCCGTGTTCGACACCGCTTCGACGATGCGGAGCACCGTGTGTTCCCGTGCCGTCTCGAGGTCCGCGAAGCGGGTTCCGCAGGACGCGCACGAATAGTCGACCGATACGCCCGGACGCGAGCTCATGACCGGTACGGGCTTGTGTTTGCGGAGCGCCGTGGATCCCGCGCGGAGTTGTTTCTTGTCTGGCATGATGTCCATTCCCGCATCCTTTCCTATTCGATTCCGTTGAAGGCTTCAATGAGTTCGTTGGCGACGAGGCCGTATCCGCTCGCGGACGGCATGCGTCCGGATTCGCTCGATCTGCGCAACGCCTCCTTGAACGGGATGGTCGCGTCGAATCGTGCCAGGCCGTGGTCCGAGAGGAACCGTTCGGCGTCCCTCAACGCGACGGTGTTCGCCCGGGTCTGGGTCAACAGCACGCTGCTGGGCCTGTCGATGGCCTTAGCCGTCTCCCACATACGGTCGAGGTCGAGAGGGCCTGGTGTGGTGACGAGCACCACCAGGCTGCTCGCGTCCACCGCGGCGGCGATCAGGTCCGACTGGCTGGGCGGCGTGTCGATGAGCACCCATGTCTCCGGGTCGGTCGGCGGCATGGCCACGGTGAACCGGTTGGCGACCCGCACGTCGAACGGCAGCGGTCCGCCCGCGGCTCTGGCCTTGGCCGCCCAGAGCGTCGCGCTGCCTTGCGGGTCGATGTCTCTGACCTCGACCTTCCTGCCGAGCTTGTTCAGCGCGATGGCCGTGCAGATGGTGCTGGTGGTCTTGCCGACGCCGCCCTTCATGTTCGCCATGGCGATGATGCGGGGTACGTTCGTCTCATTGTTTTCCATTTCGGTTTCCTTCTTTTCTATTGCGTTTCCTTGATCCGCTGGCACGGATCGGGTCTATTCCGGCCGTTGCGCCGATTCGACGGTCTTACGTTGCCGGTAGGCGTACTGGTCCTCGCTCCTGCGGCGGCGTCCCTCGCGGGTCGATGACTGCTCGCGGACCTCGCGGACGAGTTCGGGATGGTCGCGGATCCACGATGTGAGGTTCCTCGTCCGGGCCGGGTTCGACGGGTCCAGGTCCACCCCGTCGGCTTCCGCGCGGTGCCGCAGGAGCCGTCTCGCCTTCACGTCGATGCCGCCGATCCTGCTGTGCTGCTCACGTCCGATGATGGATTGCGCGAGGCATTCGGCCTGGATGGGACACATGTCGCACAGGATCCGCGCGGTGCTTTTCAGGATCCTCCGGTCGGATTTGTTCCTGACGCGCTCGTTGTCGGTGCCCCACATGAGGTCCTGGATACCCAACGGCAGACCGGAGCAGACACCCGCGACGAGGTTCGGATCCCCGCTCATGACGCCACCTCGATCCCGTCACGCCGGTTGAGCTCGTCCGCATGCCGCATGCACGCCATCTGCCATTCGGACGGGTTGCCGTTGCGCAAACTGCCCTCGTGGTCGTATTCCGCCTCGTGAGGCCTCATATCGTCCAGGACGTGCTCGCAGATCAGCGAATGCACGTGCCGTTTCGAATGCCGTTCCGGCATGGGAGTGGGCTTGGAAGCGGCGGGTTTCCGATCGCGGCCGCGGGTCTCGGTGTCCCGTTCGCGTTG
>OLFY01003043.1_pt1 | contig 14846 bp, 10 predicted proteins | sample 1605611 | NCBI WGS metagenome assembly OLFY01 (sample SAMEA3888923, study PRJEB22519) | human gut metagenome | biome: human gut; feature: human-associated habitat; material: faeces | place: Denmark | collected 2011
TGCAATACGGTATGCCTCCCACATCGGGCATCGGTATCGGCATCGACCGTCTGACGATGTTGATGACCGGACAGGCATTCATCCAGGAAGTATTGTTCTTCCCGCAGATGCGCCCCGAAAAGGTCACTCCGAAAGACGCGCCTGCCAAATTCATGGAACTGGGTATCCCCGAAGAATGGGTGGCAGTCATCCAGAAAGCCGGCTACAACCTGGTTAGCGACATAAAGGATGTAAACCCGCAAAAGCTGCACATGGACATTTGCGGCATCAACAAGAAATATAAACTGGAACTGGCAAATCCGACCGTGAAAGATGTGGAAGGTTGGGTTGAGAAAATCTAAGAAATGAAACTACCCGGTAAGATAGCCATTATGGGCGGAGGAAGCTGGGCCACTGCCATTGCAAAGATGGTACTGGCACAAGAAGAGACTATAAATTGGTATATGCGGCGCGACGACCGCATTGCCGATTTTAAGCGTCTCGGTCATAACCCTGCCTACCTGACGGGCGTCAAGTTCGATACCAAGCGTATCAATTTCAACTCAAACATCAACGATGTAGTCAAGGAGTCGGATACGCTTATCTTTGTAACTCCTTCTCCTTATCTGAAGGCTCACCTGAAGAAGCTGAAGACAAAAATCAAGGATAAGTTCATCATCACTGCCATTAAGGGCATCGTACCTGATGACAACATGATTGTATCGGAATACTTCACGAAAGAATACGGTGTTCCTACCGAAAATATCGCAGTACTGGCGGGTCCCTGCCATGCGGAAGAGGTTGCGCTCGAGCGGCTTTCCTATCTCACGATAGCGTGTCCCGATATAGACAAGGCGGACAAGTTTTCCCGCCGTCTGGCAAGTTCATTCATCAAGACTTCCGTAAGCAACGACGTGGCAGGTATCGAATACGGTTCCGTACTCAAAAACGTATATGCCATTGCCGCCGGCATTTGCAGCGGACTGAAATACGGCGATAATTTCCAGGCGGTACTCATGTCCAATGCCATACAGGAGATGAACCGTTTCCTGCAAACCGTACATCCGCTGAACAGAAACATCAGCGATTCTGTTTATCTGGGTGACATGTTGGTGACAGGATACTCCAACTTCAGCCGTAACCGTACGTTCGGTACGATGATAGGTAAAGGATATTCCGTAAAAAGTGCCCAGATAGAGATGGAAATGATAGCCGAAGGTTATTACGGAACCAAGTGCATCAAGGAAATCAACAAGCATTACCACGTGAACATGCCGATACTGGATGCTGTGTACAACATCTTATATGAGCGCATCTCACCGATGATTGAAATCAAGTTACTGACTGACTCTTTCCGGTAATGCGGAAAAGAGGACAGCAAGGACAAAATACAGAATTTAAAACCTATAATATTATGATTAGTTTGAACATTGAAAAGACTCTTGGATTCATTTCCAAAGAAAATGTTTTCGCCTACGAAGCCCAAGTCAAGGCTGCACAGGAAGCATTGGAAAACGGAACCGGTAAAGGCAACGACTTTTTAGGCTGGCTACACCTTCCTTCTTCCATTACAAAGGAGCACCTGGCAGACCTGAAAGCTACCGCGCAAGTGCTGCGCGAGAATTGTGAAGCAGTGGTTGTTGCCGGAATCGGCGGAAGCTACCTCGGTGCACGCGCCGTTATCGAGGCTTTGTCAAACAGTTTCGCATGGTTGCAGGACAAGAAGTCCGGCCCGGTTATTCTGTATGCAGGACACAACATCGGTGAAGATTATCTGTACGAGCTTACCGAATATCTGAAAGACAAGAAATTCGGTGTCATCAATATTTCCAAATCGGGAACCACTACCGAAACGGCTTTGGCCTTCCGCCTGCTGAAAAAGCAATGCGAAGACCAACGCGGCAAGGAGATGGCCAAAAAGGTGATTGTTGCCGTTACAGACGCCAAGAAAGGCGCAGCACGCGTTACTGCAGACAATGAAGGGTACAAATCTTTCATTATCCCCGATAACGTAGGCGGCCGTTTCTCCGTACTCACCCCGGTAGGTCTGCTGCCCATTGCCGTTGCAGGCTTCGACATCGAAAAGCTGGTAGCAGGCGCGGCAGCTATGGAAAAGGCTTGCGGAAAGGATGTTCCGTTCGCTGAAAACCCGGCAGCTATCTATGCAGCCACCCGCAATGAACTCTACAAGAACGGCAAGAAGATTGAAATCCTTGTAAACTTCAACCCCAAATTGCACTACGTAAGCGAATGGTGGAAGCAACTTTACGGTGAATCCGAAGGTAAAGAGAACAAGGGTATCTTCCCTGCATCCGTGGATTTCTCTACCGACCTGCACTCCATGGGACAATGGATTCAGGAAGGTGAACGTACCATTTATGAAACTGTCATTTCAGTAGAAAAGACGCAGTATTCGCTGCAAGTTCCTTCGGACGAAGCCAACCTCGACGGTCTGAACTTCCTCGCCGGAAAGCACGTGGACGAGGTGAACAAGATGGCTGAACTCGGCACACAACTGGCTCACGTAGACGGTGGCGTACCCAACATGCGCATCGTGATTCCTGCACTGAACGAGGAAAGTCTCGGCGGATTGCTGTACTTCTTTGAGAAAGCATGCGGCATCAGCGGCTACCTGCTGGGGGTTAATCCGTTCAACCAACCGGGTGTGGAAGCCTACAAGAAGAATATGTTCGCCCTGCTGAACAAGCCGGGTTACGAAGAAGAATCCAAAGCCATCCAGGCAAGACTGTGATAAATTAAAAATCGAGAGTTGAGAATTGAGAAATGGCTGCACACAAATTACCATGTGCAACATCAAAAGGCTGTTTCTTGATTCCCAACTCTCTGTTTTATATTCCCCTATTTCTAATTTTTTATTCTCAATTTATCAAGTGTTTAAAGAAGCAATATCCCGCTATTTAAGAGAACACGGATACGACAATATCCGGCTGAAAGCCGTTCTTTTCGACATGGACGGCGTGTTGTTCAACTCCATGCCTTATCATGCCGATGCATGGCATACGGTAATGGAACGTCACGGTCTGCATCTGAGCCGCGAGGAAGCTTATATGCACGAAGGACGTACGGGAGCAGCAACAATCAACATCGTATATCAACGGCAATACGGCAAAGATGCCACTCCTGAGATGATAGAGAGTATCTATGCCGAAAAAAGCGAAGAATTCAACAGACATCCCGAACCCGAACGTATGTCCGGAGCATGGGAAGTGTTACAGAAAATAAAAGCGGAAGGGTTGACTCCCGTATTGGTAACCGGTTCCGGCCAGCACTCCCTGCTGGACAGACTGGCACATAACTTTCCCGGCATGTTCCAACGCGAACGTATGGTCACCGCCTTTGATGTGAAATATGGCAAGCCCAATCCGGAGCCTTATCTTATGGGACTGGAAAAAGCAGGGGTAAAGGCCAATGAAGCTATTGTCGTGGAGAATGCACCCATCGGCGTCCAGGCAGGAGCAGCGGCAGGGATATTCACAATCGCTGTCAATACCGGTCCGCTGGACGGACAAGTGCTGCTGGATGCGGGAGCCAATCTGTTATTCCCTTCCATGCAGGCTTTCTGCGATAACTGGGAAGCTGTGCGGGATGCGCTTGCATCTGAAGAGTAAAGAGAGGACAATTCTTGAAATTGAAGTTTAGAAAACAAAGAGACGTTATGTGGAGAAAGCTGCTTGGAATACTGACATTGTTTTCTTTCCTGCCGTATTTTTCGATTTGCCAGAACAAGCTTCGGGAAAATGGCTGGTATCATATCTTGTCCGGACAGACGGACAGCATTTCCAGAGAGCCTATCGTAACGACGAAGGATTTCATCGCCCTTAAACTGGATACGGATTATTTCGGAAAATATGTAATCAGCGGACAAATCAGCAACTATAAACGAAAGAAATGGGCTGAGGAAACGGGAAAGGCAACAGGCAGGCAGATAGCTTTCATATTCAATGATTCTGTCATAACCAATCCACGGGTCAACTGTAGCATAGAGAGCGGTGCTTTCCAAATAACTTCCGTTCTTGATGAAAAACTACCGGACATATATAAACAACTGAAACAAGAGAAGATTGATTCTATCGCAACGCTTTTCAAGGACTGGGAAAAAGATTCTCTCTATTTTGCCATGCCCCCGGAATACAGAGATTCCATAATAATGGCAATTGATTACTGGGAAGCCTACACATGGATAAAGCTAACCACTAAGCCCGATGAACATTATTGGTACAGCATAACAGACTCTGCCGAGTACAAAAAGCTGGAAGAAGCCCTGAAAGAAGAACTTGAGAAGTCCAATCTTAGCAGCAGGGCTTCAGATTACATGCAGTCGGATACATATCAAACGTATAAAATGTATGTATGCAACAACCCTGAATATATCAACCTTATGTTCCAATGCTTTCTTTTCAAGAAAATCAGAGGGTTGTACAGCTATCTGATAGACGATATTATCCAAACCAAATACCCTTCCGCCCCAAGTATAAGGACATATATTGACAAGACCGACAATTCCGATGATGAGAGATTTGCCGTATATGAATGGCAACGACAGATATGGGTCTTGCTGAATAAGGACAAACAGACGGATGACCCAAGAGATATATAAATAAAAAAAATCCTTGATAACCAACAGTTTATCAAGGATTTTCCTGTGACCCCGGTGCGATTCAAACGCACGACCTTCAGAACCGGAATCTGACGCTCTATTCACTAAGCTACGGAGCCTTAATTCGGATGCAAAAGTAGAAAAAATCTCTGCATATTCCTAATCTTCATACATTTTTTATATCTGTTTTGCATATTACCCTTTCAATATTATTTTGAGAGCATTAAACGGATATACATATACATTTTGTTATTTTTTCAATCAAAATAGAAACAAGTATCAATATTATTTCTATCTTTGCCGAACAAATTAATAGAAGTTTCAGAAATTAAACCTATGAGCTACCTGATAAAACCCGAAGGATACAAACCTTTATTGGACTTAAAACAAACGGAATTAGGCATTAAACAGATTAAAGAATTCTTTCAGTTGAATCTTTCTTCCGAACTCCGTCTGCGTCGTGTCACCGCCCCTCTCTTTGTATTAAAAGGCATGGGTATCAACGACGATTTGAACGGTGTGGAACGGGCTGTGTCGTTTCCCATCAAAGATTTAGGCGATGCGCAGGCAGAAGTGGTACATTCGCTTGCCAAATGGAAGCGTCTGACACTTGCCGAATACGGTATAGAACCGGGATACGGAATTTATACCGATATGAATGCCATCCGTGCGGACGAAGAGCTGGGCAACTTACATTCTTTATATGTAGACCAATGGGATTGGGAGCGCGTTATCACCGAACAAGACCGTAACATAGACTTTCTGAAAGAGATAGTCACCCGCATTTATGCTGCAATGGTCCGTACGGAATATATGGTATATGAAATGTATCCGCAAATCAAGCCCTGCCTGCCACAGAAGTTACACTTTATCCATGCGGAAGAGCTCCGGCAGATGTATCCCAATATAGAACCGAAATGCCGTGAGCATGCCATTGCCAAGAAGTTCGGCGCCGTATTTATCATCGGCATCGGTTGCAAACTAAGCGACGGCAAAAAACACGATGGACGCGCTCCGGACTATGATGACTACACAACTCCCGGCTTGAACGGTCTGCCCGGCTTAAACGGCGACTTATTACTGTGGGACGATGTGCTTCAACGCAGTGTGGAATTATCCTCAATGGGTATCCGCGTAGACAAAGAAGCCCTCCAGCGTCAGCTCAAGCAAGAAGGCGAAGAAAAACGTCTGGAGCTCTATTTCCACAAACGCCTGATGGGAGATGCGCTGCCCTTGTCTATCGGTGGCGGTATCGGTCAGTCCCGGCTGTGTATGTTCTATTTGCGCAAAGCCCATATCGGAGAAATACAAGCCAGCATCTGGCCCGAAGATATGCGCTCGGAATGTAAGGCACACAACATACATTTAATCTAAATACAACCTGTAAACAATATAAAGTCCCGCAGAGTTTCAAAGGAAAAAGCAAAAAACTCTGCGGGGCTCTTTGTATACTATGGTGAAATATTTGTATCTTAGCGTCGTAAACTACTAACACTTCCTATTATGAACGTTCAGATCGAAGATAGCTGGAAAGCACATTTGCAGCCTGAATTTGACAAAGATTACTTTTACACATTAACGAACTTCGTGCGTGAGGAATATGGTAAATATGCCATATATCCACCAGGAAAATTGATATTCAATGCTTTCAACTTATGTCCTTTTGACAAGGTAAAGGTAGTGATTATCGGCCAGGACCCATACCATGGTCCCGGACAAGCACACGGACTCTGTTTCTCCGTCAACGACGGCGTGCCCTTCCCGCCCTCTTTAGTCAATATTTTTAAAGAAATCAAAGCGGATATCGGAACAGATGCGCCGCCTACCGGCAACTTGACCCGTTGGGCGGAACAAGGCGTATTGCTGCTCAATGCCACTCTCACCGTACGTGCCCATCAAGCCGGATCCCATCAGAACCGCGGCTGGGAAACATTTACAGATGCCGCCATCCGTATTCTTGCCGAAGAACGGGAGCATTTGGTCTTTATATTATGGGGAGCTTATGCACAACGAAAAGGTGCTTTTATCGATCGCAACAAACACTTGGTACTGACATCCGCACACCCTTCTCCTCTTTCCGCATACAACGGTTTCTTCGGAAACAAACATTTCAGCAAGACGAATGAATACCTGAAAGCGCACGGAAAGGAAGAGATAAAATGGTAAGGCGGCACTGATAAAAAGGGGGTACGAAAAAATGTGCTTGACGATTTCTTCAGGCACGGAATTACACGGAGCTCACGGAAGAAGGAATGAAACAGGTAACGTTATTAAACTCCGTGTAATCCCGTGCCTAAAATCAAGTAATGCCGCCAGAAACAGTTGGCAACATCACCCTAATTAGTACCACTGAATATTACTCTGTGTCTGGCTTCTCTGCTCCCATTTCAAGTCTTGCAAAATACTTGCGTTGGCACGAATGGTAAAGTTGTAGTATTTCCACTGTCCGAAAGGAGACAGACTGGCCGACATGCTGAAACAGTGCAGGTCACGTGTGATATTAAAGGTGGTCTGTACTATCTTCTTTGCTTCAAAATCGTAACCGGAGTTAAAGCTCACCGCCCATTTATTGGAAAGCTTTATATTACCCGAAGCGCTCAAGTTATGAGTATAACGGTAAGGATAGCGCATTTTTTTCCGATTGATAGGCTTGCTACGGTCTTCGGAAATATTAAAACTATAATTGAAATTCAAAGACCAGGGCATCTTGAACACCTGATAACCATCGGCATCCACCGCTGCCTTTTCCACTTTCTTCTTGGGAATGCCGCTCTCATCGGAACTTGCCTCCGCATCTTCCCCTTCCTCGGAAGAATTTTCCTTATCTTTCTCCTTATCGGCATCCTTAGTGCCGCTCAGCTTCTCTTTCCACTTTTTCCACGTTTCGTTATTAAACGTATAGCTAAAGGAAGAACCGTATCCCTGGAAAATACCGAAACGTCCGTAGGACCATTCCGTACGGTCATTCTCTACCACATTTCCATTCTTATCGAACTTATAACCGTATGTCTTGAATGAAGAGCTCATACTGAACGTGTAATTCTTGCTCAACTTCAAACGCAAATTCAGCCCAAGGTCACCCCAAGGACGTGTCGCAGCCGCCATATTGTAATTAATATTAGCTCCCAACTCGTCAATCAGACTGATTTTCTTAATCGTATCCTTCTTACTGCTGTAATACTTCATCTCCAGGTTGTTGGAGATACTGAAGGTTATATTTCCCTGCTTACCTCTTCCCGGCACATCAAACGCCTGACCGGCATAGGGAGAATAAACCACCGTATCCCGTCTTCCGTCCGCATAATTCTTGATATAGGAATCGTAATAACCGTAGCGCGAGGAGCCAAAATCAGGTGCGGCACTTATGCTCACCGACGGGGTTATGACATGGCGGATCTGTATCTTCTTTTTAGGAAGGAATATAGGATTATACATACCGTATATCTTCGTATTGATACCCAGGCTGGCTCTGTAATCATACACACGGTGAAAACCGTAAATCGTATCAGTAGCCACTTCCCTGCCGCTTCCTCCGGCATTAGGGTCCCAGTCTTTCATGACCTTGCGCGTATACCAGCGTTCGGTATAGTTGACAGAAGGCGTTACATTGAAGTACTTGAACAATGTGAAAGTAGCGCTGATGGGTATCTCATGCTTCATACCGTTTTTCCAGTCCTTTATCAGATTGGATTTAAACAGCAGGTTGTCCTTGGTCTGGATACTGTTGGTCAAACGCCCCGTATACCGGATGGAAATCTTCTCATACCATTTTTCTTCACCCGCCGCTTTCTTACGCTTAAAAGGGTAAAGCGTGGACAAAGAGATATTCAAGTCGGGCAGAGTGACATTGACCGAGGAGTCTTTCATAGTCTGTGCGATATTGGTGGTTGCCGCAATCGTCAGTTTCCTGTCGAAGAAATAACGGGAATAACTGATACTTGAAGTTTTTGTATTCTGCGACATGGCATTCGAATTGTACATATTGCCGATGTTGGTACGCTCATAACTACTGGTAGCAAAGTTCACGCTGGCAGAAAATGTCTGATTCGGATTGGCCTTCGCATCCTGTCTGTGAGACCATACAATCTTGAAGTCCTTAGCCACAGAATAATCCGGTAATCCTTTATCACCGGTTTTGGTTACCTGGTAGCTTGCCTGAAACAAGCCCGAATATTTGTACCGTTTGATATAATTGGACTCGGCATTCAAAGCCCAGGAACCTTTCGTAAAAATATCGGCACGCAACTTCAAATCCATCTTGTCACTGATGGCAAAGTAATATCCACCGTCCGTCAAACCGAAACCGCGGCTGGAGTCATCCATATAGGTAGGCATGAGGAAACCCGACGAATAGCTGCTCGAAAACGGGAAGAAAAAGAACGGCACGGCAAGCGGCAAAGGCACATCCTCCACCACCAGATAGGCAGGTCCGGTCACTACATTCTTTTTGGGGCGCACTTTTGCGTAAGTCATCTGCATATAGAAGTGGGGGTGCTCATGGTGGTCGCAGGTCGTGTATCGGCCACTCTTCATATACAGTTCGTCATTAGCGCCTTTTTTTGCATTGTTTCCGGTTACATATCCTTCGCCCTGCTGGCTGACTACATTACTTATAATACCCTTCTTACTCTTGAAGTTATAGCGAATCGTATTAGTCTCGTATGGGGTTTCTCCATCCTTGAAAACCGGTGTTCCCTTCTTCACACCCAACGAATCCTCCACTCCATGGGCATAAACCGTGCTACTATCCATATTCATGGTAATAACATCCGCCGCCAATTCTATCTGCTGATAGTTTACTTTTCCCTGACCATAGAGATGCGCATATCCGCCTTGAGTAAATACGATGGAATCGTTTGCCTCATAAGTCACCGGAGCGTCCAAAGGCTGTTTCTTCTTGCCAGAAGCAGCCAGCGTATCCATCCGCAAAGAATCGGGTTGCAAGGTATCGCGCATACCTCTCCTATGAGAAGATGCAATCCCCTGCCCCAGCGAATCACTCCGCAAAGAGTCCACTTGCTGTCTTCCTGGTGGTACAACACTGCGCCGACGACGTTGCGAAGCAGCCTCACCGGAAAGAAGAAGTAAGACGAATAGTAGTATGAATGATATGAATGTATTTGCTTTCAATGGCGTCATTAACTAATAGTTTACGCTTGAACGGGCAAAAGTACGTAATTTATACGGATAATCTCCCTTTTTAAAGAAATTTAGATTGCTACAAAAACAGTTTACACCAATAATCAAAGCGTTGCACGCCGGCTTTGCCATAACGCAGCAGGCTGTCACGCGCTTTCTCTACACTTTTTTCCCTGTCCAGATGTGTCTTGGAATAAAACTTATCTGCAAAACATACAACCTGCTCTTCCATACTTACCGGAAGCATGTCCCGGTGAGGAACAGGCAGATTTTGCGCAACAATATCCTCCAGTGCGAGACCGGCCCCCGTATGCCTTTCACAAACCAAGGCATGACGCGGATATCCTTCCGAACGCACCAGGTCCGCTCCCAGATAGCCATGACAGATATAGGGTTTGTCGCCAAAGCAATAAATGCCGTCGGCATCTGTCAGGAATATACCTATATCGTGCAACATAGCCGCTTCATACAGAAAATCTCTGTCCAAAGACAACTCCGGATGGCGGTCGGCAATCCACAAAGCCTTATCGGCCACAGAACGGCTGTGCGTCAGTAGGATATGCCTCAATTCATTGGCTTCCGGATAATATTTATCAATCAACCCTTGGGGACTCATTTTTATTTTTTGCTGAATTTATAAACAATGACTTTCCGGCGCAAATCGCAACTGCGCAGAGGAGTGCGGTATACTTCCTCCACCCGGTAGGTGTCTTCCGTATCCTGCAGGAACTGTTCTTGCAGTTCGTCCGTCACCAACACATAACCTTGGGCAGGGTTCAGTTTATCAAAGATACGCACCCGGTCGCCCAGATAATAATTTATACCATAGAACTTAACCCAGTCGGCATACGAATAGACCATACCTTGAGGTTCTAACTCGTTCAGGCGTACAGCCAGATGCCTGTCCGACTTCACCGCCAATATAGTAGGCTGATAAACGCCGTCCAACGACACAAATATACACAAAATGCAGCCAGCCGTACCATACAACAGCGAACGCGTGTCCGCACGCTTTACCAGCATATACAGCAAACAGCCGGCAGCTACAAGCGGCAGGAACACAATCAGCCATTTCGGCAGTGAGAGCTCCACCGTATGCAGTGCATTCACAAAAGCTATATTCTCGGCGGCATGCTTGCCTGTTCCCCAAATACTTTCGGGAATCATGTCCAAACGCACGGCAAAGAAAGTAACGGTAAGCAATATTGTCAATGCAACGAAAATCCAGGCAGAAATCCGGAATACTTTCGCGCCTCGTTGCACCAATGCCAGCAGGTATTCGGCAAGCAGCATTCCCATAAACGGATAGATAGGCAGCAGATAGACGCTACGCTTACTTTTGGGAATGCAATAGAAGATGAAAATCGTTAAAATCACCACCCACGCAAAAAGCTGCAACGGTGACTGAGAACGGAATTTGCACCACGCTTTCTTTAAACGTTCGCCAACGGAAGCACCTTCCGGCAGAAGATGTATCTTTTTCCATTTCAGTCCGAACAAGGAAATAAGCAGCACTAAAGTCCAGGGAACCCATCCCCAAATAATAGTCAGGAAGTTATACCACAACGGATTCTCGTGCGATGCATAGGACATTTTCCGGAAGAAACGTCCGGTATTTTCTTCCAGCATCAAATTGACAAACGCCTCTCCGCCTTGCTGATAAGCTGCCCAAAACCAAATGCCCAAAGGAATGAGGGACAGCAACCCGATGCCCAGCAATGAAAAGAAAGCCTTTCCGAACGAACGCCCGCGCAACAGCTGATACACCCCGATACCCAAACAGGGAAAGATAGAGCCGACCGGCCCTTTTGTCAATGTAGCGCATGCCATCAACAGTACGGCCAACCAAGGAATTCCTTTGCAATTCTTCTCATCCCATCGGAAAAGCAGACACAATGAAATCACGATGAGAGAAACTTGCAGCATATCAAGCCGGCAAGCTACCGCCGCACGGTGTACTTCAAAAGAGGACAAAAGAAGGATAGAGGTCAGAAATGCAGTCTTTACATCCTTGCGTTTGGCTACGAAGCTGAAGAATACCAACTGCATAGCCAGAAAAGCAAGCGCCGACGGCATACGTGCCGAGAACTCCGTAACTCCTCCCAAGACAGATGAAATGACGGCTATTGTCCAATAAAGGAAAGGCGGTTTATAAGCTATTTCCACTCCGTAATTCGTCGGGAGTATCCAGTTACCGCTTTCCAGCATGGTATATGCAACTATCGCCTCACGCGGTTCCCCTTTCGAATAGAATATGGTTTCCCCTAAAAAGGGAACCAGTACAAGCACACTTAACAGTGCAATAAACCAGAACGCTATCTTTCTGTCCGACATATATTTTCGTTTTTATATTTTTCCGGCTGCAAAAGTACGAAATATTCTACAACAATACCTAACTTTGCCGGCTCAATGATAGCGTAAACCTAAAATGAAGCATTTAAAAAGATTTCCCGAGTTCATACGTTTTGTCATGGTGGGTATCCTTGCAACCGCTTTGCACTACGGGATATACTTCTTACTGCAACGGTTCATCAATGTAAATATAGCCTATACCCTCGGCTATGCCCTGAGCTTTATCGCCAATTTCTACCTTACCGCATACTTCACGTTCGGCAAAAAGCCGTCATGGAGCAAGGCGTTCGGTTTTGGCGGAGCACATTTATTCAATTACCTGCTGCACATCGGTTTGCTGAATACATTCCTCTGGTTGGGACTCTCCAAAACCCTTGCCCCTATTCCGGTATTCGCCATAGCCATTCCGGTCAATTTCCTGTTGGTACGCTTCGTTTTCAAACGAAAAGACTGATATTTCTCAAATCAATAATTTTTAATTATAATATTTATCCCGGACTTCTCCGGAAAATAATATATTTGCAAAGTATTTACCATACACATTTGCGAAATGAAGAAAGTAACCCTACTGATTCCGGTCTACAACGAAGAAGCGATGCTCCCTACCCTATATCAGCGCTTGATAGAACTTATCAACCGCAACAGCACTTATGCATGGGAAATCCTATTTATCAATGACGGCAGCAGCGACCGGACACTCGATGTTATCCGCCAACTCCGACAAACGGACAGCAGGGTAAATTTCGTGAACCTCTCGCGCAACTTCGGCAAGGAAATCGCCATGCTTGCAGGCTTCGACTACACCACCGGAGACTGCTGCGTGGTAATGGATGCCGACCTGCAAGACCCTCCCGAACTTGTAGACCGGATGCTGCAATACTGGGAAGAAGGTTATGACGACATCTACGCCAAACGCCGCAACCGTGGCGAAGAGAGCTGGATGCGCCGCCGGCTGTCACTTGCCTTCTACAGCATCTTACAAAAGATGAGCCGGATAGATATCCTGCCGAACGTAGGAGACTTCCGCCTGCTCGACCGCCGCTGCGTACTGACGTTAAGACACTTGCGCGAACAGGAACGCTATACCAAAGGACTATTCTGCTGGATAGGCTACCGGAAGAAAAGCATAGAATTCGACCGGGGCGACCGCCTTGCCGGACACTCCTCATGGAGTTTCTTCAAACTGCTGAACCTGGCAATCGAAGGAATCACCTCCTCTTCCACCGCTCCCCTGCGCATTGCCACCGTTTGCGGTATCCTCTGTTCCATTTCCAGCTTTATCTACGCTATCTATTTCCTGATAAAGACCATCATATACGGCGACCAGGCCGCCGGTTTCCCCACCCTGATAGTCGTTATTCTGTTCCTAGGCGGCATCCAACTGTTCGCATTGGGCGTTATCGGAGAGTATATCGGACGTATTTTCAAAGAGACCAAAAGACGCCCTGCTTATATCGCATCGGATTACAATGAGAAGAAGTTGGGATATGACGAATAAATTACTATTGCCCACTAATTTCCGTATGGCTAAAGAGGCGGTTGCTCACTTTTCCGCTTCCGCCACAACTGATAGCTATTGAAAATATTTTGCCACATATTATATCTTAACTAACCTATCAAACTGATTATCATAGAAGAATTCCACCTATTACCAACTGTGGGTAACCAAAGGCTATTACCTGCCCCAAAAAGAAACAAGGCTTTTGCCTTACAATAGCTTTTTCAGTTCCTCAATGTCCGGCAAAGCGTTACGAAGCCGTTCCGGCATATCTTTAGAAGCACGGTATGTAGCAACTCCCATCGGTTTGTTATAATCACGAACGGCAAACTCTACAAAGGTCTGATTCATTTCTCTGCAAAGGATTATGCCGATAGAGGGATTCTCGTGCGGCTTTCTGATATATGTATCTAAGGCGGATAGATAAGTATTCAACTGCCCCAAATAAGATGTACGGAATTTTCCTGATTTCAACTCGACCGCGACCAGAGAATTAAGCTCCCGATTGAAAAAGAGCAAATCAATGAACATTTCTTCCCCTGCAACCTCCATGCGATATTGATTGCCTATAAAACTGAAATCTTGCCCAAAGGTCATGATAAACTTCTTCACATTGGCAACAATCGCCTTTTCTACTATCTTTTCGTCTAAATCCTCCTCCTGTTCATTCAGTTCCTCCACATTAATGAAATCAAGCAAGTATTCATCTTTGAATGAGCAAACAGCTTTTAGAGCTTGCTTGGTATCAGGCAATGCTTGTGCGAAATTGTTAGGAAAAGTGCCCCGATGGCTGTACAGGTCTGTTTTTAAGTAATCCCTTAAAGTGTATTTACTCCAATAGCGAGTGGCGCACTCATGTATATAGAACAGCCTTGCTTCCAAAGTCTTAGCTTTGGATATTATTTCAGTATGATGACTAAAGCCGATTGAAAGGAAGTCTGACCAGTTAAATTCATCAGCCAGTGGCTGGCGAATTTCTACAAGAAGTAATTTTTCATCCAATACTAAATCGTCAGCCAGTGGCTGGCGATTTAAAACAGATTCCCATGCTTCATAAAATATTCGCATGTTCTTTATATTCGAAGCTGAAAATCCCCTTAGCCCCGGCAATTCTTTTTGCAATAGGGAAGATATCTGTTCAATTGCACCTTTTCCCCAAAAGCCAGTACGGGAATTTTCCGACACATAACGTCCGATGCCGTAATAAAGAGATAGCTGTTCCTTGTTCACCGATGCGGCTGCACGGTACTGGCTGCGTAG
>OLFY01003063.1_pt1 | contig 14758 bp, 8 predicted proteins | sample 1605611 | NCBI WGS metagenome assembly OLFY01 (sample SAMEA3888923, study PRJEB22519) | human gut metagenome | biome: human gut; feature: human-associated habitat; material: faeces | place: Denmark | collected 2011
AGCCGTTTTTATTCCACCAGCTTAGCTGGTGGTTTTTCTTCACTCAAGTTCTTAATAAAAAACAAATCCGGACTGTGGATCATTTCCACAGCCCGGATTTGTTTACTTGTGCAATTTTGACGGTATATAACTCAAGCTTTGCCTGATTCATTCACAGCCGCTGCGCTGGGGTGATCAGAAGGATGCTTGGCAAACAGCGTCTTCAGAGCAAGCGGAGTGGTAACAGAAGATACGATGATCAGCAGAATAACCGCGGTAAAGTAGACAGAGTCCACCATGCCGACTGCAAGGCCCTTTTGTGCCACAATCAAAGCAACCTCGCCGCGGGTCATCATGCCAACGCCAACCTTGAGGGAATCTGCCCAGTTGAACTTGCAGATCTTTGCTGCAAAACCGCAGCCAATGATCTTGGTGATAAGTGCCACAATGACAAAGCAGACACAGAACAGCAGGATATCGGGAGTCAGGCCGCTGATATCGGTTTTGAGGCCGATGGAAGCAAAGAACACCGGAGCAAACATCATATAGTTGCTGATTTCGACACGGCGCTCCACATAGGGTGCATCATGAATGTTGCACAGCACGATACCAGCAATGTAAGCACCGGTAATATCGGCAATGCCAAAGTACTGCTCTGCAATGTAAGCCATGGCAAAGCAGAAGCCAAGGCTGGCAATGGTGATGCGCTGGGTGTGGGGGTTACGGTTATCCAGCCAGGTCATGACCTTGTACAGCACAAAACCGACAATGACCGCCACCACAAAGAACAGCACCGTGTTGATCAACACCTGGCCGATGCTGGTACCGCCTTCTTCGCCGCTGCCGGCCCCCAGAACGCAGGTAAGCACCACAATGCCGATAACGTCATCAATCACGGCTGCGCTGACGATGGTGGTGCCCAGGAAGCCTTTCAGCTGGCCAAGCTCCTGCAGGGTTGCCACCGTGATGGAAACGCTGGTTGCCGTCATAATGGTGCCGATGAACAATGCTTTATAAAATTCCGGACTGCCGATAGCACCCAGACCATAGAACGCACCATACAGCAGCGTACCGCCCACCAAGGGAACAAAAACACCCACGCAGGCAACCAGAGTTGCAATGGGGCCGGCTTTCATCAACTGCTTCAGGTTGGTGCCAAGGCCGGTGGAGAACATCAGCAAAATAACGCCGATTTCCGCAAAGACCGAGATGGTATCGCTGAGCTGAACAACCCCCAGCAAAGAGGGGCCAATCAGCAAACCGGCGATGATCTCGCCCACCACTTGGGGTGCCTTGAGTTTGCGGGCAATCAGGCCAAAAAACTTAGCTGCAATCAATATGATTGCAAGATCCCGGAAGAATAGATACATAATGATAGAACCTCCTTTTCAGCACGGCATAGCTGATATGGCTTTTTGGTTCATACAGTGGTACTTGCCATCCGCCCAGCCTCCCCAGCCAAAAGGTGCCGGAGCCGTGTTCCCTTATGTTTTACCACGCTGTTCATATTTTTTCAAGAGCTTTGTCACAGAAATGTCAATTTTCATCTGTATGCACAAATGTCTTGCACAAACGGGGCGTTTGCGGGGCAGTTCATGCCATATTGTGGTTGCGGCAAAAAGGGCATGTGCTTGTACCCTCCTTTGGATTTCAGATCATTTTTGCAAAAAACTTCTTCCATATGTTCTTTTTTTCTTTTTTAAAATTTATTTGAAAAAAATTGATTTTTTTCAAAATATTGCTTGACAATCCCAGATGTGCTTGCTATAATATAACACGTCGTCAGGTGAGGCGATACAGCAGAATAGATGGAAAGATGGCTGAGCTGGTCTAAGGCGCACGACTGGAAATCGTGTAGGGCCCATAAAGCCCTCAAGGGTTCGAATCCCTTTCTTTCCGCCACAAAAAAGCTACATTCAATTTGGATGTAGCTTTTTTGTTTTACAGTTTTACATGTTATCAGTGCGGCCCTTTTTGTGGCATAATAAAGCCACGAAAGGAGCTGAGCTTATGCCCGAAATTATCCCAATTCGTGATCTGAAAAATACCAATGCGATTTCGCAGCGCTGCCACGAAACGCAGGAACCCATCTTTGTGACAAAAGCGGTTATGGGGATATGGTTATCATGAGCATAAGGGCTCCTCGGATGTTGTCCGGGGAGTTTTTATTTATATCGTCTCGTGTATTTTTCTTGGCACATTGCTGATTATATCGACTATTATAATAACAGCAGAATTCAAGCTAAAACAAAATGGATGCCTCCCTCCACATTCAGAGAAGCATCCATGATGGATTCTTAATTATTCGATTTTTACCCGTGTCCAGAAAACCGGGTACATATCAGTACGGGACGGCAGCTTTGCTTTTGTTGGTTTGCTCTTTTTATAAAAAAACTATGATTACAGCGGCATATAGTCAAAATCAATGCGGCCAAGGGCAACGTTGGCACCGGCCACCTGCACTTTGACGGGGTCGCCCAGCATCCAGCGTTTTCCGGTCAGCGGGTCCAGAATGCTGACGCCCTCCACCACAGTGGCTTCGCCCTTGCAGAGCTGTGCGGCAGGCACAAAGCCCTCTACGGTGTTTTCCAGCGCCACAAAAATACCGCGCGGTGTTACACCTGCCACGGTGCCGGTGTAGACTTCGCCCAGGTGGTTGTGCATATACTCGGCCTTGTACAGGTCCTCCACATCGCGCTCAATGCGCACGGCGGAAACTTCCTGGCGGCTGGACTGCTCGCTGGCGTGGGTGGCAAAACCGGTATAATCCTTGATGAGCTCCTGCTCCGGCTTGCCCACCAGCATATCCGTCAGGATGCGATGGATGGCAAGGTCCGGGTAACGGCGAATGGGGCTGGTAAAGTGGGCATAGTCTGCCAGCACCAGGCCGTAATGGCCTTTCGGCTCCGGAGAGTAGCGAGCTTTCTGCATGCTGCGCAGGATACCGGTGTGGACCGGGATCTGGATGGGCTGGCCGCGGGTTTCGTCCAGAATGGCAGAAAGCTCCAGCTGGGTGGGCACTTCCCCGGCAAAGTGGACGTTCAGGCCGCAGGCTTTCAGGGTGTTGCTCAGCTTTTCCATGCGCTCGGCATCGGGGGCTTCATGGATACGGTACACAAACGGCACATGATGGGTACGGCCCGCATTGGCAGCGCACTGGTTGGCCAGCAGCATGAACTCTTCGATCATGCACTCCGACACACCGCGGGTGCGCTTGACGATATCCACGCAGCGGCCTTCCTCGTCCATGACCAACTTGGCTTCGTCGGATTCGATGTCCATCGCGCCGCGTGCTTTGCGCAGAGCCAGGCGCTTTTCGTACAGCTCGGTCATCGCGGGCAGCTGAGCCATAACGTCTTTATATTTCGTCACCAGAGCCGGGTCATTGGAGCCGTCCAACAGAGCGTTAATTTCTTTATAAACGCCCTTGACACGGCTGCGGATGACGCTCTTGACAAACTGATAGCTATGGATATTGCCGCTTTCATCCAGCTGCATCAGGCAGGAGAACGCCAGGCGCTCCTCCCCTTCATTGAGGCTGCAGATGCCGTTGGAAAGCTGGGTGGGCAGCATGGGGATGACTTTATCCGCGTAATAGATGGAAGTTGCGCGCTCATAAGCTTCCTTATCCAGCGCAGTGTCCGGGCGGACATAGTGGCTGACATCCGCAATATGAACGCCCAGCTCATAGCCGCCGTTCTGGGTTTTCATCAGGCTGATGGCGTCGTCGATATCCTTGGTCTCGGCAGAGTCGATGGTAAAGATCGGCAGACCGCGCAGGTCGGCGCGGTGGGCAGCTTCGGCGGGGTCGATGAGAGCGTTATCATATGCGTGAGCTTCGGCCAATACCTCCTCCGGGAATTCCTGGCGGACATCACGACCATACAGCACAGCCTTGGCGCACTCTGCTGCGCGGTCGGAAGTGCCGAAGCGCTCGGCAACAGCGCAGCGGTGGTCCATATGGCGCTGGCCGCGGTTGGTCAGGATAGCACCGACCTTATCCCCCAGCTGTGCGCCGTTGACGCCTTTTTTATCCAGCACAATGCGCACATCACGGCAGCCGTCCGGCTCCACGGCAAGGCGGCCGTCCTCAGTCAGCACAATGGTACCGGCAAAGGTGTTGTGCGGGGTGGTCACCTCCACCACTTCACCCTCGGCGCTGCCCTCCACACGGGGGTGGTCGAACAGTTTGATGATGATTTTATCCTGCGGCATAGCACCATGCAGGGCGCGGCCGGGAATAAAGATATCGCCGGTGCCGTCATCGCGGGACGCAAAGCCGAAGCGGGCCGCCAGCTTGACCAGTGTGCAGGGAATGCCAGCGGGGGCATCGGTATTTTCCATCACGGCAAAGCCCGGAACATAGGTACCGTTGCGGGCGGACAGCATACCGGTAGCTACCATGCCGGTTACGGTGTTGCGCAGGCGGGAATTATCCACCTGCAAAGCATTCTGCAGCTCACGCAGGGTCTGGGGGCGGCGCTTGCACGCCGCAAGAATATTTTTCTGTAATGGTGTCATGTTTTCTCCTTTGGGTTGGGCACAGGCAGCGGCCCATGCCTTTGTTTTTACTCCTCGTTTACGTCACCCTGCCACCCGGCAGGGTCCTTCCATAGCAGGCGTGGCCTTTGGTTTCGCGGCAGCACCTGCACCATTGTGACCTTTTTATTTTTCCCATAAAAAACGACCCGCGGTATTGGGCGGGTCGTTGACGGTTCCTGAATAAGGGAAAGCGGAACGCCAACAAAATTGGCCAGACCGTTCTCCTTTCATTCAATTACAAGCGGGCACTCAGCACACCAACCAGCAGCGTAGCTACAAAGAAAACAGCGCCGCAGATTTTGGTCACTTTGGCCAGCTTGGCATCCAGGCCACGCTCGCGGCCGGCAGCCATAAAGCTGCTATCACCCATAATAGCAGCAGACAGGCCCTGCCCTTTCTGGGTCTGGGACAAAGTGAACACAACGATCAGAACCGAAACAATGATCAGCACAACGCCGAACGCGATTTCATAAGCGGTCATGGATTAACAGCAACTCCTTTTCAGGCCACAGCCAAAACGGATGTTTCGGCCTGCCCTAACTCTCATACAGGTTATAATATAACATACCAAAAAGCAAAATGCAAGAACTTTACCCTGCCTTGTGCAGAAAAAGATTGCATTGCCTTTTTTTGCTCCTTACAGACTCATCTGCTCGGTCGTGTCCTCCTGGCGGAGCAGCGCGCCGGCTGCGGGCAGGGTGCGCACGCGGTAGCGGTGCGGGTCTTTCAGTTCCAGCCCCGCCGCCGGGCGCACTTTGGCGATTCGGGCGTTCTTTTTCAGCGTTACCATGTTGATACCGGCGGTATCGCGGGTAGCCTTTTCGGGAATCAGCGCACTGCCGACCAGGATCAAGCGTGGGCCACCGGTGCCGCCGCTGGTGAAGACGGCCAGCTCGGTTTCTTCCTCAATGTGCAGCATTGCGGCAAGTTCTTCCTTATCGCTATAGGCTTTCAGCAGCTTGCGGCGGTTCTGCTTGGTCATATAGCTGGCCAGCGGGATCTTTGCACACTTGCCGTTCTGGTAGAAGAACAGCATGTAACCACGGTAATCGACTGTGACCGTCATGAACAGCGGCACTTCGCCCTCTTCCATTTCCAGCTTGGAAGCGACATAATCACCCAGCACGCTGGCCTTGGTATCGGCAAATTCCGATGCGCGGGATTTGTACACCTGGGCATGGTTGGTAAAGAAGAGCAGCTCGGCGCTGTTGGTGGTCTCTTTGGTATAAACCACCTCGTCGCCGTCTTTCAGCTTCTGCTCGCCAGACATGCGCAGGCTCTGCGGGGTAATTTTTTTGAAGTAGCCTTCCCGCGTAAAGAACACCGTGACCGGGTAATCCGGGATCTCGTTCTGCTCATCGGCAGCAGAATCGTCCGGCAGGTCGTACAGAATTTCCGTTTTGCGGGGGCTGCCATACTTTTTGGCAACATCGCTCAGCTCGGTCATAATGATCTTGCGGATGCGGGCGGGGCGTTTGAGAACATCTTCCAAGTCTGCGATCGCCTTTTCCAGTTCCTCAATTTCCTCGGTGCGTTTGAGGATATACTCACGGTTGAGGTGGCGCAGCTTGATTTCCGCCACATACTCAGCCTGCACTTCGTCAATGCCAAAACCGATCATCAAGTTGGGCACAACCTCGGATTCTTCCGCAGTGTTGCGCACAATTTCAATTGCCTTATCAATATCCAGCAGGATAGCTTCCAGGCCGCGCAGCAGGTGCAGACGCTTTTGCTTGCCCTGCAGATCATAGTAGGTGCGGCGGCGCACGCATTCGGAGCGGAATGCAATCCACTCCAACAAAATCTGGCGCACGCCCAACACGCGGGGCTGGCCGCCGATCAGCACATTGAAGTTGCAGGCAAAACTGTCCTCCAGCGGGGTTGCCTTGAACAGACGCGCCATCAGCTTGTCCGGGTCCTGGCCGCGCTTGAGGTCGATGGTCAGCTTCAAGCCGTTCAGGTCGGTTTCATCACGCATATCGCTGATTTCACGGATCTTGCCCAGTTTGACCAGCTCGGTGATCTTATCCATGATGGCTTCCACCGTTGTGGTCGGCGGAATGCGGGTGATGTCAATGCAGTTGTTCTCTTTATCGTAAGCCCACTGGGCGCGCACGCGGATGCTGCCGCGGCCTTTTTCCAGCACATTCTGCATCTCGGCGGCATCATACAGGATGGAACCGCCGCCGACAAAATCCGGCGCGGGCATCAGCTGGGCCAGGTCCGCCTGGTCGTCTTTCATCAGGGCGATGGTTGCATTGCAGAGCTCCACCAGGTTGAAGGAACAGATGTTGGACGCCATACCGACCGCAATGCCCAGTGTGTTGTTGGCCAGAATGGTCGGGAAGGTGACCGGCAGCATCGTCGGTTCGGTGGTGGTGCCGTCATAGTTGGGCACAAAATCCACGGTATCCTTGTCGATATCGCGGAACAGCTCTTCACACACGGGTTCCAGCTTTGCCTCGGTGTAACGAGCGGCGGCGTAAGCCATATCGCGGCTGTACGCCTTGCCAAAGTTACCCTTGGAGTCCACAAAGGGCACCAGCAGGCTTTCGTTGGAACGGCCCATACGCACCATGGTGTCATAAATGGCGGCATCGCCGTGGGGGTTCAGGTGCATGGTGCTGCCCACGATGTTGGCGCTTTTGGTGCGGGCGCCTTTCAGCAGGCCCATGCCGTACATGGTATACAGCAGTTTGCGGTGGGCGGGCTTGAAGCCGTCAATTTCCGGCAACGCGCGGGAAACAATAACGCTCATGGCGTAAGGCATGTAGTTTGTTTCCAGCGTATCGGTAATGGGGCTTTCGATGACCTCACCGGCAGAGAGGATCTCGACGTTATCGCCCAGCTGCGGGCGGGCAGGGGCGGCTTTCTTTTTGGTTGCTTTTTTTGCCATTTTGCTCTCTCCTCCCCTGATTAAGATACATCCAGATCGTCCAGATATTCAGCGCCGTGCTCCGCAATGTGCTCCTTACGGCCCTGCAGATTATCGCCCAGGAGCAGGTCAAACACCTCCGCCGTGCGCTGAACATCGGTGGGCAGAACTTTAATTAAGCGGCGGCTTTCGGGGCTCATGGTGGTCAGCCACATCATTTCGGGGTCGTTTTCGCCCAGACCTTTGGATCGCTGGATCGTAAACTTCTGGCCGTCGATCCGCTTCATGATATCGGCCTTTTCCGGCTCGGTATAGGCAAAGTAGGTCTTATTTTTGGTGTTGATCTCATACAGTGGGGATTCCGCGATATACACATACCCCTGATTGATGAGGGTGGGGGTCAGGCGGTAGAGCATCGTCAGCACCAAGGTGCGGATCTGATAACCGTCCACATCAGCATCGGTACAGATGACGATCTTGTTAAAGCGCAGGTTGTCCAGATTAAAGGTAGCCAGGTCCTTATTGTGGCTGCCGCCCAGCTCCACGCCGCAGCCCATCACGCGGATCAAGTCTGTGATAATGTCAGACTTGAAAATGCGGGCGTAATCGGCCTTCAGGCAGTTCAGGATCTTGCCGCGAATGGGCATGATCGCCTGGAACTCCGAATCGCGGCTCTGTTTGACCGCGCCCATAGCGGAATCGCCCTCCACGATGTACAGTTCGCGGCGGGTGGCATCCTTGGTGCGGCAGTCCACAAATTTCTGCACGCGGTTGGCCAGGTCCATCTGCTGGGTCATTGTTTTTTTGATGGACACACGCGCTTTTTCGGCGTGTTCGCGGCTTTGCTTATTGATTAGCACCTGCTTGCAGGCTTTTTCGGCTTCGTCCGGGTGCTCCACAAAGTAGACTTCCAGCTGGTGCTTGAGGAACTCCGTCATGGCCTGGGCCACAAACTTGTTGGTGATGGCCTTTTTGGTCTGGTTCTCGTAGCTGGTGCGGGTGGAGAAGCTGGAGGAAACCAGAATCAGGCAGTCCTGCACATCGTTGAAGGTGATGGAGCTTTCGTTTTTCTTGTACAGACCCTTATTTTTCAGCCAGTTGTTGATCTGGTTGACAAAGGCCAGGCGGACAGCGCGGTCCGGGCTGCCGCCGTGCTCCAGCCACGAAGAGTTGTGATAGTATTCCAGCGTTTGCACCGCGTTGGAAAAGCAGAACGCCACGTTCATTTTGACCTGATATTCCGGCTGATCATCACGGTCGCGGCCGATTGCGGAACCGGAACAGAAATGCACCGGGGTCAGGGTTCCCTCACCGGCGATCTCATTGGCATAGTCCTGAATGCCATGCTCATAGAAATATTCGATTTTTTCGGCACGTTCGCCCGTGCGGTCGTTGAACACGAGAGTCACACCGTCATTGACAACGGCCTGGCGGCGCAGCATATCCTTGAAAGTATCCGCCGGAACATTGATGTCGGTAAACACATCGGTGTCCGGTTTCCAGCGGATGACGGAGCCGGTGCGGCGGCCGGTGAACGGCTCTTTTTTCAGCCCGCCGACATTCTCACCTTTTTTGAAATCCAGGTGATAGTGCATGCCATCGCGGTAAATATCCGCAGTCATCCATTCGCTGGAATACTGGGTGGCGCAAAGGCCAAGGCCGTTCAGGCCAAGGGAGAAGTCATAGTTGCCGCTACCCTCGCCATATTTGCCTCCCGCGTACAATTCGCAGAACACAAGATCCCAGTTCCAGCGTTCTTCAGCTTTATTGTAATCGACGGGGATACCGCGGCCAAAGTCCTCTACTTCCACAGAGTGATCCGGGTAAAGGGTAACGTTGATTTTGTTGCCGTGGCCGTCACGCGCTTCATCGATGGAGTTGGATACGATCTCAAAAATGGAATGGGCACAGCCTTCCACACCGTCAGAGCCAAAGATAACGGCCGGGCGCTTGCGCACACGGTCTGCACCTTTTAAGCTCTTGATGCTTTCGTTGCCGTATTCTTCCTTCTTTTTTGCCATTCGGCAGTTCCCTCCCGTTTTTGGATGCAGGGAATCACGCTGCTGCGTACCCCTGTGCGCGCAGAATTTTGCTTTTTCAGGCGCGTAAAGATAATTAAACCACAGGTTGACAGGAATTGTCAAATCCAATTTTGCGTTTTTGCTGCACAAAGTTCCCTGTTGTGGTTATTTTTTGTCTGCTTTTTTGCGTTTGCGCGGCGGCTGGGCGGAGGCTTTTTCCTCTGCGGGCACCGGGCGTCCCGGCTCTTCCGGCACGGGGGCCGGAGCTGTGCCCTGCAGTTTCCAGGCGCGCTCCAGCACGGGTTTCAGGTACTGGCCGGTGAAGGAGTTCGGGTTCTGGGCCACCTGTTCCGGCGTACCGGTTGCCACAATGGTACCGCCGCCGCTGCCGCCCTCCGGCCCCAGGTCGATGATATAGTCGGCACGCTTGATCACATCCAGGTTATGCTCGATCACGATCACGGTGTTGCCCGCATCGGCCAGCTTATCCAGCACCTTGACCAGACGGTGCACATCGGCAATGTGCAGGCCGGTGGTAGGCTCGTCCAGAATATAGACGGTTTTGCCGGTATCGCGGCGGGCAAGCTCGTTGGCCAGCTTGACACGCTGGGCTTCGCCGCCGGAAAGTGTGGTGGCCGACTGGCCCAGCTGCACATAGCCAAGGCCGACTTCCTGCAGGGTTTGCAGTTTGCGCGCAATTTTGGGCTGGTTGGCAAAGAAATTGCAGGCTTCCTCCACCGTCATATCCAGCACATCGGAGATGTTTTTGTCTTTATATTTTACTTCCAGCGTTTCGCGGTTATAGCGCTTGCCCTTGCAGACATCGCAGGGAACGTAAATATCCGGCAGAAAGTGCATTTCGATCTGCACAATGCCGCCGCCCTCGCAGGCTTCGCAGCGGCCGCCCTTGACGTTGAAGCTGAACCGGCCGGGGCCGTAACCGCGCTGTTTGGCATCCTGGGTGTTGGAGAAGAGGGCACGGATATCGCCGAACACACCGGTGTAGGTGGCCGGGTTGGAGCGCGGGGTGCGGCCAATGGGCGACTGGTCAATGCCGATGACCTTATCGATCCATTCCATCCCCTGAACTTCGTCACACTGGCCGGGGCGGCTGCGGGCGCCGTTGAGCGCTGCGGCCAGCGACTTATACAAAATTTCATTGACCAGCGTGGACTTGCCGGAACCGGAAACACCGGTCACGCAGATCATTTTGCCAAGGGGAAAATCCACGGTAATGTTTTGCAGGTTGTTTTCCCGCGCTTTGACCACCGTGAGCATTTTACCGTTACCGGAGCGGTGGGCGGTGGGAACTTCCACAAATTTGCGGCCGGAAAGGTACTCGCCGGTCACACTGCGCGGGGCATTGCAGATGTCCTCCACACTGCCGGCGGCCACGATCTCGCCGCCATGCACACCGGCACCGGGGCCGACATCCACAATATAGTCCGCCTGGCGCATGGTGTCCTCGTCGTGCTCTACTACAATCAGGGTGTTGCCCAGGTCGCGCAGGCGCTTCATGGTGGCAATCAGCTTATCGTTATCGCGCTGATGCAGGCCGATGCTGGGTTCATCCAGCACATACAGCACGCCGGTCAGTGCGCTGCCGATCTGGGTCGCCAGGCGGATGCGCTGGCTTTCGCCGCCGGAAAGGGACGATGCGCCGCGAGACAGGGTCAAGTACCCCAGACCCACGCTCTTCAAAAAGCCCAGACGCTCTTTGACCTCTTTGAAGATGGAGGCAGCGATGACTTCATCCCGCTCGGACACTTTTGCCGTCTGAATAAATTCCAGCTCCTCGTTCACGCTCATATCGCAGAACTGGGCAATGTTGATGCCGCCCACCGTGACGGCGAGGCTGGTGGGCTTCAGGCGTTGGCCGTGGCAGGTGGGGCACTCCTCGCTGGACATGACAAGGGCGATTTCCTCCTTGACCCACTCGCTGCCTGTTTCACGGAAGCGGCGCTCCAGGTTGGGGATAATGCCCTCAAACGTGTTCATATAGGTGCCGGAGCCAAACATATTCTCGCGCTGCATCTCGATTTTTTCAGTTCCGGTGCCATACAGGATGGCGTGCACGGCTTCTTTGCTCATCTCCTTGATGGGGGTATCCAGCGTAAAGCCATAGCGCTTGCCCAGCGCTTTGTAATACATTTCAGAGATGGATCCCTCCGCATAATACCAGCCGCTGGCCTTGATGGCACTTTCGCGGATGGACTTGTGCGGATCCGGAATCACGCGGGCCGGGTCCACCTTCATAAAGGTGCCCAGGCCGGTGCAGGTTTCACAGGCGCCAAAGGGATTGTTAAAGCTGAACATGCGGGGGGAAAGTTCGTCAATGGAAACACCGTGCTCCGGGCAGGCATAGTTCTGGCTGAACTCCATCGGTCCACCGCCGATAACATCAATGATGACAAGGCCGCCGGTCAGGGCAACGGCAGTCTCAATAGAATCGGCCAGGCGGCCGCGCACCGTATCATTGATGGACAGGCGGTCCACGACGATTTCAACGGTATGCTTGATATTCTTTTCCAGCTTGATCTCTTCGTCCAGATCATACATGTTGCCGTCAATGCGCACGCGGGCGTAACCGCCGCGGCGGGCAGCGTCCAGCTCCTTGGCCTGGGTGCCTTTGCGGCCCCGCACAACAGGGGCCAGCACCTGGAAGCGGGTGCGTTCCGGCAGTTTAAGCACCTCGTCTACCATCTCGTCCACCGTTTGCTGGCTGATGACGCGTCCGCAGACCGGGCAGTGCGGAACGCCGATGCGGGCATACATCAAACGGAGATAATCATAAATTTCCGTCACGGTGCCCACGGTGGAACGCGGGTTGTGGCTGGTGGTTTTCTGGTCAATGGAAACCGCCGGGGAAAGGCCGGTGATTTCGTCCACATCGGGCTTTTCCATCTGGCCCAGGAACATGCGGGCATAGCTGGAAAGGCTTTCCATATAGCGGCGCTGGCCGTCCGCAAAGATGGTATCAAAGGCCAGGCTGGACTTGCCGGAGCCGGAAAGGCCCGTCATAACAATCAGCTTGTTGCGCGGCAGAACCAGGTTGACGTTTTTCAGGTTATGCTCCCGTGCGCCCTTGATCGTAATGCGGTTGTTGGCATCAATTTGAATGTTGCTCACTTTTTATAGCTCCTTCTCCCCTTGCCCGTTTTGCGCTGTTTTTCAGCGGCGCGGCGGGTGCTGGTATCGGCGGTAGGGTCCTCCCCGCGCTGCAGCTTTTCAATCTCATCACGCAGGAATGCGGCGTGCTCAAACTGCAGCAGGCGGGCGGCTTCTTTCATCTCGCGGGTCAGGCGGGTAATGGCCTGTTCGCGTTCAGCGCGGCTCATACGGTGCTGGCGCATCTTTTTGTTTTCTTCGCTCATGCTGATTTCCAGCCCGCCGCCGATGGCTTTCACGATAGTTTTTGGTGTAATGCCGTGTTCTTTGTTGTAGGCATCCTGGATGGCACGGCGGCGCTCGGTTTCCATGATGGCGCGCTCCATGCTGGGGGTTACTTCATCGGCGTACATCAGCACCACGCCGTTTGCGTTGCGGGCCGCGCGGCCAATGGTCTGAATCAGGCTGGTTTCGCTGCGCAGGAAGCCCTCTTTGTCGGCATCCAGAATGGCGATCAGCGAAACTTCCGGCAGATCCAGGCCCTCGCGCAGAAGGTTGATGCCGACAATCACATCAATGGCACCGGTGCGCAGGTCCTTGATGATCTCCATGCGCTCAAAGGTATCCACCTCGTGGTGCATATACTTGGTGTGCACGCCGTGTTCTTCCAGGTAGTCGGTCAGGTCCTCGGCCATTTTGACAGTCAGGGTGGTAACTAGGGCACGCTCGCCGCGGTCGATGCGCTGCAAAATTTCGCCCAGCAGATTCTCGATCTGGCCTTCCACTGGGCGCACCATGATGACGGGGTCCAGCAGACCGGTGGGGCGGATGACCTGCTCGGCCACGCGGCTGGAATGTTCCCGTTCATAGGGGCCGGGGGTAGCGCTGACAAAGATCGTCTGGCCGACCTTGGATTCAAATTCCTCAAATTTCAGCGGGCGGTTGTCAAACGCCGAGGGCAGGCGGAAGCCATATTCCACCAGCGTTTTTTTGCGGCTGTAGTCCCCGCCGAACATGCCGCGGACCTGCGGCAGCATCACATGGCTTTCATCCACCATCAGGATAAAATCTTTGGGGAAGTAGTCCAGCAGCGTGGTGGGGGTGGAGCCGGGGGCACGGCCGGACAGCACGGCAGAGTAGTTCTCGATGCCCTTGCACATGCCAACTTCCTGTAGCATCTCCATATCGTACTGGGTGCGCTGCTGGATGCGCTGGGCTTCCAGCAGTTTGCCCTCTGCAGTAAAGGCCTGCACCTGCTGTTCCATCTCGGTCTGGATCTTGGCGAGACCTTCTTTCATTTTTTCAGGGCCGACGATATAGTGGCTGGCGGGGAAAATGGCCACATGGCGCACAATATTTTTGCGCTCGCCGGTCAGGGGATCAAACTCGGAAATGCGGTCGATTTCATCGCCGAAGAATTCGACGCGGATGGCGTATTCATCATTATAAGCAAGGTGGATATCCACAATATCGCCGTGAACGCGGAACTTATTGCGGATAAAGTTCATATCGTTGCGTTCATATTGCAGCTTGACCAGGCGGCGGCAGAGCTCGTCCCGCTCCATCTGCATACCGGGGCGCAGGCTGATGACCATGCTGCGGTAATCGATAGGGTCGCCCAAGGAATAAATGCAGGAAACCGACGCCACAATGATAACATTGCGCCGCTCCGACAGTGCCGCCGTGGCCGAATGGCGCAGGCGGTCGATCTCATCATTGATGGCGCTGTCTTTTTCAATATAGGTATCGGTGGAGGGGATGTAGGCTTCCGGCTGGTAATAGTCGTAATAGCTCACAAAATATTCCACCGCATCATCGGGGAAAAATCCGCGCATCTCGGTGCAGATCTGACTGGCCAGGGTTTTGTTTGGTTCCAGAATCAGTGTGGGGCGGTTGCACTGTGCAATGATATTGGCCATCGTAAAGGTTTTGCCGGAGCCGGTAACGCCCAGCAAAGTTTGACCTTTATCCCCTGCTTTCAGGCCCTGCACCAGCGCTTCAATAGCCTGGGGCTGGTCGCCAGTTGGTTTGAACGGTGCTTTGAGGTGGAACACCTCGGTTTGATTTTCCTGTTGCTCCGGCATAGCGGACCTCCCCTGCTGTTGGTCGTTCATTTACAACTTAAGTTCGTCTTATACAACTTACTGTTGTTTCATTATAGTATAGATCTTTTTAATTGTAAAGGCAATACCGCATAATTCTAAGTGCCGATACGGCGAGCGAGGTGCGGCAG
>OLFY01003066.1_pt1 | contig 14739 bp, 7 predicted proteins | sample 1605611 | NCBI WGS metagenome assembly OLFY01 (sample SAMEA3888923, study PRJEB22519) | human gut metagenome | biome: human gut; feature: human-associated habitat; material: faeces | place: Denmark | collected 2011
CTCATCAACCGTAATATATGGTGCCACTTTATAATGTCCCGTTGAAATATAGGACGGCCAGTTATTTTCCGCACCGTCAATCGTTCCGGCTTCAATGGAGTTATAAATATCATTATAAGATACATTGATCCCCTTTGCACCACAGCTTTCCAAAAACGCAAACATCGAATCTGTATTAACACGCAGTGTCAGTCCTGCCAGATCCTCCGGACTTGTAATCGGTCTTACATTATTATAAAAATTTCTTGAACCACCGGATACCCAGCACAAACCTTCCAGACCGTTGTCCTTTAACTTTTGCGCCTTTAAAAATTCATTTCCGATTTCTCCGTCCAGCACCTTCCACATATCGTCTTCACTGCTGTACAGATACAATGCCTGAAACGCCTTGATATCATCATAATATGCTGCCACCGGTGATGATACTCTGACAAAATCAATTCCACCCACGGTTGCCTGTGCTATCTGTTCCGCTTCCGTACCAAGTGTTGAACCATGATAAACTTCTATGACAACTTTTCCGTTTGTTCTTTTCTTAACAAGCTCTGCAAATTTGTCACACGCCTGTGCCGTCGGGTGGTCGCCTTCCTGCACATCTGACATAATCAGGGTGACAACACCTTCATTTTTTGTACCGCAGCCTGAAAATGCAAATAACAATGTCACCAGCATTCCAATAAATAAGACTTTCTTTCTCATACTGTTCCCGCCTCCATTATATTCTTGTAAAACGTCCTACCGTATTTTCCAATCGTTCTGACACAGATTCAGTCTGTGACATTTCTTCTTTAATCTGACTGATACCCTCTGTCAGACCAACCGTATTATTAGAAACAGCTGCAATACCGTCGGAGTTTTCATTAATTGTAGAAGACATTCCACGGATTAACTTTGCCACTTCTTCCGTTGCCTGTTTTAATTCTACTGCCTTATCTGTAAATCCGCGCATAATATCATCAAAATTTCCTGCGTCCTGATTGTACTGTTCACCAATATTGACCAGTTTATCATAATCCGGCATAACAACCTCTACGATAAAATCAATCATCTTATTGGCATTGTCGGCAAGCTCTGCAACGGAATTGGTCACCTCGTTGCTGATTGCCTGAATATCATTTGCCGTACTTCTGCTGGAATCCGCAAGTACTCTGATTTCATCTGCAACGACTGCAAAACCTTTTCCGGCTTCTCCGGCACGTGCCGCCTCTATCGAAGCATTTAGCGCTAAAAGATTAGTCTGGCTTGAAATACTTAAAATATTATCTGTCAGATCATTAATCTTTTCAACGCCCTTGCTTCTGTCCAAAGAATCCCTGACAGAATTTCTGATTTCATCTGCCATTTTACTTGTATTTTCTTTACTTGCAATTCCCTCTTCTTTTAATTTAACCGCTTTACCCTTAATATCTTTTGCAATTGCAGAACCATCACCTGCCTGATGTGCAATCTTTTCCATACTATCACTGATAAAGTCTGCCTGCTCACTGATGTGTTCTGCGGCCGTTGCCATTTCTGCCATACCGGCTGTCAGCTGTTCCATAGTCGCCGATACATCCATAATGTTTCCATCCGCAGTTGAAATCTGTCCATAAACCGCATTGACACTGTTTTTCATTTCAACCGCATCATTTTTCATTTCTGCAATAATGCCGTGAAGCACACCGATAAACTGATTGACTCCTGCAACCAGCTGTCCGACTTCATCCGATGATTTCTGTGAAACTCTTGCTGTCAAATCGCCATCCTGTGCTTCAATTCCCGCAATAATACCTTTAAGCTCCCCGGTTGCAATCTTTGCCGGGCGGATAATGGTATATCCTGCTGTTAAAATACCAAGAATCAGTGATACTACCAGAAGCACACCGACTGTTACAAATGTAATCCTGCTGATTGTCATATTATTACTCAGCGCCTTCTGTGCCCGGATTGTATTGACCGTATTCTGCACCTCCACTGAGTGAATGGATATTTCCAGACTACCGTAGAGTTTGCTTAACTTACTGTTTACCCCTGTTTTGTCTGTAATGCTTCCATTTTGAATCTGTTTTAAAACATCATTGTACTGGGTATTGTACGTATTATACGACTGCTCCAGCTTGTTTACCGTTTCTCCCGCTCGGTCAGTTGTTGCATTTCCCTTTAAATTCTGCAGGGAAGTCACAACTGCCCCCTGGGTTTTGGTGATATTACTCATCGTTGTGGATTTCTGCGTGTCATCGTCAATCAGATATTCCAGCATCTGTGACTGAAGACTGACTACATTCTTAGAAATAGCATCCACTTCTTCAATACTTGTAAGGTATTTCTGACTGATTTCATTTGTAATTGTTCCCATACCGTTAATCTTGGAATTTACAATGATAATTCCAACACCACAAACCAGAAATACCAGCAGCAACACATAACTAATTTTTGCGCCTATTGATTTCATCATACATATTCGCCCCTTTATATTTTTTTGTTCCGGCTGGAACTTAGTAAAATTATACCATATTTTGTTATAAAATGTTTATTTTTTTGAAATTTTTGTAAATTTTGTTTGTAAAACACACTGCGTTTTATAATGCAGCATACCTTAAAAAATCCATAATTTCCTGAACAACAAAAAAAGACCGTGTCCTAACAATCTGCATTGTTAAGACAACGGTCTGTTTCATGAACTTTATCGTAATTACTTTGCGTAGCCAACGGCTCTGGACTCTCTGATTACACTAACCTTAATCTGTCCAGGATATTCCATCTGCGTTTCAATCTGCTTCGAAATATCTCTCGCCATAAGTACCATATCTGAGTCGCTAACGACTTCAGGAACAACCATAACACGAATCTCTCTACCCGCCTGAATGGCAAATGATTTTTCAACTCCCTTGAAGGAATTGGTAATATCTTCTAATTGTTTAAGTCTGTTTGTATAAGTTTCTAACGTTTCTCGTCTTGCACCAGGTCTTGCGGCTGAAATTGTATCAGCAGCCTGTACAATACAAGCGATAAGAGATTCCGGTTCCACATCGCCATGATGGGATTCCACTGCGTTGATGACCGTAGCCGACTCCTTATATTTCTTACAGAGCTCGGATCCCAGCTGTACATGGGAGCCCTCCATCTCATGGTCAATGGATTTTCCAATGTCATGCAGTAAACCGGCACGCTTTGCCAGTCTCACATCCACGCCGATCTCAGAAGCCAGCAGACCGGAAAGCTGGGCAACCTCGATGGAATGCTTCAATGCATTCTGCCCATAGCTGGTCCTGAACTTCATCTTTCCAAGGAGCTTCACCAGCTCCGGATGGATTCCATGGATCCCCACCTCCAGGGCGGCTGCCTCTCCTTCTTCGCGCATCATGTTCTCGACTTCCTTCTGCGCTTTCTCCACCATTTCCTCGATCCTGGCCGGATGGATACGTCCATCCACGATCAGACGCTCCAGGGCGATCCTGGCAACTTCTCTGCGGACCGGATCAAAGCCGGACAGTACGACGGCCTCCGGAGTATCGTCGATGATCAGCTCAACGCCGGTCATGGTCTCCAGAGTACGGATATTCCGTCCCTCTCTTCCGATGATGCGTCCCTTCATCTCATCACTGGGGAGCTGTACCACAGAAACTGTGGTCTCTGCCACATGGTCAGCCGCACATCTCTGGATGGCTCCAGTGATTATCTCCTTCGCCTTTTTCTCCGCGTCTTCCTTTGTATTGTCGGCCTTGCCGTTGATCTTGCCATTGGCATTGCCATTGTTCTTATCGGCGGCCGGGGTGACGGCCTGCTTCTGGACGTGCACCGTGCGGGTGAAGGTCGTGGTCTTGCCACGGGAGTTGGTCACGGAGTAGACCAGCTTGTAGTCACCGACCTTATTGGCGTCCACGGTGCCCTCGACCTTGATCTTGTCGGTCAGATCGCCGTCGATGTCGTCGGTGGCGGAGACGCCTGCCATCGGATCGAACTTGGAACCGACGGTGATGGTCGTCGACTCGTTCACACCGCTAATCACGGGAACGACGTCGTCGGCGGAGGCGACCTTGAGCACGGTGGCGGACAGTGCGCCAGCGGTGTATGCGGAGCCCTTGCGGACGGTGACGCTCTTGACGTCGTCGCCGCCGTACACGGTGCCGTTTGCGGCGAGCACCTCGTACTTGCCGGCCTCGACGCCATCGATGGCGGCGGCATCGTTGTTGGCGTTGAAGATCACCACGTAGGTGCCGCTGGAGTCCTTTGCCTGATAGGCCACGACACCGTTGGCGGACTTGAGCATGGTCACGCTGGCGTTGATGTCGTTGTAGCTGGTCTGGCGGAGGGCAGCGATCCTGTTGCGCAGCTTGATCAGGCCCCTGACGTAGTCGACGGAGCCCGCATACTGCGTGGTGCGATCCCAGTCGATGGCGTTCACCTCGTCACCGGCGTTATAGCTGTCGCCGTTGCCGCCCTTGGTGCGCAGGAACTCCTGGCCCAGCTGGATGGCCGGGATGCCTTCGGACAGGTAGACCACGGAATCGGCGAGCTTGGCGCGCGCCTCGGTGGTGGCCTCGTCATCCGTGGGCACGGACTTCCTGAGCTTGTCGTACAGGGTCATGTTGTCGTGGATCTCGGCGTAGTTCACCACCTGACCGGCATCCGCGTAGTGGTCCTGCGCATTGCCGTTCCAGCAGGTGGTGATGGCGTCGGCGTCGTACTGGCAGCCGAGCACGTTGTGGGCGATGAGGCTTTCCTGATCGGCCTTGCCGGAGACGAAACCGGTGTCGGTGTCGGAGAACACGGAACCCTTGAGGCCGTCGCGGATCGAGTCGTTGAAGAACGCGATGCCGTTGTTGGTGCCGTCCGAAGCGACCTGGTAGGCGTTTGGCTGGATGGTCATCTCGCTCTTGTCCATCGTGGAGTTCATGTCCCAGCCTTCGCCGAGCACGATGATGGACGGATCGATCTTGTCGAGGGCAGCACGAACCTCCTGCATCGTCTTGGTGTCGATCAGACCCATGAGGTCGAATCGGAAGCCGTCGATGTTGTAGTTCTTCGCCCAGTAGGTCACCGAGTCGACGATGTACTTGCGCATCATCGCACGTTCGGAGGCGGTGTCGTTGCCGCAACCGGAGTCGTTGACGAGCGAACCGTTGTCGTCATAGCGGAAGTAGTAGCCCGGGACCGTCTTGTTGAACGAATGGTTCGCGGCATTGTAGACATGGTTGTACACCACATCCATGATGACGCGGATGTCGTTCTTATGCAGGCCCTTGACCATCTGCTTCATCTCGGTGACGCGGGAGCTCGGGTTGCTCGGATCGGAGGAGTACGAGCCTTCCGGCACATTGTAGTTCTCCGGATCGTAGCCCCAGTTCTGCGCGCCGGCGGCGTTGTAGCTCAGGTCACCGGTCTCGTTGACGGAACCGTAGTCGTACATCGGCATGATCTGCACGTGGGTGACGCCCAGCGACTTGAGATAGTCAAGGCCGGAGGTCGCGCCCTTGGCGGTCTTCGTGCCGGATTCGACCACGCCCAGGTACTTGCCCTGCTTGTCGGCGGAGATGCCGGAGGCCGGGTTGATGGAGAAGTCGCGGATGTTCATCTCGGCGATGGAGGCGTCGGTGGTCTTGCCGAAGGCCGGCATGCGCTTGCCCGCCTTGCCCATGGCCTTCTTGGAGAGCACTACGGAGCGCTCGCCGTTGGCGACGGCCGCGGTGGCGTACGGATCGGCCGAGGTGTTCACCGTGCCGTCGGCGAAGGTGAGCCTGTAGGAGTACGCGGTGCCGGAGGCAAGCTTCTTCACCGTGGCGCTCCACACGCCCTTGCTTTCACTGGTCATGTCGATGGTCTGATCGATCTCGGCATTCGGGTCGGCGGACTTGTAGGTGATGAGCTCGACCTTGGCGGCGGTCGGCGCCCACACCTTGAAGCCGGTCTGCTTCTTGGTGAAGGTCGCGCCCAGATCCTCGCCGCTGTAGGCGTACTTCCTGTCGAAGGCGTCGGTGCGGACCACCGAACCGGCGATGGCGTTCTGGGAGCCGAAGCCCTTGATCTCGACGGTGTACTTGCCGTGAACGTCCAGATCCTTGTCGGCGGTGATGATCACCTTGGTGCCGTCGGCCTTGAGACTCTTGACATCGACGGCTTTGCCGTCGGCGTCCGTGACGGTGACCTTGCCTTTCAGGTCATCCGTGGAGACCTTCTTGGAAAGCTTGGCGGACAGCTGGTTGGTGCCGGAGATCTCGGCGGACTTCATGGTCGCGCCGAGGGACGGGCGGGAGGTATACACCGTGGCGTCGCCGCCGAGCAGCCACACTTCGGCGGAGGCGTTGCCGTCGGCGTCGAACACGAGCGCGTTGGACGGGATCTTGTGATCGGCGTCGTCCGGGTCCTTGGCCTTCCATGCGTCCTTACCGTAACGGCGCAGCATGCCGATATCGGAAGCGCCGTCGTTGTTGTAGTAGGTGTAGTTGGTGAAGGAGTACTCCGCGATCCCGCCCCAATCGTCATGGGTGGTGAAGGTAGCGGCACCGCCGTTCCAATTGGATGCCCAGGTCCAGATATCCCACTGCGGCACAGTGGTGCTGGTGTCCTCGGCGTTGTAGTACAGGCCGTCGTCTCGGTTGTAGTGCACCTTCACCTTGACGGTGTTGGCCTTGCAGGCGTAATCGGCCGGTGCCGAATCAAGCGTCTCGACAGTGGTCGCCTCGCCCTGGTCCGGGTACTTGGTGCCGTCGATCCACACCTCGGCGGTGCCGTCGGCGCTCACGGTGGCGCTACGGTCGGCGCCGTACTTGTTCCAATCGCTGGTGGTGACGAGGAAGCCGAACTTGTCGTACTTGCCGTCGAAATTGAGCACGGCGACCTTGCCCCAGCAGTCAGTGCCGGTGAAGGCGTGGTGCTTGGCGTCCATGTTGCCGCCGTTCACATCGGTGCCCCACACGTACACGCCGCGGTTGTCCGAGGCGCTGGATGGCTTGTAGTGCACGACGAGACGGGTCTTGGCGCCGATGGATTCGGGGTTGCCGACGGTTGCGGCCTGCTCGCTCACGCCAACGTGGGTGATGCCGACGTTGGCATGGTAGTTGCCGCCGTCCTTCGGGTTCTCCCAACCATCGGTGTCCTTGTCGTGGAACACGAAGTCGATCGCTTTGCCCTTGGTGTTGATGGTGGCGGTGTAGTAACCCTGCACGTCGAGGGTCATGTCGGCTTCCGGCTGCTCCCAATCGTTGCCGAGGCCGTAATGGACCTTCGGGGTCTTCCACTCAGAGTTGGCGGGCTTGTAGTAGATGGTGACGCTTCTGTCGTCGGGCAGGGCGTCATCCTCCTCCTGGCTCACGTCGGGATCGGACGGATCGGTGGTCGCGGAGGAGGCCGGGTGCGAGTCCTTGGTGGATCCGGCATACAACGCAATGGCGGAATGCGCCGGTACGGTAGCCTCCACCTTGCCGTCCTTGACGGTCACGGTCTTGGAGCAGTCCATGGTGGCGTACACGTTGCAGTATTCGCCGTCGGCGAGGGATGTCGTGTAGGAGGCGTCCTTGTCCTTCTTGCCGTTGTTGATGGCGATGAAGCCCTTGGCTCCGCGGGAGAAGGCGATGTTGTCGCCGCCGTCATCCTGCCAATCGGCGACCTTGGTGCCGTTGACATAGTTGCGGAAGGCGATCATGCCGCGGGTGGAGGTCCAGCGCTGCTCGCAGTTCCAATCGGAATCGTTGGTGGAGCATGCCTTGTCCATATCCACGTCGGGCACGGAGGTCGCGGTCGCTCCGGGCGCACCGTTGTCGTTGACGTCCCACTTGTAGTCGGAGAGCAGGCGCGGGGTGCCGTAGTCGTAGGCCAGCATGAACGCGTTGGCCAGCTGGTACTTGGCGCCGTCCTTGTAGGTCAGCGCACCCTCGTTGCGGGCGGTGTCCCAGTTGGTGACGAACACGTTGGCGTCCTCGGAGGACAGATCCTTGCTCAGGCGATCGCTCAGCCCCTTGAGGTTGGCGATCTTGTCCTTGAAGGTCTGGTTCATCTCGGATTTGAAGCCGAATTCGGTCACGGTGCCGTTCTGCACGTAGTTGCTCGGCTGGATGCCCGCGGCCTCGGAGGCGTTGCCGATGACCTCCTGAATCCAGTAGATGTCGTTGGCGTTCTTGCCGATTTTCTTGGCGAACTTCTCCTTGATGGCCTTCATGCTGTCAGTGTGGATGTGCTTGACGGCATCCATGCGGAAGCCGCGCACGCCGGCGTTCCACAGCGAGGCTAGGTAGTCGGACTGGATGTCCTGCACCTTCTCGCTTTCGGAGTTGAAGTCCCACATGGAGCTCAGGCGGCATTCCTGAACTTCCTTCTGATTGGTGTAGTCGGAGATGTTCTTGGTGCAGCTGTGGAAGTCGGCGGCGGTGATGCCGTCCGGGTACTGCTTGGTGGCGAAGCCCGGGTAGCTGCCGGTGGAGCCGTTGTATTCGCTGCCGGCCACGCCCTTCTGGTCTCCGGCGGCCACGTCGGCGCCGGTGGTCTGGTTGAGCACCACGTCGGCGATGATGCCCACGCCTGCCGCGGAGCACTGCTGAACCATGTTCTTGAATTCGGCTTCCGTGCCCAGCTTGGAGTCGAGCTTGTAGTTCACAGGCTGGTAGCTGGTCCACCACTGCGTGCCTTGGATGGATTCCTGCGGAGGCGAGACCTCCACATAGGCCACACCTTCCGGACCATAGGTGTTGGTGCATTCCTTGGCGATGGTGTTCCACGTCTGCTGGAACGCAATCACCTGGACATCTTTCTGTTGATTGGCCTGCGTTTTGGATTGCGCCTGGGCCACGATCGGTGCCGCGACCAACGAAGCGCACGCCATGGCCGCGGTGACGCCCATCGCCACCACACGGCCTAATGGACGGTTTGTTTGAACGACCATCGTTCTCCGTTCTCATCTATGAGGCCGGTTCAAACGCCCATGGCAGGCGCTGCGACCGGCAACGTATGCGCCATGGTCATCCGCATCCACGCGGATAATTCAGAATATACTCGACGATGAATATGCATACGTTCACACTCCGAATCAGAGTTAATTGTATGTCAATGGCTGCGCGTGGCAATGAAACAGCGTGACCCTCTGCTGCACATGCACTTCATATATGCCGAAGTGCAACCTGTTGCTGCAATCAAAATTTTTTTCTGCAAGTCAAGCAGAAAACATTCAGAAATAGCTGCAAAAAACAGCAAACGATTGCAATCATTGTCTCACGGTATACGGTGTCGCGGCGATATGGAAGGCCACTGCACTACCGGCAGGAACCGTCAGTGTGGCATCCCCGTCGAAACGCACATGCACGCTGCCGGAACAGTCGGCGGAAGCGTAGACATCGCAATACTCCCCTGCCGGCAAAGCCGTGTGGTACGTCACAGTACGTGTGCGCACGGAATTGTTGATGGCGATGAAGGCACGTCCCCCTCGACCGAAGGCGATCATGTTGTCGCCGTCATCCTGCCAATCGGAGAGCGGCGCGTCGCCTGCGACATTATGCCAGCCGACCATACCGTGCACGTCAGGCCAGCGTTCGGTGCAGCTCCAGCCGGAGTCTTTGGAGCAGTCAATATCGGGCACGCTGGTCGCAGTGGCGCCTGAAGCTCCCGAGTCGGTGTCATGGAATTCGTATCCGGAGAACCCGTTGGGGGCGCCATACGGGTAGGCCAGCATGAACGCGTTCGCTAGCCGGTAGGCGTCGCCGTCCTTGTAGGTGAGCGTCATGTTGTTGCGTTCGGTATCCCAATTCGTCACGAATACGCTGGCCTTGCCACTGTCGGTGATGTTCTGCGGAATGTCTTTGATCGACAGGCTTCCGCCTGCCAGCGAGTTGGAGAACAGGGACTTAAGCCGATATGCGTACTGGAATTCGTTCACCTGGCCGGTTTTGAGATAGTTCCTCGGTTGGATTTCGGCGGCTTCCGCATTGTCGCCAATCACTTCCTGCGTCCACCAGATGTCGTTCATGGAACGTCCGGATTTCTTCGCAACGAGTTTCTTGATGGCCAGCACGTCTTCCGGAGGCATGTGTTTGACGGCATCCACGCGGAATCCGGCGACGCCGTAGTCGAGAAGCTTCACAAAATAGTCAGACAGCACGTCGCGCACGTGCGGGCTTGATGTATCAAGGTCCTGCAAACCCGATACCTGGCAGTTCCACACGCTTTCGGCGTCGCGGTACGTCCAGATAGAACAGGGGGCATGGAAGTCCGATGGCGTGTATCCGGCTTCAGGGAAATAGCCTTTATTGTCGTAGGGGCTTCCGGCGGTGCCGGTCCCTTGTGTTTTGTCGACGCCGGTGGTGTGGTTGATGACCGTATCCGCGATCACGCCGACGCCCGCGGCCTTGCATTGCCGGACCATGTTCTTAAATTCAGCTTCGGTGCCTTCTTTGGAGTCAAGTTTGTAGCTTACCGGCTGATAGCTCGTCCACCACTGCGTGCCTTGGATGCTTTCCTGCGGCGGCGAGACCTGTACGTAGCCGACGCCTTCGGGTCCCAGCACTTCGCCGCATTCGCGGGCGACGGATTTCCAATTGGCTTGGAACATGGTCACGATCACGTCGCTGCGGTATCGCGCGGGATTGAAACGTTCCCCGCCGCCTTCACGTGTCGGCACGTGAAGCGTGGCGACTGAGACACCGACCGATACCGCGACGCATACGACCGCCGTAATGACACGTGTGATTCTTCTTGCGATTGCGCCCATAGTCATCGACCTCTTCGTCACTTCGCCATGCTCCCGGTTTGCATACGTTTGCAATATCACTGTATACCAATCCGGGGAGACCGGGATATGCGTCGTCCTCATTGGCACGAAAAAGCCGGATGCCTTAAAGACAGGCATCCGGCTGAATCCATGACGGAATGTCGATGTCAGCGTTCTTCCAACAAGTGCGCAACCGCTTCGATTGCCAGCTTGTAGCCATAGAATCCCATGCCGGTGATGGTACCGGTGGCCACCGGAGAGATCACGGAACGCTTGCGGAACTCGTCGCGTGCGGACGGGTTGGAGATATGCACCTCCATAAGCGGCAGTCCCTCGTCGATCACCATGTGCGCGGCGTCCGCCAAACCATAGGAGTAATGCGTGAAAGCCGCCGGATTCATCACGATCGGCGTTTTCTCGTCCGCGGCCTGATGCATCCAATGAATCATCTCGGCCTCGTCGTCGCTTTGACGCACCTCCACGTCAAGCCCCAGTTCATGACCCCATTCGGTGCACAGTTTGCGCAGGGTCTCAAGATCCTGCTTGCCGTATACGTCAGGCTGGCGCACTCCGAGACGGCCGAGGTTCGGTCCGTTGACAACCACTACTTTGGTCATATTGCTTCCTTTTGTGTTCGTTCTTGCGATTGCGTCCTACCGCTGGATGCGTCGGAACGCCTCCTCGACGGCGTCCGCCGGCGGATCCTCGAGGTGGATGGGATGGCCGAGCGAGCCGAGTATGACGAAACGCAGTTTGTTGCCGCGGGCCTTCTTGTCTCGGTGCATGAGCGCCAGCACATCATCCCAGCTGCCATTGTTCCATGATGTCGGCAGGCCGAGCGAGCCGAGCAGCGAACGATGGTAGTCGACCAGATCTTGGTCGATGTAGCCGAGCAGATGGGACAGTTCGGCCGCATAGACGCAGCCGACGGCGACGGCGTTGCCGTGCCTCCAGCGGAAGTGTTCGAGTTTTTCGATGGCATGGCCAAGCGTATGTCCGTAGTTGAGGAATTCACGCAATCCGGCTTCTTTGAGGTCGGCGGACACATGGTACGCCTTCACCGTCACGGTACGTTCGATGAGTTCGGCGACCACATCCTTCAGATCGGAGTCAAGGAACGTCGAACCGTCGAACGAGCGCAGCTCGTCGGCATGGTCTTCAAGCATGCGCAGAATCTCCGGATCCATGATGAAACCGGATTTCGCCACTTCGCCCAGACCTTCGATGAAGATGTCGTTCGGCAACGAGGCGAGTGCTCCCATGTCGGCGAGCACGCCGGCCGGCGTATAGAACGAGCCGACGAGGTTCTTGCCTTGTGGAGTGTTGATGCCGGTTTTGCCGCCGGTGGAGGCGTCGACCATGGCCAGCAGCGAGGTCGGGCAGTTGACGTAGCGGATGCCACGCATCCATGTGGCGGCCACGAAACCGGCCAGATCGGTGGCCGCACCGCCTCCCAGACCGACGATCGCATCAGAACGGGTGAAGCCTTCCTCCCCCAGACGCTGCCAGATGCCGTTGGCCACTTCGATGGTCTTGCCGGCTTCAGCATCGGGAATGACGATGTCGTGCACGTCATAACCGGACTGGCGCAACAGCGTGCGCGCGCGGTCGGAATGCCGTTGCACCGGCTGGGTGTGAATCAATGCCACTTTGGCGGGCTTGTCCCCCAGCACCTGCGCAAGCTGGCTCATCACACCTTCGCCTATGCACACATCGTATGGTTCGATGGTGGATCCGGTGACGTGGACGATACGTTGATCGATCATTTCCATCAGCTTTCTCGCGGCCACTTGCGGGGTTTGTCCGTGGGTGCGCACCTGCACATTGGCCACGCGTCTGAACACCGGGTCGCGTTCCTTGTACAACTTCTTCCAACGCTCGTTGGCGTCGCCGTTGAGCATCGGACGGCCGCCGCCGCGGTTGGCGCGTTCCATGGCTTCCTTCGGATCGGCCATCAGATACACGACCTTGCCGCCGTCGGCGATGTATTCGGCGAGCCCCTGCTGGATGGACGGGGTCATTGGAGCGCCCCCGCCCAAGGAGAAGATGCCGTCGAAATCCTCCAGCATGTCAAGCACAACGTCGCTTTCCAGCTTACGGAACTCCGGTTCGCCGTACCTTTCGAAATATTCGGGAATCTTCATTCCCGCATCATGTTCGATCTCGTTGTCGGCGTCGGCGAACGGCAGTTGCATCATCTGCGCCGCTTCCTTGCCGACGCGGGTCTTGCCCGCGCCCATCATGCCGATGATGACGGCGACGGGTCTACGCATTCCAGCCATCGAATCGGTCACCTCATGTGCTCCGGCCAGGACGCCACATAGGATTCGGCGTTGCGCTTGGTTTCAGCCACGCTGTCGCCGCCGAACTTCTCCAGCACGTATTGCGCGATGGTGAGGCGCACCATCGCCTCGGCCACGACGGCCGCCGCGGGAACGGCGGTGTTGTCGGAACGCTGGTTGATGGCCTGGGCCGCCTCGCCGGTGGTGACGTCGACGGTGCGAAGCGCCTTTGGAATGGATGGAATCGGCTTCATCGCGGCACGCACCACAATCGGCTGGCCGTTGGACATGCCGCCTTCGATTCCGCCCGCACGATTGCTCAGACGTGTGATGCGGCCATCGTCGCCAACCACCATTTCGTCGTGCGCCTGGGAGCCGGGACGCATCGCCTCAAGGAAACCGTCCCCGATCTCCACGCCCTTGATGGCCTGGACGCCCATGACGGCACTGGCCAATGCCGCGTCCAGCCTGCGGTCCGATTCAACGTACGTGCCGATTCCAGCCGGAACACCGTATACCACGACCTCGATCACGCCGCCTAAGGTATCGGCGTTCTCCTTGGCCTCGTCGATGCGTGCGATCATCTGCTGTTCGGCCGTCTTATCCAATGTGCGCACCGGCGAAGCGTCCAATGCTTCGAGGTCCTCAGGCTTCGGCAGCACCGCATTCTGCGGGTCGGTGATGCCAGCACCACCGATTGACAGCACATGGGAGACGGTACGTATGCCCAACGTCTGCTCAAGGAACTGCTTGGCGACCTCACCTAAGGCCACACGCGACGCGGTCTCACGTGCGCTGGAACGTTCCAGCACTGGACGGGCGTCGTCGAAACCGTACTTGCGCATGCCAGTCAGATCGGCATGCCCCGGACGGGGACGGGATAGCGGCGCGTTGCGGCCTTCGCGCGGAATGTCATGGTCAAGCGGATCGGCGCTCATCACCTCGGTCCATTTCGGCCATTCGGTATTGGCGATCTCGATGGCGACGGGAGAGCCGATGGTCTCGCCGAAACGCACACCGGTGAGCATGCGGACCTTGTCCTGTTCGAATTTCATGCGCGCACCACGGCCATATCCGAGACGTCGGCGTGCCAATGCGCCGACGATATCCTCAGTAGTGACGTGGATGCCCGCAGGCAGCCCCTCGATCATGGCGACAAGCGCTTCGCCGTGCGATTCACCTGCTGTCTGCCAGCGCAACATGCCAACACTCCTTTTCTGCCAAATACGATTCGTGGACTATCTTAACGGTATGTGGTACATGATTTGCCTGCCGAGTCTGCTCTGTGGAATGGCCGTCAGCGTTGAGGATATCCGGGCACGACGCATTCCACGCATGTGGATCGCCGTAGGGTGTTTGGCGCAGGTCATTGTGGACATCACGTATGCGTTGTCCGTTAATTCACTGTTTCTGGCATTGCAGGCTCTGTTGTTCGCCGCGTTATCCGCCGTGCTGCAATGTGCGCTTGCGCTCATCAAGCCAGGGGCTTTGGGATTCGGCGACGTCACCACGACGTTGCTTATCGGCTTGGTCGTAGGCATGTTCGGCCTGTTTCCAGTGGTGTTCTGGTGGTTTGCGATTAGTGTGCTGGGGCTGCTGTGGCTTGCGATTTGGACACGGTTCGACCCGCAGAAGCATACGCGATTCGCCGGTAAGACGCCGTTCGCCCCGACCATTGTCGTGGCCGGGGCGATAAGCATCGCGATGCACGCGTTGTGTTAATGCGTGATACCGTCAGTTGGCATTCGCGTTGTTGCTTTTGTATTCGTCGCGAATCTTCCAGAA